>Ga0224512_10000362_pt1 | contig 49177 bp, 33 predicted proteins | sample SF_May12_sed_USG_4_FD_169103 | JGI IMG/M metagenome (GOLD analysis project Ga0224512, IMG submission 169103) | Sediment microbial communities from San Francisco Bay, California, United States - SF_May12_sed_USGS_13 | ecosystem: Environmental > Aquatic > Marine > Sediment | place: USA... | reverse complement strand
AGTACCCCTGGGCTGGCAGTCAGGAATGCAAAATGAAAAAGGATGGCCGGTGCCAGCGCGATGGCGCCAGCAACCGCCCCCGAGACCACGGCTTCCCTGCGGGTTTCGATACCCCGCACGACGTACAGGAGTAGTGGCGCAATTGCGAGGTTGTACAACGCGTACTTGAAGCCGCTGCGCAGCCAGCCCGCATGCACTTCCGCCGGAGCGAGTGAACCAGCTAATGACGTTTCGTTACCTTTGAATACTGCTATAAAGAACGCAATGAATACGAAATAGAGTACCGCCGACCAGAGCGTTAGTACCTTCTTGATCAGCTGCTCTCCGTAAAATGTCAGCACGCCGATGAGGCCCAGCATGATCGACAGGCCGACCACGTACGGAATGCCGAAGTCGTCTCGCAATATATTCCCTGCTGCCGCCGCGAGAACGGCCAGTACCAGCAGGAACAGCAGGATGATCAATACTTCGAACGCAATCCAGCCTGGACCGAGCAGACTCTTGAAAAAACTGCGGTAATCGTGGACCGAGAAGCTTCTCGAGAACTCGAAAGTTGCCGCCAGCACGCAGGCGAGTACGACGTATGCGACGCCAATACCGAACAGTCCGCCCAGAGAACCGAAGGTCGTGAAGTACTCGACGATCTCCCTGCCCGTGCCGTAGCCGCCGCCGACCATGACCGACTGGAACACGGCGCCGGGAACGATGTAAACGCGCAGGAAGCGGTGTTCGAGCAATCCGCGCATTAAGCGTCAGCCAGCAGAATACGCGCGATGGGTGCACAACCGTCGATGAGCGGGTCCACGCAGGGTACGCCCGTCTCGTCCGACAGGCGTCGCAAGTAGTCTTCTTTGTCTTTGGCCGGCAACGCAGACGTATTGACGCAGACCCCCACGCAGCGGATGGCTGAATTAACCCGCTTGCCGAGAGCGACGTTGAGCTCGATGCACTCGACAACACCTGGAAGCGCATAGTCCGGCCAGCCGAGAATCACTTCCCTGCCCGCTTCATGGCAGACGACAACTGCATCCGGTTGTGAGCCGTGCAACAGTCCGAGACTGACACCGGCATAGCCCGGGTGGAACAACGACCCCTGCCCCTCGATAACATCCCAGTGATCAGGTTCATTGTCGGGTGACAGGATTTCCGCGGCGCCGGAAACGAAATCAGACACAACCGCGTCGATGGGAATGCCTTCACCCGCGATCATGATGCCGGTCTGCCCCGTAGCCCGGAACGTCGCGTTGGCGCCGGATTCCTGGAGTGCGGCCGTCAGCGAAAGCGCGGAGTACTTCTTGCCCACCGCACAATCGGTGCCGACCATCAGTACGCGCCTGCCGCTGCGTTTTTTTCCCGTACCGACCGGAATGTTTTCGGGCGCCACGCGAATATCGATGAGCGCGGCGCCCGACCCCTTCGCCGCGCTTGCCAGCGCCGGCATGTCGACGAGTCGGCCGTGCAACCCGCTGACAATATCGAGTCCGGACTCGGCGGCCGTGACAATGATGTCCCACCAGTCACCGGGGATTACACCGCCGATAGGCGCAACGCCGATAAGCAGGCTCTGCGCGCCCACGGCAATCGCCTCATCCACATCGAGGTCCGGCACGCCGAGATCGACTGGATTCCTGCCGAAACGCAGTTGACCTGCGACGAGTTCGGGCCGCCAGTCAACCAGGCCGTATCCCGTTTTTGCGTAGGATGGCTCTTCCTGGTCGCCGACGAAAACGAGATAGGGAGCGCGCAGCTTGATCCTTATCATAGGCGCTCTCCGTCAGGCACCGAGCAAGGCGGACAACGCGACACCGATAAACGTCGCGATTGCGTAGCCGAACATACCGACCAGTATCCCCGGCGCGATCAGCGGCTGCCAGCCCTTGCTGGCGGCCAGCGCTGCGGCCGGCGCCGGCCCGAGTATGCAGGCGTTCGATGCGATCAGAACTTCGGCCAGGTCCAGTTTGATTAATTTGCCGACGATAACGAGTACGACCAGGTGCACAAGCACCATAACGACGATAAAGATGATAATCGGTAACGCGGCGCCGAGTACTTCACCGACGTTTGCGCCAGCTCCGATCGCAACGAAAAAAATGTACATAAACAAGGTGCCGAGTTCAAAATCGGAAGACACTTTGTCCACGACCGGCCTCGCAAGATTCGCGACCAGCAGGGAAAGCGTTGTCACAACCAGGATGAACAATGACTCGAGCTGCAGCAAGTTAGCGATGAGCTTGCTGACAGCGCAGATCACCAGACTCAAGGCGAGGCCCATAGCGGCGCTGGGAAGTTCAAACGTTCGCGCAGCCGCGGGTTCGGAGATATCGGCATCATGTGAGATAGCCCGGCCATCCTCGCTGATGAATCGCGACGGCATCAACGCGCGGATAACGCGTACCGCCGGCATTGTCATCAGCAGAAGCAGGAAGATGACGGCACCGACCGCGTCGGCCGACAGGCTGGCGACGTAGACCGATGAATCCTTGATTCCCACGGCCTCCGCCGTCGCCACGAAGTTAAGCGAGCCGCCGATATAACTCGACGTGATCGTGCCGACAATCTGTGGTTCAAGGTCGCCCAGGTTGACGACGGTTGCGCCGACTAATGCACCGACAATCGTAGCTCCTGCAGCGACCAGGAAAGCAATCAGCATCGGCCCGGACTCCCGGACGATGGTCCGCATGTCCGCACGCAGCAGGAGCAACGGGATGGCCATCGGCACGAGGATGCCGGCGACTGTTCCGTACAATGGCGCTGTGAACGGAATCAGGCCTACGTTGGATGCCACCATGGCAATAGCCAGCAGCAACAGGGGTCCGCCGAATTTCTGGCCCCAGGGTTGGCGTTCGGCCCATAGACCGAACGCCACAATGACCATGAGGACAGCACCCAGCGCAAATGGTTGGTCAGCGCTGATTAACGACATGATTCAGGTCGTAGCCCGGGCTATGTATAGTCGGGATCGGCCAATCAGTCGCCGAAGTTCGCGCCAACGGAGATGCCGATCGCGCGCGGGCGAATAAAGCTCAATCCAGCCGCCCCATTCGGTAGTGAACCGACATCATCGATCGAATTGATACCTTCTTCATCGGTGACGTTGCGCGCATACAGTTCGACCGACCAGCGGCCCGCGTCGATTCCCGCACGCAGATTCAACGTCGTGTAGCTCGAGGCCTCGCGAATGTTGCCGTTACCGTCCCTGTTGTCGAATCCTGCGGGACGATCGCCCGTGTGACCGAGGTTGCCACCAAAGTACGCGGTCTTGTCTCCCATGACATCCCACTCGTACTCGGCGTCGAGCCCGAAACTCCACTCCGGTACGTAGGACAACGGGTCCCCGTCCAGACCGCCGACGATCGGATCCGTTGCCTGCGTCAGGTTGGCATCCGTGTAGGCACCGTTCAGGGATAGCCTCAGGCCATCTGTCGGCAGCAAACTGGCCGAAAACTCCAGGCCCTTGCTCTCGGCCGTGCCGCCATTGGCGTTGATGCCAAAGTTGTTCACGACTGCAAACAGCTGGATGTCCTCCCAGTCGAGGAAGTAGGCCGCCGCATCCAATGCAAACCGGCCGCTCGACGACGTCATCTTGTAACCGAGCTCGTAACTCGTCAGGCGATCGTCCTCGTATGTCAGCGGCGTACCCGGCGGCACGTTTGGCGGCAACACGTTGGGTCCACCCGGCCGAAAGCCCGTCGCGGCGCGGAAATACAGTGACGACTCGTCATTGAGCTTCCAGCGCGGTGATAACGACCACGTGAACGGGTTTTCCGAGGATTTCAGCCCCTCAAACAATGTTGGTCCACCCGCCAGCGGCCCATCGCCGGCCTGCGATGCGATTTGTTCGTTGTCGCTCCAGCGCGCGCCGAAGGACAATTCGAACCGCGGTGATACATACCAGGTAGCGTTCCCAAATACTGCGATTTCCTCGTATTCGGAATCGAGGCGGATTTCGGCCAGCGCAGGCAGTCCCTCGGCCGCGTTATCGGTCCCGGCATCAACGGCGAGAATGTCCTGGATGATCACGGACTCTTCCTCCGTGTAGTACAGGCCGGCCAGCCACTCGAAAGTATCGCTCTCAGGCGAGACCAGGCGAAACTCCTGGCTGACCTTGTCGGTGGCGGTTGTCTGCGGCAGGATCGCACTCAAAGGCAAAGCGACCGGATCGCCGAACAGGAATGTCACGAGTGCCGCCAGGTCAGTGCCGCCCGTCAGGCCGTGGCCGATGGCGATGTCATTGATGAACTCTTGCTCGAACTCCCCGGAGCTTGTGACGGACTCCAGAGTGAATGCATCCAGGTCCCAGTCAAGCGACGCGCTGTATACACGATACGTCATGTCCTGAGTTTCCCGGTGATAGCGAGACTGCGTCCGACCATCACCCAGCGGCTGCAGGGTTACCGCATCCGCATCGACGACATCGGTCCCGCCTGACTCGATATCCTGCATGTGCGCCGCGAGCGTCAGCGAGAATCTTTCCGACGGCTCGAACAACACGGCCAGCCTGCCGCCGGTCGTGTCGACCGAGTTCAGGCCTTCGACGACCAGGGTGCCGTCGACAACATTGTTGGCTGGATCGGTCAGGCTCGGGATCGGGTTGTTACCGATCGAATTGACGAAGCCTTCGTCCTTGCGGTAGAAGCCACTCGCACGAATTGCGACTGTGTCGCTCGCTGCAATGTTTATGGCACCGGTTGCTGACGTGCCGGTGTCGGCACCATCGACGTCCTCAGCAGACACCTTGATGCGCGCATCGAAGCCTTCGGTCGAAGGCGCATTGGGCACGTACTTGAGGACGCCACCGAGTGAACTCGCGCCGTACAGTGTTCCCTGCGGACCGCGCAATACCTCGATGCGTGCCATGTCGAACGTGTCGAAGTCACCAGACAGAATCGAACCGTTGGCAAGGCCCGTGCTCGAGCCAAACGGTACGTCGCCGAGATACACGCCGACAGTCGATGCCACGCCACCGGTATTTGCGCCGCGCAAGGTCAGGCGCGTCACGCCGCGCCGACCGGTCGTGATGCTAAGTCCCGGTATGAGTGCGACCATGTCCTGGAAATTGTCCGCCTGCAGCTCTTCGAGCATGTCGCCCGAGATAACAGTGACGGACATCGGAATGTCGGTCAGCGCCTGGTCGCGCTTCTGCGCGGTGACGATGATTTCTTCGAGCGATTGTCCGGACCCATCCTGGGCCAATACGGCCGGGCTGCATGCAAGCGTCGTAATGACTGCCAGCACGGACAGGTGTCGTGTTGCTACGAATCCAATGGAACTGCGCATGGTCGAATTTCCCCCGAATTGATCTCCCCACATATGGCCGCTTCGAATTGCTCCACGCGACCGTCTTGTCGCATCGATAATAGTCCCGTTGCCAAATCGGTTATTAGTCTGATTCGGTCAATTACTGTGCAGATTCGGTGGAGTTGATCGTGTCAGTCGGCCTGTTCGCGATGCAGACGACGCCACTCTTTCGGCGATTGACTACAATACCGCCGAAATGCGCGCGAAAACGCAGAGTGATCCTCGTAGCCCACGATGGTGCCAATATCGGAGATTGACTGACGATTTTCTTTCAGCAGGATCTTGGCCGCTTCGATGCGATTGCTGATGCAGAACTGCATGATGGTCGTGCCGTTCATCGCCTTGAACCCGCTCTTCAGCCGTGTTTCCGACATACCGAGCTGCCTCGCCAGTTTCGGTAAGGGCGGCGGATTCGCGTATTCCATGCTGAGAATGACGCGCGCCCGACGAATTTTCTCGCCGTACGGCAGATCGAGGTCGATCGGGTCCGCTTCCGTCCGGTTGCGGCTGTTTTTGAGAATTTGCAGGCCAATGCACAGCAACTCGTCGTACTTGGCCGACATCCAGTGCTTCAGCAACGACCCGGATACCGGCAGGTGGAAGCTCGACCAGATCGGGTCGCGGTGAACGTCTTCGAGGAAGAACACCCGTTGGCGCGGTTTGACGTGCTTACCATCGAGACAGTCCAGCAGCCAATCCGGATAGGCACGCCGGTCTTCGCTGACCTGTTGCAGAAGGGTCGACAGCGTTGCGTGCACGACCACGTGCCGAATCGGCGTATTGGTCTTTGGCACTCGATACGTCGTCTCCGGTTCCGGAACCACCGAAACGATCAGTGCCGGGCCGAGATCGTGGACGTTTTTACGCTTGCCCAGGAACTCAGATCGCTTGACGCTCGACACGAACTGGAAACTGATCACATCGCCGACGCGATTGCGGATCACGACCGGCGATCGCACCACCGCGTCGTTGATTTCGATCAGCCGATCCTTGTTGATGCGGTAACACAACAGACCCTCGAACCGGGATGCCGCACGGTCTAGTGTCGGGCTGAAATCAGGCGAGGAATTGAAATGTGTCAGCCGCTCGGTCTGCCTGAACCACTTGCTGATCTCACGCCGCGATATGTCGTCGAGATTTTCGCCCGACGTAACATCAACCAGGTATTCGTCCCCATAAATCATATCGTACTCCCGTCCGGGTGCTGCCGAATCTGCACATTATGATGGCGAATCGGCCTAACCGGCAAATTGCGCCGGCGGCTATTATTCCCGGCAACTTCCCATGCCCGGGGACTTTTCGGAACCAGCCTTATGAATCGATTAACGAAGAAGATACTTGGCGGCGCCTGCGCCTGCCTCCTGGCCATCGGCACACATGGGGCTGACCTGGAGGACCGGGCGGCGCTCGAGGGGTATATCGACGGCATCGTCATGCCGCTCATGAAAAACGAGAATAGCCCGTCGGGCACGGTGGCGATTTCGCGCGGTGGTGAATTGATATTCGCGAAAGGCTATGGCTTCGAGAATATCGAGAGCCGGGTTCCCGTCGACCCGGCCAAGACCTTGTTCCGTCCCGGCTCGGTGTCAAAGCTCTTCACGTGGACGGCGGTCATGCAGCTCGTTGAACAAGGCGAGCTCGATCTCGATACGGACGTGAACACCTACCTGCAGAGCTTCCGGATCAAGGAGACCTTCGACAACCCAATTACATTGCGTCACATCCTGACGCATACGCCGGGTTTCGAGGACGGCAGCCTCGGTTACCTGATCATAGATGATCCCGAGAAAACGATTTCCCTTCGTGAAGCGATGCAGCGCTACCAACCGGAGCGAGTCAATCCGCCGGGCGTGCAGACAGCGTACTCGAATTACGCGACCGCGCTCGCCGGGCTGATCGTCGAAAACGTCTCGGGCCTGCCGTTCAACGACTATGTGCAGCAGAACATCCTCGACCCGCTCGGCATGAGCAATTCGACCTTTGCCGAACCGCTGCCGGCACATCTCGCCGATCGCATGGCGACGAGCTACAAGTTGGAAGCGGGCGCATTCGACGAGAAGCCGTTTGAGATTGTCGCCAACTTCGGTCCTGCCGGCGCCTTGTCCGCCACCGCGACCGACATGCTGCGGTTTGCGCAAGCCATCCTCAATGGCGGCGAGTTGGACGGGGTTCGCATTCTCCGCGCCGAAACGGTGGAGCAGATGCTCACGCGCAACTTCTCACACGACGACCGTCTTTCCGGAATGGCGCTCGGCTTCTACGAATCCGACTACAACGGCAGCCGGGTCGTCGGCCATGGGGGTGACACTCAGTGGTTCCACTCGGACCTCGCCATCGACCTCGACAAGAACCTGGCGATCTTTGCATCCTTCGGCGGGTCGGGTGGGCGCGTGCCGCGTTCGGCGATAGTTGAGAGCTTCTATGACCGCTTCTTCCCGCGCAACGAGGAGCCGCCAGTGCCGCCGGAGGACTTCGCAGAGCGAGCGGCCCGGTACGCTGGCACGTACGCATTCTGGCGCGGTAACTTCACGAAAATCGAACGTGCCTTCGGCATCGGCAACGCCGTGCAAGTTGCCCCTACCGAAGACAACACGCTCGTCGTCGCTTTCGCGGACGGGGCGAAGCAATACGTCGAGGTCGAGAAGAACCTCTTCCGGGAACGCGACCCGGGCATTTCCCTCGTTGCTGGTATCAGTCCGCGCCAGATTGCGTTCCAGGAAAGCACCAGCGGTGCCATCACGGGTTTCGTTATGGATGGGCTGGCATTTATGTCGCTGCGAAAGCTGTCGTTCTACCAGACACCGAATTTCAACTTTTCGCTCCTGGGCCTTTCCCTGCTCGTGTTGTTGGGCTTCACGCTGCGTCGCCATTTCCAGCGCAAGGACATTGCCGGATTCCCTGATCCGGACCGGTCGGCGATTCGTGCCGCGTTCATCGCATCGGCCGCGCATCTCGCGGTGGTTGTGCTCGGCGTGATTGTCGTATCAGCGGTCATGGATAGTCTGATCAATGGTTTGCCGCCACTGCTCAAGGCATGGCTCGTACTGCCGATCATCGCCACGGTAGCGACGCTCTACCTCGCATACAAAACGGTCGTCGTCTGGAAGGACCGGCTTCTCGCCACGGTATGGGCGCGTATTCGTTACTCCATCGTCGCGCTCGCCGGGCTGTTCATGGCCTGGTTCTACTGGTACTGGAACATCCTCGGTTTCCAATACCTGTAGGCCGAAGGACGCAGCGATGAAGAACAGCGGAAAAAGACGCGTTGTCGAAGTGACCGTCGAACCCTGGGAGTTCGAGACGCCATTCCGGATTACCGGCTATACGTTCACCGTTGCAGATCTCATCTGCGTGAGAATCGAGGCAGACGGCGTGGCCGGTCGCGGCGAGGCTGCAGGCGTATATTACCTCGACGAGGACGGCGAGAGCATGCGTAACCAGGTCTTGTCGATCGTTCATGAACTGGAAGACGGCATCGACAGGGAACGCTTGTGCGAGTTGTTGCCCGCCGGCGGCGCCCGGAACGCGGTCGATTGCGCCCTGTGGGATCTCGACGCGAAGCGCCTGGGCGCAACCATCTGGGACCTTACCGGTGTCAAACCCGGCGTGACGCAGAGCGTGCTGACTATTGGCATCGACACACCCGAGGCGATGGCGGAGAAAGCGAAATGCCTGGAATCCGGCAAGATCAAGGTCAAGCTGAGTAAGGAAGAGCCGCTCCAACGAATTACAGCCGTGCGCAATGCACGTCCGGACGCCGAGATTATCGTCGACGTGAACCAGGGCTGGACGTACGAGCAGCTTACCGACCTGGCGCCGAAGTTCGCGGATCTCGGCATTGCAATGATCGAGCAGCCGTTGCGGCGTGGCGAAGATGAAGACCTCGAGAAATACGACCCGCCGGTCATGCTGTGTGCCGACGAGTCCTGCCTCGACACCGGTGAGTTTTCCCAAGCAGCACGACGCTACCAGATGATCAATATCAAGCTGGACAAGACGGGCGGACTGACCGAAGCGTTGAAGCTCGCGGCCATGGCGCAGGAGCGCGGGATCGAATTGATGGTCGGCAACATGATGGGCACTTCGTTGGCGATGGCACCCGGCTACGTCATTGCGCAGTTGTGCCGATTCGTCGATCTCGACGGTCCGTGTTTCCTGCGGCGCGACCGCGAACACGCCATCTCATACAATAACGGCGTTTTGTCGCAACCGACCCCTGAACTTTGGGGTTGAAAAACGCCATGACACGAGTGCCGCTGACAGTCTCGATGCGACCGATGCTCGCCGCAATGTGGATTCTCGTCGCGGCACTCGCGGGTCCCGTGGCTGCGTCTGCCGCCCCGACGCCGCAGTCGATCGAGGCGTCGATCAAGCGCACGATGGAAGAATTCTCGGTACCCGGCATGGCGGTGTCGGTCGTCCACAAGGGCAAGCTCGTGTACGCGGCCGGTCACGGCGTTCGCGAGGTTGGCAAGGATGAGACAGTCGACGACCGAACGCTGTTCCAGATCGCATCGGTCTCCAAGGCGTTCACGGCGGCGGCGATTGCGATCCTGGCCGATGAGGGCAAGCTGGACTGGGACGATTCGGTCATCGATTACCTGCCGGAATTCCGCATGCACGATCCTTGGGTCACGCGCGAATTCACGATCCGCGATTTGCTCACGCATCGGAGCGGCTTGCCGCTCGGCGCCGGGGACCTGCTGTTGTTCCCCAGGGGCAACACGACGCGCGATGAAGTTATCCGCGCGATGCGCTACCTGAAGCCAAGCACGAGTTTCCGGTCGGAATATGCCTACGACAATCTGCTTTATATCGTCGCAGGTGAGGTTGTTGCGCGTCTTGCCGGCATGCCGTTCGAAGAGTTCCTCGAGCGGCGGCTCCTGTTCCCCCTGGGCATGACCGATTGCAGGTCCACACTAGCGCGCGCCGAAGGAAACGCAAACCGAGCAACACCACATCTGTTGGTGGACGGAGACCTCCGGATCACTTCATCGCTGGAGTCCGGCATCGGCGCGGCCGCGGGCGGGATCAATTGCAGCGCCGTCAGCATGGCGATGTGGGGCAGATTCGTGCTGGCCAGGGGCGCGACCTCCCAGGGCGAGCGCATCATCAGCGAAAAACAGTTTATTGAACTATTAAAGCCGGTCACGCTCTTGCCGGGTTCCGGTTACGTCGTCGAGCACACCGGTGCTTATCTCAGCGCGTATGCGCTGGGGTGGGGCGTGTCCAGTTTCTACGGTGAACCCCTGTTGTCGCACGGCGGAGCGTTGTGGGGCATGACGACGATGCTTGTCATTCTGCCTGAACAAGAGCTTGCGGTGTTCGTCAGCAACAACCTGCTCTCGCCGGCACCGCGGGCCGTTGCATTCGATATCGTTGACCAGTACCTGCAAGAATCGTCTCCCGATGCCGGCAAAGACTGGATTGCTATCGTCGCCGACGCCGCCAGCGCACGACAGGAAGACGCCGCCGAAACTGTCGCCGCTGCAGAAGCATCGCGCGCCGCCGACAGCAAGCCGAGCCTGCCTCTCGACGCATATGTCGCTACCTACCGGGATACCTGGTACGGAGACATTCGCATCTCCATGCAAGACGATGACCGTCTGTACTTTCAGTCGCTACGGTCGAGCTCGCTCGGCGGTCCGCTGCAGCATTTCCAGTTCGACACATTTATCGCCCGATGGGAAGATGCGGGACTCAACGCCGACGCGTACGTGTCGTTCGTGCTTACGCCAGAGGGTAAGGTTGAGCGAATACGAATGAAAGCCGTGTCGCCCGCCACCGACTTTTCCTTCGATTTTCACGACCTTGACCTGGTTCGGGTCGAGGCCGAGTAGCCCGGACACCGGCAGAAAGTCAGAAATGAGACTTGGCCAAGCAAGTGGTGGCCAGGGGCGGAATGGACTCGCTTCGCTCACCCTCCGGGCGCACTGCGTGCGTCTGTCGCCGCTGCGCGGCTCGGTTGAACTGCCGACACGCGGATTTTCAGTCGCGAGTTGGTTCGCCTGAGGCTTTATATTTCAAAAGGTGGTAGCCCTTCGTGGGTCCGATCTTGAGGTTTTCCAAGGCGAGTTGCTCATACTTTAAGTCCCGTCCGGCTGCGGCAAGACAACGCTAATTTCAATCATCGGCGCCATACTCGAGCAAGATGGAGGATCTTGTGAAGTATTCGGAAATAATCTGAAAAGCATGGCCGAAGAATAGCGGGTGGTCCTTGGCTCCTTCCACGTCCTGCGCGCAGAGCATGCCCGGCAGAACGCATCCCCGAATAAAAATCGTTATCAAGGAGAACTTCTTCATAATCTGGATTCCTCTTGCCTGTGTCGGCAGCCCGGCGATCTTCGGTCCTTCGGGGCGTGGTTATGACTTCTCGGAGGAAGCGAGGACCCGTGGCTTTGCGTCCCTGCTTTGGTCAGATTTGCGTTTGTCGAGGGCATATTCTCAATGGCTGAGAAACAGTCAATTCTGGGATTTACCTAACGTCCGCTTTCGGTCCGGCCATAAGGTGTCAGGTTTATTCAGATCGACGACTTTCCCCTCTCCGCAAATAAATCTGACACCTTTTTTGGACACCTTTTTTGCATAGATCAATCCGGACTTCGCCTTATTATCAGGTATCCCGTGCGGGAGTCACCCTGCGTCGTTCGGGATCATAGAACGCACCCTCGACCACCTCGGCCCGGGCCTTCACCCGGCTCCACTTCAACTCGCGCTGGTAGTAAATATCAGCGTACAGCTCATCACCGGGCTTGCCCCAGGGTGCATGCAGGGAGGCAAGTGCGATATTGGCCTTGGCCGTGGGTGACCACATGGCCGAAGTCACAGTACCTACTACCTCGTTCTTGCGGTTGTAGATATAGGCATTGGTGGCCGGCTTGTTGCCCGCGATATCCAGCTTCACAAGATTAAAGCGCGAACCTCTTTCCTTTTCCGCCAGCAGTGCTTTTCTGCCGGTGAAATTCGGCTTCTTGAAGTCCACCAGCCAGGACAAGCCCAGCTCGAACGGCGAGCGGGTGCGGCCTGGACGCACCGCGCCGTCCGCCGGCAAGAAATCCACCCCGGCCTGGATAAAGCCTGCCTCGATACGGGTCATCTCCAGGGCGTGGGTGCCGACAGCCCGGATACCACGCTGCTTGCCCGCGGCGAACAGGGCATCCCACAGGGCCTCTGCCTTTCCCGGCTCAATCCATACCTCATACCCCAGGTCGCCCGTGAAACCGGTGCGTGAAACCATCAATTCCGAGCCTTCAAAGTCATACCAGGCGATACCGAAAGGTTTTATTTCCTCGATATTCGCAAGACCCATTTCCCGCAAGATCGCGCAGGAAGTGGGCCCCTGTAACGCCAGCGCGGCGATATCGTGTGTCACCTCCTTGATGCTCACATCAAAACCCAGGGCCGAGATGTTCAACCAATCCAGCTGCCGTTCCTGGGAACACAGCAGGTACTCACCCGGGCGCATGTGGAACACTGTGCCATCATCAATCACCTGGCCATCATCATCACACCAGACACAATATGCGACACGTGAGGGCTTTAACTGACTGATATCCCGCGTCAACATCCGATTGAGGAAGTCCATGGCGTCCGGCCCGGTGATCCGGTGCTTGGTCATCGGACACAGATCGAATACCCCGGTTGAATTACGCATGGCGAAGTACTCAGGCGCCTCATCCTCGTAGGCATCCGCGACGTGGTAATCCTTCCAGCGATGACTTTCATTTAACTGGTTGAGCTTGGAGGTACGCGAGCCAAACGCGGTCGGATAAACAAAGGTCCTGAAATGCTCTTTCGTGTTCATACGGCATCTCCCCGGGCAAGTATTTCATTGGCCGCATTGCGCCCTGCGCAACCCATCACACCGCCACCGGGGTGGCAACCGGCACCGCACAGGTACAGACCTGGCAGGGGTGAGGCGTATTGGGAGCTGCCATAGAACGGCCGGGTCATCATGAATTGATCCAGCGCGAATTCAGCGTGATGCCAGTGACCCCCGGCAATTCTAAACTCGCGTTCGATATCCGCAGGCGAGAGAATCTCGCTGTGTAATACCGAGGCACCGATACCCGGGGCGTAACGCTCCAGCACCGTCATGGTTCTTCGCAACAGTTCGGCCCGCCCACTGTCCCAACCTTGCTTCAACCTGTACGGTGCGTACTGCACCAGGGCCGAGAGCACGTGCTTGCCATCGGGCGCAAGATCCGCATCGTGCACGGTGGGGATCGTGATTTCCATCATGGGGGACTCGGACATCTCACCGTACTTGGAGAAGTCAAACGCCTGCTCCAGCTCCACCATGTTGGGGGAAATCAAAATCCGTCTACCGAGGGCCTTGGCATCCAGGCCCTTGAATGACGGCAGTGAATCCAGGGCCAGGTGCAGCTTGGCCACACTACCTTTGGCGCGGATGTTGCGTACCTGCAGGGCTGTGCCGGCTTCCAGGTGACGCAAACCGACCAGGTCCATGAAGGTTGTCCTGGGATCGGCACTGGAGACGACCCTGGAGGCCGGGATCTTCTCGCCGCCCTCCAACTCCGCACCGGTGACCACGCCGTTATCCACCACAATTTTCGATACCACGGCCGAGGTGCGTACCTCCACACCCGCCGCCATGGCCGCCTTGGCCAGCGCCTGGGTGAGGCCACCCATACCGCCCTTCACACTGGCAAACGCACCGCGCTTGCCGTTGACCTCGCCGGTTAGCCGGTGCAGGTAATGAAGCACCGAGTTATTCGAGCGCGGCCCCAGGTGCCCACCCAGGACCGCATCCCAGGCCATGGCGCCCTTTAGCATCTCGCTGTCAAACTGTTCCTGCAGGATGTCGTAAATGTTGATACCGGCAATCCGCAGGAACTCACGCATGTCATCCCGGCCCATGCCGCGGATGGCAAGACCCAGCTTGGCAAGGGTCTTCAACTCGGACCAGCCACTTGTCAGCCGCGGCGGACGGCCGCTGTAGACCTTGCGCAGCACACCGGCGAACTTGAGCATGCGGTCGTTAAACTGCTTGAGCTTCGCCGCATCTTCCGCGCCCAGGTCGGCACCGCGTACCTCGGAGCCGGACAGGAACAGGTGATCGCCCTTCACCGACAAGGACACAGTCTCTATGTCACGCGACGCTAACCTGAAACCCTGCTTCTCCAGTGCCAGGTCACTGGAAATTCCGGAATCCAGCATGAACAGCAAGTGAGCGCAGCCCGACACCTTGAAACCCGGCGCAAATTCGCGGGTGATCGCCGCGCCACCCACCTGGGAGGCGGCTTCCAACACCGTGACCTTGCGACCGGCCCTGGCCAGGTACGCAGCACACACCAGGCCGTTATGGCCGCCCCCGACGATAATGATTTTTTGATTAGTCATCGAGTTCAGTCTCCGGCACAACGTTGATTCGCTTCATATCAGCCAGGATTTCCCTGGCTGCATTGGCCCCCGGGGCGGCCATGATTCCACCGCCCGGATGCGTGCCTGAGCCACACATGTACATACCTTTCACCGGTCCACGGTACTGGGCATAGCCGGGGAATGGGCGATTGAAACTCAGCTGATCCACGGTCAACTCGCCCTGGAAAATATTGCCCTCGGTCAGTCCCACCTCGGCCTCCATTTCGCGGGGCGTGCGCACCTCGTAATGCAGGATGAGGTCCTTGAAGTTGGGGCTGTACTTCGCGACCTGATCAATCACCACCTTGCCAAAGGCGTCCCGGTTTTCGTCAGTCCAGTCCTTGCCCTTGACCTTGGGCGGCACGTACTGCACGAAGCAGGACATGAAGTGTTTGCCGGGCGGGGCGACAGTAGGATCGGTAAGAGACGGAATCAAGCAGTCAACGTAGGGATCCCGTGACCACATTCCGTTCTTCCAGTCATCATAGGCCCGCTCCAGGCGTTCCATGGAATCCACGAAATGCATATCCCCACGGAGCAACGGGTTGTTCTCACCGAGGGCCGGGAAATCAGGCACGCCATCCAGGGCAATATTGACCTTGCCCGAGGAACCTCGAATTTTGAAGTTCCGGGCTTTTTCAACGATGCGCGGATCCAGGTCCTTCTCATCAAATAACTTCAGGTAGGTACGCTTGGGATCCAGGTTGGAGACCACCACGTCCGCGTGAATCTCATCACCGTTGTCCAGGGCCACGCCCGCGACCTTGCCGTTCTTGACGATGATCCGGTCTACCCCTGCGTCGGTGCGAATCTCTCCCCCGAACTCCTGCGCTGCACCGGCCAGGGCCTTGGCCACCGCGTCTATGCCGCCTCGGGCAAACCCCCAGGCACCGATGCTGCCGTCCACATCACCCATGTAGTGATGCAGGAGCACATAGGCGGTACCGGGTGAGTACACACCCAGGGCGGTACCAATAATGCCGCTACCCGACAGATGTGCCTTGACGACATCCGACTCGAAATACTCGTTCAGAAAATCCCCCACGCTCATGGTGTAAAAGCGTATGGTCTCGTACATGGTTCGCTCACCCAGGCTGAGGAACTTCTTCATCAGGTACAACAGTTCCGTCACATCCCGGGGCTTGAATGAAGTAGGATCGGGTGGCGTACGCAACAGGAACTCGCGAATCAGCAGACATTGCCGGACAATGTCCCTTGAGAAGCGATTATAAGCGTCCGCGTCATGCTTACTGTGCCGGGCGACCTCCCGGCGTTGCACATCCGGATCGCTGTAATTACCCATGATGTCACCATCACGGGTGAAGGTTATGCCTCCGCCATAAGGAACTACTTGTAGACCATGTTTGGTCAGGTTCAGGTTGCGGTAAATCTCCGGCCGCAACAGGCTGCATACGTAGGAGTAATTCGAGTAGGTGAATCCCGGGTATATTTCCCTGGCCAGGGTCGCGCCGCCTATCCAGGGATTCTTCTCCAGCACCAGGACCTTCATCCCGCCCTTGCCCAGAAAGGCGGCGTTGGCCAGTCCGTTGTGACCGGCACCTATAACAATCGCATCGTATTTCATCGTGCAAATTCCGCTCGCAAACCAAACAGATTCAGAACCCCGTAATCACCACTTGTACGGCAGTCACGGTATCTTGGGTTGGCTTGAATATGTGCGGGATTTCATCCATGCACCCATGGACATGGGTTTCACAGAAACGCAGCGATTCCGTGGAATTGACATCGCATTAACTACCAGCACCCTGGTTCGCCAGGATTCCCAACAATGCCCGGACCTGGCTAGTGTTACGAAATGTGCAATGGGCAAGGTCATAGTTAGAATCAATCACCATCAGGGGAGATCATCTGGATTTCGAACCCCCTGTTTAGCGCTCTGAGGAATCTGGTCAGCCTCCATCCTTGCACCTTAAGGGCTATCTGCGCCTTAGGTACTTGTACGAGATTCAATACGTAGTCAACACAGAATCGTGCTATTTGCGAGTCCATCGAAAAGCTGTCTGCAAATAGATTCTGGCAAATTTTTCCGGTTTCGAATTGATCCGCCGGTGGACTCGAATTCAATATGGAAACTGTCGGCGCCCTATCAAAAGTCTCATCGGGAAGGGACCTGGGTCAGCAGATCCAGCACCGGCTCCAGGGAGCGATCTGACTGACCATTCATTTCGCACTCCACGAATTGAAGCAGCGCTTCCTCATGCAGTGTAAGGGCATGCAAGGCCGGCAGATCATCCGCCGGGGCGATAGTTTCAAGCTGTCGGTATTCACCAATATATCGCGGCAGCGAGCCTCCCAGGGAACTCAAGCATCCGCCCCATGATCTGCGGAAATAGTCGGTAGCTTCCTGCAGGGATTCCTGGTGCAGACCCGCATCCAGTGCCGGATCGAATCCGTACCTCGTTACGAGTGGTCTCAGACGCTGCGCGGTTTCGCGCTCCAGTTGCGCGAGTACTCGCAATTTGTACGTCTGCTCCGGCGCTTCAAATAACTCACCCAGGGCCTCGAAAAACACTTCACCACCCAATTCTTCCTGGTATGCCTTGTAGATATCTGCCTGGTACTTATTATTGTTCATCGTTCGTCCACCACCTTGAAGTCTTGAGGTTCTTCGTCTTCACCCCGGGTCGTCCAGCCATTTTATTCGCTCACCACTGAACCCTTGAGACCTCTCGGAGGCCCGTGGCGGCAAGCTGCCCCGCCTCGGTTACCGGTAGGTCGTTTTACATTGTGGAAGCACCGCTGGCCGGGCACTCGGCCCGACCGGTAGAATCCACCAATAAACAGTGGCGCACATCAATTTCCTGGCCACGACAAAGCACCCGACAGGAGTTCTCAAGTGGGCAGCAACAGACCCGGTCGCATTCGTACCGCCGCCGACTCCGCCAAACGCAGCGGCGGATCGGCCAGTCGCCGGAAGAAACGGGCGAGCGGGCCAACGAGTTCGGCCGTGCATCCTGGACTGTCCGGCGGCCAGTACCGTCCGCTCAAGGACCGCGATATCGAGCGCATCTACGCGACCGCCCTCGATATTCTGGAGAATCTCGGCATCGGCGACCCGATTCCCGAAGTTCTCAATTATGCGCTCCCGGGCGGGGCCGTGCTCGACGAGCGGAACCGGCTTTGCTTTCCCCGCGCGCTCGTCGAGGATCTCATCGACAAGTCAGCACGCGGTTATGCAATGTACGCGCCCGACCCGAAGCGCGACCTCGAGGTAAAGGACACCGAGGTCCTGTTCTGCACGTCAGGCGAGGCCGTGCAGATCCTCGACTACGACAGCCAGAGCTTCCGCCCTACAAAACTCGTGGACCTGTACGACACCGCGCGACTTGCTGATCAGCTCGAGCACATTCACTGCTTCGGTCAACCGTTCATTGCTGCCGAGTACAGCCACGATGTCTACGTTCATGACATGAACATCGCCTACGCCGAACTCGCGGGAACCGGCAAGCCGTTCGCGCTGGGTATAGCCGTCGTCGATCATATCGAGCCGATTATTTCGCTATTCGACATCTTTCTTGGCAAAGAAGGTGCATTTCTGAAGAGGCCCTTCTGCACGTTCGGCGGCTGCCCGATCGTATCGCCACTGCGTTTCGGACGTGACAACGCCGAAGTGCTCGTCAAGGTTGCCGAACTCGGCCTCGTTGCGGACATTGCAATCGCCCCGCAGGCGGGCGCGACCTCTCCGGCGGCACTTGCCGGCACGCTCGCACAATGTTTCGCTGAAACGCTTGCCTGCCTTTGCGTCGTCAACCTCGTGCGGCCCGGCAGCGCGATCAACTTCGGCATGTGGCCGTTCATCTCGGATCTCCGGACCGGCGCGTTCTCGGGCGGCAGTGGTGAGGAGGCGCTGATTACGGCGGCCACGGTGCAACTCTGCAACCATTTCGGCTTCATCACCAGTATTGGCGCCGGTATGACGGATTCCAAGACGATGGATGTACAGGCCGGTTACGAGAAAGCACTTACGATCGCGGCCGCCGCGCTGTCAGGTTGCAATCTCGTCGCGGCCTACCCCGGTATCGTCGGCAGCCTGATCGGCCAATCGTTGGAAGGCATGCTGATCGACAACGACATGATAGGCAATGTGCAACGCATGCTGCGCGGTATCGAGGTGACTGACGAAACGCTTTCCTACGAGGTAATCCGGGACACCGTGTTCGGCATCGGTCACTACCTCGGCAGTGCGCAAACGCTCGAGCTCATGCAGACGGAATATCTCTATCCCGATATCGCCGACCGGCTAACGCCTGGCGCCTGGGAGGAGATGGGGCGCGAGACGCTTTACCAGAAAGCGCATCCGCGTGTACGTGAGATGCTGACAGACTATTACCCGCAATACATCAATCCCGCGACGGACGCGAAAATTCGGGAACGCTTCCCGATTCGCCTCAAGCCCGAGGAAATGCGAGCAGGAAACGGGCGCTGGTAAGCATGCATACAACCAAAATGGAAAAAAAATATGTCCGACCCTGAAGACACAAACGACGAAATCGTTCTCGCCGACCTCGCAGACGACGAACTCGTCGAGCAGATGTTCGATGATCTGTATGACGGCCTCGCCGACGAGATTGCCGATGGCACACACATTCTTCTCAGTCGCGGCTGGAGTCCAAAAGAAGTACTCGACAATGCGCTCGTCGGCGGTATGAACATCGTCGGTGAGGATTTTCGCGACGGCATCCTGTTTGTGCCCGAGGTGCTGCTCGCGGCGAACGCGATGAAAGCCGGCATGGCGATTCTGCGCCCGCTGCTGGCAGAAACCGGCGCAGAACCGATTGGCAAGATGGTTATAGGCACGGTGAAGGGCGACATTCACGACATCGGCAAGAATCTTGTCGGCATGATGATGGAAGGCGCGGGCTTCGAGGTCATCGATCTCGGCATCAATACGGATGCCGACGCATACATCGCGGCACTCACGAAGGAGCGGCCCGACATCCTTGGCATGTCTGCACTATTGACCACGACGATGCCTTACATGAAAGTCGTCATCGACAATTTGAAAGAAAAGGGTATCCGCGACGATTACATCGTCATGGTCGGTGGCGCGCCGCTGAATGAGGAATTCGGCCGCGCGATCGGTGCCGATGCCTACTGCCGCGATGCCGCGACCGCGGTGGAGGTTGCCAAGGACCTTATCCGCCGACGCCGTGCATCCTAGCCGCACAACATGGCCGACAATGTCCTATTGATTGCCTGCGGGGCGCTCGCCCGGGAGCTTGTAGCGCTTACGCGCCAAAATCAGTGGCGGCACCTGAAAATCCAGTGTCTGCCAGCAGAGCTGCATAACACGCCGCAGACGATTCCCGCCGCGGTCACCGCGACGATCGAAAAATACAAAGACGAGTATCGGCATATTTTCGTTGCCTATGCTGACTGCGGTACCGGCGGCCTGCTTGACAAAGCGCTCGCGAAATACGGCATTGAGCGACTGCCCGGCGCACACTGCTACGATTTCTATGCCGGCAACAGCGTCTTCCAGGAAATATCGCAAGCCGAGCCTGGCACTTTCTATCTCACCGATTTTCTCGTACGGCATTTTGACCGGCTGATCGTCGAAGGCCTCGGGATTGACCGGCATCCCGAACTCAAAAGCGTCTACTTCGCCAACTACCGGCGTGTCGTTTATCTGGCGCAGACACATTCGGCGGATCTGGCAGCGCGCGCGCGCGAGTATGCCGATTTTCTGGGTCTGGATTACGCCGAGCGCCACACCGGGATTGGAAACGTGGAGAAAATCCTCGAGGAGCAGGCCATCGTATGGCGAAACTGATCAGCATCTACTGGCGGGATATCCCGGCCCAGGTGGTGGGCCGTGAGGGCCGCAAGAACGTCAAGCAGCAACTGGCGCCGCGATTTGCGATGGCGATCGACCGGGCAGCAATGCGCGCGGGCCGAGGCTCCAGCGATGCCTACCTCGCCGACTGGCGGCGCGAGACAGAAATCGTCACCGGCGATCTCGAGGCGCTTGTCGCCGAGCGCGTGGCTATGCTTGAGAGCCGCTTCAGCGACGAGTACCTCGAGTCGGTCGTCAAGGCGGGAGGCCTGGAGAAATGACACACCTGCCATCGTGGACCGACGATCGCGAATACCCGGTGTTGCGCGCCAGGTCTCGATATCATACTGAATCGGCGCTGCACACCGCGCAGCGCCATTCACGCCCTTGTCGCCCCTCATGGCCGGCGATTCGTTGTTTGCATCCAATAAGGATTGATCGATGACCGATACCGTTATCAGCTCGAAATCAAAAGAAGTAGTCATCGGCTTCGACCGGCCTTTCGTCGTCATCGGCGAGCGCATCAATCCCACGGGCAGGAAACAGCTGGCCGAAGAGATGAAGGCCGGCGACTACAGTCGCGTGCAGGCCGACGCGCTGGCACAAGTCGCGGCCGGTGCAAATATACTCGACGTGAACGCGGGCATACCGCTCGCAGACGAACCGGCCATCCTGGCCGAATGTATCCGCCTGATTCAGTCGATCACCGATGTGCCGCTCAGTATCGACTCCTCTATCGTCGCTGCGTTAGAGGCAGGACTCGAGGCATACCAGGGCAAAGCGCTGCTGAATTCGGTGACCGGCGAAGACGAACGACTGGAGCGCGTGCTGCCGCTCGTGAAGAAGTATGGCTGTGCGGTCGTCGCAATCTCCAACGATGACACGGGTATCTCCGAAGACATCAACGTGCGCTTCAACGTTGCGAAAAAGATCGTCGAGCGCGCGATGGACTATGGAATTCCGGCGAGCGACATGGTCGTCGATCCTCTCGTGATGCCGATCGGTGCAATCAACTCCGCCGGGACGCAGGTCATGCAAATCGTCAAGCGACTGCGTGAAGAACTTAAAGTCAACACGACCTGCGGCGCATCGAATCTCAGCTTTGGATTGCCAAATCGCAACGGCCTCAACGCGGCGTTCATCAGCATCGCGATTGGTTGCGGAATGACTTCGGCGATCACGAATCCATTGCACCCCGAGCTGATGCAGGCGGTCAGGGGTGCGAACGTCATCATGGGTCACGATCCGGAGTGCGCAAGCTGGATCCGCGCGTACCGCGAACCCGATGCCGGGGGGGCGACACGCGGCCGGCGGGGCAGCCGAAGACGCCGAACGCCGGCAAGCTGACCGCGATGAAGCCCGCCGACAAAAGCGATCCTTTAGTGATCTTCTCACCGTCGGGCAAGCGTGGGCGTTTCTCGGTCGGCACGCCGGTATTGAAGGCTGCGCGCAGCCTGGGCGTCGACGTTGACTCGGTCTGTGGCGGACGCGCGATCTGTGGCCGCTGCCAGGTTGTTTGCATCGAAGGCGAGTTGCCGAAGCACGGCTTCGTATCGCGGGCCTCGAGCCTGTCGCCCGTCGGTGAGGCCGAACTCCGCTACCGTGAGCGCCGTGGAATCGCGGCAGGCAGGCGGCTCAGCTGCCAGGCGCAGATCCTTGGCGACGTCGCGATCGACGTTCCCGCGTCCAGCCAGGTGCACCGGCAGGTGGTGCGCAAATCGTTCGAGGCGCACGACATCGAAATGGACCCGATCTCGCATGCGTACTTCATCTTAGTCAGGAAACCGGACATGCACGACCCGAGCGGGGACAAGGAACGGTTGCTCGAGGCGCTGTATCGTGACTGGCAACTCGAAGGCTTGTCTCTGTCGCTGCCGGCGCTGACCTCGTTGCAGCCCGCGCTGCGAGACGGCGGCTGGGAGGTGACCGTGGCCGTTCGCGGGGGCCGCGAAGTCATCGCCATCTGGCCCGGGTTCAGATCGCGCCTGTTCGGCGTCGCGGTCGATGTCGGCTCGACTACGGTCGCGGCCCACCTTTGCGACCTGACGAGCGGTGCGGTACTCGCGAGCGTAGGCAGAATGAACCCGCAGATTCGCTTCGGTGAAGATCTCATGAGCCGAGTCTCCTACGTCATGATGAATCCGGGCGGCGAACAGGAACTCACACGCATCGTGCGTGAGGCAATCAATGAATTGCTGGCCGAGGCAGCGGGCGAAAGCGATCTCGGCCTCGACGAAATCATCGAAATCACGATCGTCGGCAACCCGATCATGATGCATCTGGTCCTCGGACTGTCACCGGTGGAACTCGGCGTCGCACCCTTTGCACTCGCCACTGATTCCTCGGTAACACTGCCCGCACGTGATATCGGCATATCGATCAACGCGGGTGGCTACGTTTACGCGCTGCCGTGTATTGCGGGGCATGTTGGCGCCGATGCCGCGGGAGTGCTGCTGGCCGAAGCGCCATACGAGCGTGACGACATCTCGTTAATCGTCGACGTCGGCACGAACGCCGAGATCGTACTCGGCAATCGGGAGCGGCTGGTCGCTGCATCGAGTCCCACCGGGCCCGCATTCGAAGGGGCTCAAATCAGCGCGGGACAGCGCGCTGCGCCAGGCGCGATCGAGCGAGTCAGGATCGACCCGGTAACACTGGAGCCCAGATATCGCGTTATCGGCTGCGATGCATGGTCCGACGACGGTGCATTCGAGGAACAAAAACCGGCGTGCGGCGTTACGGGCATCTGCGGATCAGGCATCATCGAGGCCATCGCGGAGCTGTATCTCGCCGGCGTCATCGATGCCGACGGCACGATCATGGGTGACGCAGCGGCGCGCTCGCCGCGCGTCCGCGCCGACGGCAGAACGTTCTCCTATACGCTGCGCGACGGTGAACCGGCAGTAACGATTCAGCAGAACGACGTGCGCGCGATACAGCTTGCGAAAGCCGCACTGTATGCGGGTGCAAGACTCCTCATGGAAAAACTCGGCGTCGACAAGGTCGATCGTATCCGTCTTGCCGGCGCTTTCGGAGCGCACATTGACGTGAAGTACGCGATGGTTCTCGGCATGATTCCCGACTGCGCGCTCGATCACGTGTCTTCGGCGGGAAATGCGGCGGGCACCGGAGCGCGTATCGCGCTGCTCGACAAATCTTCGCGGACACTGATTGAGGAACAGACGCGCAAAATCGAAAAGATCGAGACCGCGGTTGAAGCGAGATTCCAACACCACTTCGTGGCCGCGATGGCCATTCCGCATGACACGGATCCATTCAAGGAACTCAGGGCGGTCATCAGCCTGCCGCCGCGCCGGCTCGCGCCGGCTGTCACCCGGCGCGGCAGACGTCGATGATGAAGCCACGGCTGGAAGTTGAAAGCAAAGCGCTGGTCCGGAACCTGCGCGGAGCCTACATGGAAATATTTCCGGCGCGCGATATAGAAAAAAAGCTCGCGGTGCTCGAACGAAACTCCTATGTAGCCGTAACCTGTTCGCCTATGAAGGGTATCGGCGCGACGCTCTCGCTGACGGAGCACCTCGTCGCTGCCGGGTTTCGGGTTGTTCCGCACATTGCTGCGAAAAACGTCCGCGATCGTGCGCATCTCGCATCGATCATTACTCGCCTCCGCGAATTACGGGTCGCCAGCATCTTCGTGCCCGGAGGCGACCGGCCGAAGCCCGAAGGCGAATTCCGAACCGCGCTGGAGTTGCTGACCGCGATCAGTCAAATTGAACACGACTTCAGTGATATCGGCGTGGCGGCACATCCCGAGGGACACCCGAATGCCGATGACGCAACAATGTTCGAAGCGCTTCGCAGCAAGCAGGAACTCGCGAATTACATGGTTACGCAGATGTGCTTCGATGCAAACGCGCTGGGTTCCTGGCTGACTCGCATGCGCGCACGCGGCATCACGCTGCCCGTTTGGATCGGACTGCCCGGCGTCATCAATCGCGCGCTGCTCCTGAAAACGTCACTCAGGATCGGCGTTGGCGATTCGCTGCGCTATCTCGGGCGAAACCCGGGTGTCGCGGTAGAACTAATGAAATCAGCAGTTTATAAACCTGATGAGCTGCTGCTGGGACTTGCACCCTTCCAGGCCGATCCCGCCTGCGATATTGCGGGCTATCATCTTTTCTGTTTCAACCAGGTCCAGGGTACCGAGGCCTGGCGACACCAGTCCCTCGAGGCGTTAGCGTGACACGAAGAGTTCGCCGACCGAAACGCGTAGTAGCGGCCGTCCGTCAGCTGCCCTGGCAGGAAGTCAGAAACCCGTACCCGCCGTTCGAAGTCCTGAGCGCCGATCATGTCGAGGCTATCATCGCTGCTGCGCTGACGATACTCGAGACGAAGGGTTTTCGTTTCCTGCAGGAAGAGAGCCGCCATATTCTCAAGGCCGCGGGCGCCGATGTCAGCGAATCGGATTGCATGGTGCGCTTCGATCGCGGCCTCGTCACGGAGAAACTGAGGTTCGCGCCGTCACAGTATCCGCTTCGGGCCCGAAATCCTGCGCATGATCTCACGATTGGCGGCAATCACATCGTGTTCGCTTCGGTCGGCGGCCCGGCGTTCGTGAGCGATCTCGAATCCGGGCGACGACCTGGCAAGTACTCGGAACTGTGCGACTACCTGCGGCTGGTTCAGAGCCTCAATATTATCCACCAGGAGGGCGGCGGCTGCTTCGAGCCGATGGATCTGCCACCGGAGTCGCGACATCTTGATCTCTACCTCGCGCAATTAACCCTGATGGACAAGAACACACAGGCATTCGCGCTCGGCAAAACCAGAACGCTGGATTGTTTCGAGATGACCCGCATCGCGATGGGTCTGTCGCGCGAACAACTGGAATCGGCGCCCACAGTACTCGCGATCGTCAACACGAACTCGCCGATGCAGCTCGATATTCCGATGACCGAGGCTGTGATAGAACTCGCACGCGCCCTGCAGGTGACCTGCATCACCCCGTTCACGCTTGCCGGTTCAATGAGCCCGGCAACCCTGGCGGGCACACTCGCACAGCAAACGGCCGAGGTACTCGCGGTCGCAGTACTGGCCCAGATCGTGCGCCCCGGCGCGCCCGTCATGTACGGCGCTTTCGCGTCTAACGTCGATATGCAGAGCGGCGCACCAGCGCTCGGCACACCCGAATACGCGAAGATGGCCCTCGCGAGCGGCCAGATCGCCCGACGGCTCGGCATCCCGTTCCGCTCCAGCAACACGACCACGTCGAACTGCGTCGACGCGCAGGCCGCTTACGAGAGCGAAATGTCTCTCTGGCCGTGCATTCTGAGCCACGCAAATCTCGTCAATCATGCTGCCGGCTGGCTGGAAGGCGGACTCACCGCATCGTTCGAGAAACTGATCGTGGACGCGGAGATGCTGCAGATGATGGTGGAAACCCTGAAGCCGATGCCGGTCAACGACGAAGAGCTTGCGCTCGATACGATTAACGAAGTGCAACCCGGTGGCCATCATTTCGGTACGGCACATACGCTCGCAAGATTCGAATCCGCTTTCTATCTGCCGCTCGTCTCGGATCGGCAGAATTTCGAGCGTTGGGCCGAAGGAGGTAGCAAGGACACCGCAATACGTGCGAACGCAATCTGGAAGAAACTGCTCGAAACCTACGAAAAACCGCCTATCGATCCTGCAATCGAAGAAGCCCTTCATGCGTACGTCACGACGCGCAAGGAAGAAATCGCAAATCCCGGCTGACGGAGATATCCGATGCGCCCGACACTGACTGTTCTTTCCGATGATCTCATCGAGAAAATACTGAACGAGGCCAAACGGCTGATGGCAGAGGTTGGCATGGATATCCGCGGTCGCAGTCTCAGGGATCTGCTGCTCGAGCGAGGTCTCAGGACCGACGCCAGCGGTAAACGCGTTCTTTTCCCTGCCGACGTGGTCGACAAGGCAATCGCCGATGCGCCCTCGGCCTTCACGCTGTTCGATCGCGACGGCAATCCGTTTACCGAGATCGGCGGCAACAACGTGCACTTTGTGCCCGGTTCGAGTGGCCTCAAGATTCTCGATCACCGTACCGGTGACACGCGACTCGCGAACTCGACCGATTTCATCGAATACGCCCGGCTCTGCGACGGGCTCGAACACATTGCTTATCTCGCAACGGCATTCTCGACGAACAAGGACATCGAGTCGCAGGTGTCGGACGCGTGGCGTCTGTATATGACGCTGACGACGTCGAAAAAGCCGGTCGTTTCCGGCGCATTCTCGGGACACGGCGTGCAGCGCATGGCGGATATGATGCAGATGTTCCGTGCCGACCGCCGGGATCTCATCGCGAGACCGATGTCCATTTTCACGATCACGGCAACCGGAAATTTCCGTTACGGCGAGGACTCCTGCGAAAATCTGCTCGAGTGCGTCGAAGCCGGCATTCCAATCGAGATCGTGCCGGTCACTCTGATGGGTCTGATCGCGCCCGTTTCGCTCGTCGGCGCGCTTGTCTTCCATGCCGTGGATGTGCTGACCGGAATCACGATGGCCCAGATCGTGCGGCCGGGCGCGCCCGTGCTGTTCGGCGGGGCGCCGGCAACGTTTCACATGAAGGCCGCGAGTTCGCCGATGGCGGCGATCGAGGCGCAGCACCTGAACGTCGCGTACGTCGCGCTCGCGAAGCATCTGCGGCTGCCGTGCCAGGCCTACATGGCGCTCTCCGATGGCAAATTTCTCGATGCCCAGGCTGGCGGCGAGACGTTTTCGAGCGCACTACTCGCGGCAATCGCTGGCGTCAATTCCGTGTCGGGCCCCGGCATGCTCGACTTCGTGTTGACGTTCAGCCTGCCGAAGCTCGTTTTCGACAACGAAGTCTGCGGCCAATCGCTGCATTTTGTGCGTTCGATAGAAGTACTTGAGGATCTGCCGGCAACGCAGCTTGTCGAGGATCTCATGCGGGACGATCACCTGATCACGAGCCCGCACACGCTCGCCCACTGGCCCAAGGAACTCTATCTGACCGGTCCCGTGATCGATCGCGAGAACCGCGAGAACTGGCAGAAAGCGGGCTCGAAGGAGTTGGTCGAGCGCGCTACGGAAGAGGTCGAACAGCGGCTTGCCGCGTACCAGCCTATAGAGACGGACGCGGAGATCGATACCGCGATGCGCGAACTGATCATCGCCGGAATGAACGAACAACGGATATTGCCGGACATCCCGGCGCCGCCCGAGCCGGTATCCCGCGCGCCAGCGGCAGGTCGGCGCGGCCGTGCCGGCCGGAGACGCAAATAAGGATAAGAATTTCTATCGCGTCGTTGTGGCCCAGGGTTTAGTGTCGTTCGGCTTGGAATACAATGACGCCTGCATAATTGCCAGGAGGGCCGGCGTGGCTTGTCATCCCAATTACTCGGTGCTGTTCGAACCAGTGAGAATCGGACCGGTCACCGCGCCAAATCGTTTTTACCAGGTGCCGCATGCCAGCGGTATGACCGAATCCAATCCGAGAGTTCGGGCCGCCTTCCGTGCCACCAAGGCCGAGGGCGGCTGGGGTGTGATCAGTACGGGCGCGGCCTCAATACATCCTTCTTCCGACGACAGCCCCCTACCTTTCGCGCGTCTCTGGGATGACAACGATGTGCGCTCGCACGCGATGACCACCGAGGCGGTCCACAAGCACGGCGCACTTGCGGCAATCGAACTGTGGCATGGCGGTGCGTCGGTGATGAACCGAACGTCGCGAGTGCCACCGTTGTCGCCGTCCGGAATACCCTGGGCGGCCACACATATTGGCTTCATGGGCCAGTTGCGTCCGCGGATCATGGATCTGGCCGATATTCGCGAGGTGATACGCTGGCAGGCGCAGGCGGCGCGGCGCGCGCGCAGCGCCGGCTTCGACATTATTTATGTGTATGCGGGAATGGGGTACCTGGGCTACGAATTCCTGCTGCCCGAATACAATCAACGCACCGATGCCTATGGCGGCAGTGTCGCGAATCGTGTGCGCTTTGTTCATGAAATGCTCGAGGCGACACGCGAAGCGGTTGGTGAACACTGTGCGGTGGCGTTGCGAATCAGCCTCGAAGAACTGCGTGCCAAGCCCAGCGATAATTACGAGTCGGAGGCACATGAAGTCGTTTCGCTGCTCGCGGAAGTGCCGGATCTCTGGGACGTAAAGATGGATTCCAGCGCGACGGATTGCGGCGCATCGCGTTTCCGTCCGGAAGGCGCACACGAACCAATAATCGATTTTGTCAAACGGATGACGCCGCGCCCGGTCGTCGGGGTGGGGCGCTTTACGTCGCCGGATACCATGGTGTCGCAGATTCGCCGTGGCATACTGGACCTGATCGGCGGCGCCCGCGCCTCCATTGCCGACCCGTTCCTACCGGAGAAGATCCGCAGCGGGCGTCATGACGAGATTCGCGAGTGCATCGGCTGTAACATTTGTATTTCCAGCTGGCACGATGGCGTGCCGGTGCGTTGTACGCAGAATGCCACGGCCGGCGAAGAGTGGCGGCGCGGCTGGCATCCCGAACGCTTTGCTGCAGCGGGCAGCCAGGACCAGCTGCTGGTGGTAGGCGGTGGGCCCGCCGGCCTGGAAGCTGCGCTGGTAGCGGCGCGACGCGGATATCGCGTTACCCTTGCGGAAAAATCCCGGGAATTTGGCGGTCGTCTGCAGTTCGAAACGTCTTTGCCTGGATTGTCGACCTGGGGGCGCGTGCGCGACTATCGTCTCTATGCGCTGCGCCAGATGGCCGATGTCGATCTTTACGCCGGAAGCGAACTCCAGGTCGACGACATTCTTGGCATGGAATGTGAGCAGGTTGCGATTGCAACGGGTGCACGCTGGACCCGGTCCTTGTATTCCTCGCTCGAGATTCCGGTCGGGCAATTGGAGGGCGCTTCGGTATTCACACCCGATGATCTGGCGGCCGGCGCCCGGCCACAGGGTCCGGTGCTGGTGTTTGATTTCGACAATTATTACCTCGCCGGCGCGATCGCCGAGCAACTTGCCGGCCAGGGTCTTGCGGTGAGCTATGCAACGTCGGCGGGTCAGGCTTCGGCCTGGACCTTCATGACCAACGAACTGCCCTACGTCTACCGGGCGCTGGCAAGACACCAGGTGGCGATCCACACCACCAGCCGTCTCGAGTCTTTCGACGGTGACACCGCCGTAATTCAAAATCTCTTTACCGGGGTCGAGACTCGTATCGCGGCGGCATCGGTGGTCATTGTCGGTCTCCGGCTGCCGCAGGATGCGCTGTATCATGCATTGCTGGCGCGGCAAGACGAATGGTCAGACGCCGGGATTCGATCGGTGACGCGAATCGGCGACGCGGTGGCCGCTGGCGCACTGGTGCATGCGGTCTACTCCGGGCACGAGTACGCCCGCGGCCTGGACAGTCCGGACTCAGAGTCGTATCTGCGTGATCTGCCGATCTGTGAGGATCCGCCCGCACGTGCATATCCCGAGGCTGACTGATGGACGCTCTGGAACCGACCCTGCCAGGCAGCTGCTATACCTGATCCGGACATTTCCTCCGGGAAGCGCAGCAGCTTTTATATCTCCCGTGCTTACGTGCATCATTGGCGAATAGCGCCGGTTGAGTTTCAGCAGAACAGGCCGCTCTGTACGCCAATCGAGTAATTCGCCGAGGCTTGGAATGACAGGCAAGTTCATCAGAGTCATCAACAGTCGTCAGGTTTTCGCACTGGCCTTCGGCGCCATGATCGGCTGGTCCTGGGTAGCGCTAACGGGTTTGTGGATCAACAACGCTGGCCCGGTTGGTGCAATGCTTGCATTTCTCGGCGGTGGAGCTGCGCTGATTTTCGTGGGCCTGACGTACGCTGAACTGGCATCCGCGATACCGCTGGTCGGGGGCGAACACGCCTATTCGACGCGGGCACTCGGACCGACCGCGGCATTCGTGTGCACGTGGGCGATCCTGCTCGGCTACGTCTCCGTTGTCGGCTTCGAGGCGGTCGCCTTACCCACGGTGCTGGAGTACCTGGTGCCGGATTTCAGTCGTGGCCATCTCTGGACGGTAGCCGGCTGGGAGGTCAACGCGAGCTGGGTTGCCACGGGCGCGCTGGCTGCCGTCGCGATGGTTGCTGTTAACATCGCGGGCATTCGAGCGGCGGCAAGGCTGCAGGTACTGGTCGTCATCGTCGTGCTGATTAGCGGATTCGCATTGGTCGCCGGTGCTGCCGTCAACGGCAAAACTTCGAACGTGTCGCCGGCGTTCGTCGGCGGATTGGCCGGCACGCTGTCGGTGCTGGTCATGGTGCCGTTCATGTTCGTCGGCTTCGATGTCATCCCGCAGTCGGCGGAGGAGATCGATCTCCCGTTTGCCGATATTGGCCGGCTGCTGGTTGCGTCGATCATCATGGCGATTGCCTGGTACGCGGCCGTCATTGCTGCTGTCGGGCTGGGTCTGCCGGCCGCCTACCGCAGCACAGCATCGCTACCGACGGCCGATGCCGCCACCGCCCTGCTGGGCGGCAGCTGGGCCGGCAAACTGCTCGTCGTCGGCGGCATTGCCGGCATTATCACGAGCTGGAACGCTTTCCTGATTGGCGGCAGCCGTGCACTTTACGCGCTGGCCGAAGCCGGGCAGGTACCGAAGACATTCGCAAAACTGCATCCCAAGTACCGCACGCCGCACAATGCAATTCTGCTGACCGGCGGTCTTGCGATCATCGCGCCGCTGTTCGGTCGCCCGGCCATGGTCTGGCTCGTCGACGCTGGCGGGCTCGGCATCGTGACGGCCTACGCGATGGTGGCATTGTCGTTCCTGGTTTTGCGTGCGCGCGAGCCGGGCATGCAGCGACCGTACCGCGTCAGGAACGGCAAGCTTGTGGGCTATCTCGCGTTACTGTTGTCAGTGGCGATCGCTATGTTGTATCTGCCGTGGAGCCCGGCCGCGCTCGTATGGCCGCAGGAATGGCTGATCGTCCTGGTCTGGTGCGCCCTGGGTTTGCTGTTACACCGGCGGTCGCGACGAACGGATGGCGCCGCGGAGCATTGAGTGGCTGCAGCCTTGCGGTCGCTGCATGCGCAACTGACCCCGGCCGGGATCTATTGCCCGCAGTGTCTGCATGGAACGAACGATCGACAGCGGATTACGGCCCCTCCGGTGGTAGACTTTGCATGTTGATGTCCCTTGAGCTTCACGCCAGGCTGGGCCAGCCAGATAAAAAGCGAATAACAGGACGGGATTCATGCGCGGCTTGACAGGCAAAAACGTGCTCGTAACCGGTGGAGCCAGCGGTATCGGTCAGGCCGCTGCAGCACGATTTCTGCAAGAGGGATGCGCCGTTTGCGTCCTCGATCGCAGTGCCGATGCTCGAGCCAGGGTGTCTCAGGAACTGCCCGGCCTGGCAGCAGTGATCGACGCTGATGTGTCGGAACTGGAGCAGGTGCACGTCGCGTTTTCGGTAGCCGTTGACTGCATGGGATCGGTCGACGTGCTGATCAACAACGCCGGCATCAGCATTCGCCACGATTTTCTCGAGATCACGCCCGCGGAGTGGGACGCAGTGTTGGGCGTGAATTTAACCGGCATATTCAACGTCGCACAAACAGCCGCGCGGCACATGGTGCACAAGGGCTCCGGCGTGATCATCAATACGGCTTCCACGGCAGCAACGACCGGCTACCCGCATTACGCCGATTACAGTGCCAGCAAAGGCGGCGTGGTAGCGTTGACCCGGGCCATGGCGCTGGAGCTGGCTCCGGCCGTCCGCGTCAATGCGATATCGCCCGGTTACGTGCTGACCCCGATGCAGCGCGCCGAGTACAGCGACGACATGCTGGACGCAGTCAATCGAAAGATCCCGTTGGGACGCCATGCGAAACCCGAGGAAATCGCGGCGTTGTTCGCATTTCTGGCCTCCGACGACGCTGCGTTTGCCACTGGCCAGGTGTATATCATGGACGGCGCGGAGACCACGGGCGGGCTCTGCAGCCAGTGGTCGCACGAATAAAGCTCGTATTGGAGGTGCCGTACATGAGACTAAGGGGAAAAGTCGCACTGATCACCGGTGGAACCTCGGGGATCGGCAGTGCGACTGCCATACGCTTTGCAGAGGAAGGGGCGGCGGTCGCGCTGACCGGGCGCAATGTGGAGCGTGGCGAGCAAGTGTTGAAGGAGATCGTCGCCAATGGCGGCGAGGCATTGTTCATACGTTCGGATGTACGACGATCCGACGACTGTCGTCGCGCCGTGGATGAGACGCTGCAACGTTTCGGGAAAATCGATGTGCTATTCAACAACGCCGGGGTATTCCACCCAAAGAGTGTCCCCGATTGCACGGAAGAGGAGTGGGACGAGACCATCGATTCCAGTCTCAAGGGCGCGTTTCTGATGTCGAAGTACGCGCTGCCGTCGATGATCAGGCAAGGCAGCGGTTCGATCATACATACAAGCTCGGGCTGGGGGATCCTTGGCGGCGACAAGGCCGCGGCGTACTGCGCGGCCAAGGGTGGTTTGATCGTGATGGCCAAGGCCATGGCGATCGATCATGGTCGCGATGGCATCCGCGTGAACTGCGTTTGTCCTGGCGATGTGTTGACGCCCATGCTACCCGACGACGCCGCCAAACGTGGCATGGCGTGGGAGGATTACGCCGCCGGTGCTGCAGACCGGCCTCTGGGTCGCATCGGCACCGCGGAAGATATCGCTACCGCGGTGCTGTATCTGGCCTCTGACGAGTCTTCCTTCGTGACCGGCGCGGCACTGGTCGTCGACGGTGGCGGCGTTGCGGGCTGAGCACCTGACGGCCGCGCTGTGCTCAGCGATAAGTGTGCTGTTACCCACTGCAGCCATTTCTGCGCCGTTATTGCGGAGATGTCACGGTTTCTGTTCCCGCTAGCAAGCAAAAGGCCGGCGCCCTGGCAGTTGTATCACATGGGCGCAACCCACGGCGGCGTATCGAAGACCCAAATGGCGGCATGACCCCCGAAAAAATGTCAGGCGGTTACCTTGGCTCGACACCATCGGCGCCGTGGCTGTCAGGTCTTGCGGAGCTCGAGGAACGCAAACGAAGATCGTCAAGGCAGCGAAGTACCTGCGTCATTTCAGTGCTGAATTCGACTGGTCATGACCGTACTAGAAGCCTGTGATGGATCCGGGACGGGCGCGCAATAATTTGAAGCGGTGAAACCCCAGCTCAATGTACGGCCGCAGCGGGAAATCGACCATGCCAAGCATGTCCCGGTCCTTTATCGACTGGGAACACTGAAATTCTCCGCCGCGCCCTTTATTAAGCTTCGAAATCGATGGATAGCAAATTCTGGACGGACAAGTGAGGGCACAACCGGCGTTGGCGAACAGCGTGATCTTGTCCTTGTTTTCGATTTCGCCGAGGAACGCCAAATCTTCATTGACCGGCATCGGCAGGACGACCGAGTCGTAAAGTTCCATCGCCGCCGCTATCTTCTTATGAGTCTTTATGTTCTTTATAACGCTTGCGTCAATCCTGTAGCCTGGAAAATCCTCGCGGATCCAGCGGGCTAAATCGTCGTTGGTGCAAATAATGGAATTAACGCGCTCGTGATATTTTCGCAGCAACCACTTATTAAGCTGGTATTCCTTGTAGTCAGCATCATGGTTCGACATTGGGATCCTGATGCCAATGCCCGCATTATTCAGCTGCTTGACATCCCGGTCCGATAGTTCGCGCCCGGTGAACCGGCGCCCACCGTATAAGGTACTTCTTTCGACGAAACCGAACAGGCTGTCGATTTCATTTAAGGCGAGATCGCCGAAGTTGCCTCTGAGGTACGCGAAGACCGGCAGGTTAGTCGGCTTATTGCGTGCCGATACGGTAAAGGTCGCTGCTGGTGGTGCAGGCGGCTGCGCCTTGGTGAGCAGGCGCTCGGCTCCGATCTCCACTATTTCTGGCAGGGTCTTGTTGCCGGTCATAAATCCTCACGGTGCCCGTATCTTGGACGCTTGCCAGGCTATTATTCGCCAGGCATCGTCGCGCTTCATGAAGGCACCCATATTAAAATAGTACATCACATCCGCCGCGGACGACTTATCAGTAGGTCTACCTACGAGATTGAAGGCTACCATCGCCGTATCACCATAGACCCGAAGAACGGCCTCCTCGCCGCCTAGCCCGCACTCGCCTCAGGAATCTACCGCAATACGTTCTGTGTAGGAATGTAGGACCCTTTTGGGCACTTCATGTAATTTGAACCACAAGGAGGGTTCAACAATGGCGTCAGAAGAAAGAGAAATAAGGCGGCGCCGAATTCGAGATCACGCATATAGGGCGGGTAATATCGCCGACAACGTCGTGCAGGGCCTTGAATCAGTGCAATACTCCCGCTATCACAAGCAAGCGACGGATCCGTCATGAAGCACCTTTTGTTATTGAGCATCCTGTTGTTCACCGGCAACGCCGTCGGCGACGACACACCACGGGCACGCGATCTCGGCATTCCGTTTGACGGCACGCCGGGTGCGCTGAACGCAATCACCGACGTTGGCGGCGTAACGGTCGGTCACGTCACGCTCATCGAGGATCTGCCGGACGGCAAGGCCGTGCGCACGGGCGTAACCGCAATCCTGCCACGTGGTGAGCGAACGACCGACACGCTTGCCTTCGGCGGCTGGTTCAGCCTGAACGGCAACGGTGAAATGACCGGCACGACCTGGCTCACCGAGTCCGGATTCCTCGAGGGGCCAGTCATGATCACGAACACGCACAGCGTCGGCGCCGTGCATGAGGGTGTCATCCGCTGGCGCGTCGGCAGCGGCGCAGCGGATCACACCGGAGCCTGGTGGTCGCTGCCGGTGGTCGCGGAAACCTGGGACGGCACGCTCAACGACATCAACGGTTTCCACGTGCGCCCGGAACATGCGATGGCCGCACTTGATCGCGCCGCTTCCGGGCCGGTCGCAGAAGGCAGCGTGGGCGGCGGAACGGGCATGATCTGCTACCAGTTCAAATGCGGCATCGGCACGTCGTCGCGCGTTACCGACGTCAATGGCAAGTCGTACACGGTCGGCGTACTGGTGCAAGCGAACTTCGGCTACTGGCAGCTGCTGCGTGTCGCCGGCGTGCCGGTCGGGCATTTCCTGAAGTCCGAAGACGACGACTCGTCACCCACATTCGATGCGAGCCTGAGCTCGATAATCATTGTTGTGGCCACCGACGCGCCGTTGCTGTCGCACCAGCTCGATCGCCTCGCCAAGCGCGCTGCGCTCGGCCTCGCGCGCAACGGCAGTATCGCCAGCAACGGTTCCGGTGATATCTTTATTGCCTTTTCGACGGCCAACGAGGAAGCAGGGCGCGGCGTGGCAAATGCCGCGATCGAGATGCTGCCGAACAACAACATCAACCCGTTGTTCCAGGCCACGGTCGAGGCAAGCGAGGAAGCAATTATCAATGCACTGGTAGCCGGGCGGGATATGGTGGGCCACGACGGCAACATCGTGCGCGGTATCGACCACGAGCGCCTCGTCGAGATCCTGCGGCGCCACCGGCGGCTGGTGGAACCCACCGTTAGTCGGCCGTAAGGAGCGGCGTACCAGCGCGCCTCGTCGTTGATCCGGACACGCATCACTGCGGCCGGCGCCAGGAAGTGTGGATATCCGCCTTATCTGGAACGCGATGACCAACTTTGTCAGACTTCCTTATGAAGATCACCCATTGCTTTTTCGTCAGGGAAAATCATCCGGCAACGCATTCCAGTTGAGGATCGCGTTCCAGATAAGGCGATGCTCCGCGCGGTTCATGTCGCGGTGAATACCATTGAAATTGAAGGTGATGATGTGTCCGTTGCCCTTCGGTGTATCGAGGATCGCCGGGTGACCCGCGAGCTCATTCTCGCCACGCATACCGCCGCTAATCACCATATTTCCTTCGCCGCCCCAGGTCATGACGATGTGACGTTCATCGCGTGGCCCGCTCAGGCACGAGGTGCAATACGCCATGGTCAACCAGCGGCGTGGTGTTTCGTATACCGGCAGGTTGGTGCGAAACACCGACGTTTCCCTGCCGTAACCGTAAGCGAGAGGGTGGTCGGGTCGTGTGAAGGTCGTGCGCAATACGACGCCGGGCGTATACACGGGCGAGTTGGAAACGCGAGGGACACTCGGAACGAGCCCGCCTTCCAGTGCGAGCGTGGTGCCGGTGCCAAGAGTTAGCAGGAGGCCGCCGGACTCGACGAATTTCTGTAGCTCGGCAAGGCCGGCATAGCCTGGACCACCGGTTATATCGTCAGATGCGACCGGTTGGCCGAGACTTGGAAATTCGGCTGTGCTGCGAAACGGAACCGGGCCATTAGTGGCCGCGATGCCATGAATCTGGCCGGCGAGTTCGAGTCTCGAGAATGGTCCATACACAATCACATCCACTTTGTCTTTGAGTCCACCTGCACGTAAGTCCTCATCCCGTAAATAGGTGTAAGGAATAGTGTCGCGATCAAAGATGTAGCGAATCCAGCCCATCATGTCGGTATCGGCCCATGGCACCCAGAGGCCGATGCGCGGCACGGGCGAGGCATGATTCGCGACATCAGGTTGTCGACGGGCCGACTGGAAATCGAGGGCGAGTTCGTCGCCCAGTGCAGCGACGGCATCAGCAAGCTCATCCGCAGACTGGTCGTCGCCAGCTGAAATAATCCATGAGCCTGGCGGGTACGTGAGGTTGCCTGATGTAAAGGATTGCTCAGCAATGGTCACACTCGATTCGCTGAGCCTGAAACGTGCGGCGAGTAAAGACTCCTGGCCCTGTTCGCGCAGGAGGTAGATCGGGCCCCGACCACGCACTGATCCTGTCGCGGTGGCATCCACTTCCAGCAGCTTGGCCGACACCGACTTGATCCGTTTATCCTCGATTCGCACGGCACTGACACCAAAGCCTACGGGGTAGGCCCATGACATATCGTCGTAGGGCAGTTCCTCAGTTTCTGCGGGAAAGTGCTGTGGCTCGAGTACGTCCAATGCAAAGTTGCGGTAGGGCTGATCCATTTTGACGATGTAGTCGTCGCGCTCGAACTCGCCCTCAGCCAGCGACACTGGTGCCGGCAACGTCCGGACCTCGATGTGCTGATCGCGCAGCCGATTGATCATCTGTGCCACGCGCCGTCGATCCGGCTGGTTTGCAGGAATCACGTACGCATAGGGCTTTTCCTCGACGCCCTTACGCCAGGAGTTGTAGCCGGTCTGGTAGAAGTCGCGCAGCATCTCTTTGGCATGCTTGGCCGACCAGTCGAGTATCGCAAGCGCGCCGGTTTGCTGGTAATTAACGTTGTCACGCAATGACCAGCGAAAAATCGGATCCGGCGGCCATGGGCGGTACCACTCGCGCGTCAGGCTGTCTTCGTCGGTATGACGAGTCACCGTTTCTGCAGTGGCGTTGCCAAAGGTTTCATAACCACGCCCGATGCCGTTGTGATTGATTGAGATGGAATCCAGGTAATGATGTCCGAAGCCATCGCCGAATTTCCAGGTCCAGACGCCGGGCATGCCGAATGAGTTCATCGTAGTCATTTCATGGAAACTCATTTCGAGCCAACGCGCGAGAACGATGGGGTCTATGTTGGGGTTGTAAGGGCCGGTTCCATTCCAGCTCAGCATGAGGGAAATGGCTTCGTGCAAGTCATGCACGACAACCGGGTGGTAATCGAAATACATCTTGCTCACTGCCCGGGTCGCAGCAAAATTCTTTTGATGGGCATCCCGATTGATGTCGACGAAGACGTAGCGGCTCCAGTAAGGCGGGCTTTGGCGCGGTAGTGCGTCGAAATCGGTTTTGCCTTTCAGATACTGGTAGAACCAGTCGGTGACTTTTTCACGCCCGTCGGGCTCAGAAACCGGATTGATCAATACGAGCACGTTTTCACGAATGGCTCTGATCATCGGTTGTTCGGAAACGGCCAGGCGGTAGATCAGCTCCATGCACATTTCGCCGCTGCCGGTTTCGTCCGAGTGCAGATTGCAGTTGAAGTAATAGGCGGGGCGTGCGGAAGCAATGATTTCCTCAGCCATCGCAGGACTCGTCGCGCGAGGATCGGCAAGCGCGGCGTTTGCCGCCTTGAGGCGATCCAACTCACGGATGCCTTGTTCGTCACTGATTACGGCGAGGACGATATCCCGGCCTTCCTCCGACACTCCGATGGTTTCTACATGCACGCGCGGAGAACTCGCGCCAACCCGGCGTACGTAATTCACAATCGCCGCCGAATGGGTTAACTCGCCAGCCGCGCCGACGACGTGTCCCAGGACGCTGGTCGGTGAGGGGACACTCTCCGATGCCGGCACATAGGCGACCCACGGGCTGAGAAATCTCGGCTCAGAAGTAAAACCCGCGATGGCCTCGATTGACCCGGGTTCGGCTGCGTCAGGCGATGGATCGATTTCCTGCGCCCGGGCGCTTGCCAGGATAAGCATGGCACCGAGAGACAATAGCGATAACATTGCTCGATTCATGGGTGGTCCTTTGCTACAGATCTGAAAAAAAAGCTAATAAGCAATCAGTGTTCAGCCAATACTCCGGGCGATTCTTCGCACAAAAGCGCAGCGTTACCTGGCCGCGATGGTCACATACTTCGTGCCCAACTCCTGCGCAAGATCATTGATTTGCTTAAGGTCTTCATCGATCAGTCGCGCAAGCTCGACTTTGCTCTGCTCGTGCAGCGCCGCCAGCTCGCTATTGACCTCACGCATGCCCTGCGTTGGTGGGCCGTCATGGTCCAACGCCGTGCGATACAGCCAGCCCAATCGGGAATACAGCTGCGCTCCACCGTCGCGCCCGGCGAGGATGTCATAGTTGACCTTCGCGTTCGGGTTGTAGAGCGTTTTCTCGATCTTTGCGACTTTCTCGAGCGCTTCCTTGCCCAGGGCGAGCAGCCGGGTCGCGCGCGGATCGTCGGAGAGCGCCTTGTGGCGTGCCTCCAGCTGTTCGCGAATGCCGCGAAGTTTTTCGGCGTCGGCGGTGATCACTGAAATACGATCGCGAACCTCGATAAGGAATTCTGTTTGCGCTTTGAGGTTGGCGATCGTTGCATCGGACCGCGGATCAGGAAGAACGGTGGCCGGCTGCTCAACGCTCGCGCCCGCGACCGTTAGTCGCACTCGATATTCACCGGGAACGACGAGCGGACCAACGTTGACGTCGCCCGCGTCATTGGTGGAACCGGGAATGCGCTTGGCTCCCTCGAACGCCAGGTCCCAGGCTGCACGGTTCATGCCGGCGACGGCTTCGAGGTCGGGCTTACGCTTTTCGTAAGGATCGGCGTCCGGGTGATCGGGCGCGATATACGGCGCCTCGAGCTCGCTGCTCAGGCGGCGGATAACGTTGCCATTGCCGTCGAGTACTTCGAGCACGACTTCGCTCTCAGGTTTCTCGGCCAGATGATACGTGACGATCACGCCCTTGGGCGGATTCGAGGTCTTGCCCGACTCTGAGCCTTCCGGTTTCGACGCGTAACTCCAGCGGATCGCCGGACGCGGCGAAAACAGATGCACCGCTTTCTTCGCGATCTGCGGCGACATATCCCGTATTGGCGTCAGGTCGTCGAGAATCCACGCGGAACGTCCGAGCGTGGCAACAACGAGGTCATCGCCCGCGACAACCATGTCGGCGATTGCGACCGTTGGCATGTTGAGGCGCAGCGATTCCCAGCTTTTTCCGTCGTTGTACGACACCATGACGCCACGCTCGGTGCCGAGAAACAGCATGCCCTTCTTGCGTGAGTCTTCACGCACGACTTTCAGGTAAATCTCCGCATCGAGTCCACGCGTCAGGCTCGTCCAGCTATCGCCGAAGTTTGTGGTCTTCCAAAGATATGGCGTCTCGTCATCGAGCCGATGCGCGTCGTAAACCGCGTAGGCCGTGCCGGCGTCCCAGCGCGATGCTTCGATCGTGACGACAGTGCCCCATTCCGGCGCGCCACGGGGGGTCACGTTGCTCCAGCTTTTGCCGCCGTCCCGCGTAACGTGAATTAGCCCATCGTCGGAACCAGCCCAGAGGGTCCCGGCATCGACCGGCGATTCAGCGACCGCGAATATCGTTCCATAGAACTCGACGCCGGTGTTGTCGCCGGTAATCGGTCCGCCTGCCCACTCTTGTTTGCTATTGTCGTTGCGCGTCAGGTCAGGGCTGATGACTTCCCAGGTCTGCCCGCCGTCGCGTGTCTTTTGCAGGAAGTTGCTCGCGTGATAAACGAGCTTCGAATCGTGCGGGGAGATGACGATTGGCGCCGTCCACTGGAAGCGATGGCGAAGATCGCCGGCACCATGGCCGCTGCCGTTGTCCGGGTAGATGCCGACGTGCGGCGCCTGTCCGGTGCGTTCGTCATAACGTGATAAATAGCCAAGGTACTCGCCCGCGTAAACAATGTTCGGATCATCCGGGTCTGCGACGACGAATCCGGCTTCACCACCACCGACGGGCCGCCAGTCGCTGAGCAAAATCCCGGCGGAGTGCAGGCTGTTGCTGGGACCGGCGCGGGTTCCGAAATCCTGCAGGCTGCCCATGACCCGGTAGGGTGTGCGGGTATCCACGGACAGATGGTAGAACTGGCCGATCGGTATCGGCGGCCGTTCCCAGCTTTCGCCGCCATCCCAGGACAACGACACCCCGGCATCGCTCGCCTCGGCGATGCGCTTCGGATTTGAAGGGTCGATCCACACGTCGTGGTGATCCCAGCCCCCGGCCTTGGCCGGCAAAACGGTTCGTCCGCCGTCAATCGTTTTCAGCATCGAGACCTGCGGGAACCAGACAACGTCGGCGTTGCCTGGATCGATGGTCAGTGTTGTGTAATACCAGGCGCGTTGCCGTAGCCCAGGCGAATCGTTGATCAACTCCCAGCTGTCGCCGCCATCGTCGGAGCGGAATAGTCCACCTTTTTCTGCTTCAATCAACGCATAGACACGATTCGGATCACTCGCGGCAACACGAACACCGACCTTGCCCCAGATCCCGTCGGGAAGACCTTTGCCTTCGAGCTTTTTCCAGCTGTCGCCACCGTCGCGCGACATATAGAGGCCGCTGCCTGGCCCGCCGCTTTGCATCGTCCACGGCTTGCGGCGCGTCTGCCACATGCCGGCGAAAAGTATGTTTGGGTTGTTCTCATTGAATGCCACATCGGACGCGCCGGTGTCGTTATTGACGAACAGCACTCGCTGCCAGTTGTTGCCACCGTCCTTGCTGCGATAGACCCCCCTCGCCGGACCCGGGCCGAATGGGCTGCCTAACGCGGCTGCGAAGATGATGTTTTCGTTGGCGGGATGAACAACGATCGTGCCTATCTGTCCCTCGGCCTTCCAGACGTGGTCCCAGTTCTTGCCGCCGTCGAGTGAACGATAGATGCCGTTACCTTCGCCCACATTGCCACGGATGTTGGCCTCGCCCGAGCCAACGTAAACAATGTTTGGGTTGCGGCTGGCGACGGCTACCGAGCCAGTCGACGAGATTGGCTGATCGTCGAAGATCGATTTCCATTTCAGGCCGCCGTTCGTTGATTTCCAAACGCCACCGGCGGCCGTTGACAGGTAGTAAGACAGCGGGTCACCGGGTATTCCGACCACGCGCGTGGTGCGCCCGCCGGAGGCAGGGCCCACGAGACGATACTGGACGCCAGTGTCCTCTTCCTCGGTCTCCGAATCTTGCGCAAAAACCGGAAAGGTCAATAGCATCGAAAACAGCGCGGCGAAAAAGGCGATGTTACAGAGTGGTTTTGTTTGCATTTTTGGTGATCCTTGCTAAAAGGAGCGATGTTGCACGGTCATGGCGCCTGTCAATCGTCGATAATAACGATCCGATCGCTGTAATGGCCATTAAAGGTGGTGCGCCCGGTCAGGCTGTAGGCGCCGATGCATGAGAACTCGATGTGATCACCAGGCCTGATGTCCGTTGGCAGACCGACGCGACCCGGCAGGACGTCGGTCGAGTCACACGTTGGACCCAGCAGCTGGAATGACTGCTCTTCACCCTCGAGCAACTTCCCGTCCCGAAAGCAACGGGCAGGAAAGCGGTCATGCAAATCGAAGCGCAACTCCCAGAAAATGCCGTACATGCCGTCATTCAAATAGAGGCGGTCGTCTTTGCGCAGTAAGACCTCGACGATGGCCGACAGTCCCGTCGCGGCCAGCGACCTGCCAGGTTCCACCATCAGCTCCGCGGATTCCGCCAGCGGCAAAGTCGCGGCAGCGGCCCGAACGGCCTCTATGAAATCATCGAGCGGCGGTACCGGGAAGCCCGGGTAATGTTGCGGAAAGCCGCCGCCGATATCGACGAGACGAACCTTGAAAGGCAGCAGTGACAGCACCTCGGATAGCATGTTAATGGCGTGCTCGTAGGCAACCGGCCTCGTTACCGAGGAGCCCACGTTGAAAGCGACGGCCGGCTCCGCCCCGGTTTTGGCGATGGCGGACAGCAGGGTCGGCATATCCTGTGGCGGTGCGCCGAATTTCGAGGACAAATCCTGTTTCGCCGCATTGTGTGAGACGGCCATCCTCGCGAAGATGGTGGAATTCGACGCGTCGATTTCATCAACCAGTGGAGCGAGACCACTCAAATGGTCGATCATGAAGTGCCGCACACCAAAATGCTGTTGCGCGCTGGCCGCCGCACCGCGCAATCGCGTCGGCACCATGAAATAACAGGTCGGGTCAACACAGGCACTTACTACTGCCTCCATTTCGGCGAGGGACGCGCAGTCGAAATGGCGGATTCCGCCTTCGTTAAGGAAACGCAGAACGCGGGCATCGTCATTCGCTTTTACGGCATACAGCACCCGCCCCGGAAATGCGTCAACGAAGCTTTTCGCGACGTCGCGATAGATATTCCTGTGCACGCAGTAGACGGGACGAGCAGGGTTCTCCCGTCGCAGCAAATCACCGACGCTGGAAAACACCTCGCCCGTGCCAGCAATCGCCCGCTTCAAGCAACCACTTCCCGTTCGACACGTGCGGCGTTGGCTCTCACTTTGCCTGTTCCGCAGCCGGTCGAGTGGCGAATATCCTGATCAGTTCGTACCAGTAGTTCGCCGCATCGTAAAACGCCTGGATGCTGATTCGTTCGTCCTGCCCGTGCGCACGCATGTCGTTCGGATCGCTGGCGATGGCTGCAACCGTGTAAACCGGGATGCCGGCGTTGCGAACGTACGCGCCGTCTGATGCGCCGGTACTCATCTCCGGAATCACGGCAATACCCGGCCACATCGACTGGGCAAGATGCCTGATCGGAGTAACAATGTCCGGTGTCAGCGGCGACGGCGGGCTCGGTGTCGCCGGATCCATGTCGGATACTGTAACGTCATAAGGCGAAGCGATCTGCTGCAGCGTTGTTTTTACTGTCGTGACATTCGATTGCGGCAGGTAACGGCAATTGACGATGGCTCTCGCCGTTTGCGGCAACGCATTCTCGGCGTGCCCGCCACTCAACTGGGTAGCAACACAGGTAGTACGCGCGATCGCGTTGTAATAGTGCTCATCGAGGAGCGTATCCAGCATTTTCGGCTCGGGATCTTCGTCGAGAATCGCGCGAATCAGTGGCGCATCTTCCGGCGCGATCGTAGTCCAGCGCTCGAAAAATGCACGGGTCGTTTCATTGAGATCGATCGGGAACTCATACGCCTCGAGATCGACGAGCGCTCGCGCCAGCCGGGATATCGCGCTGTCGCGATGCGGTCGTGAGCTGTGACCGCCCGGGTCCGTTGCTTCGAGCACAAACGAGACGAAGATCTTCTCGCTGGTTTGCATCATCAGCGCAAGCGGCTTGCCGTCAAACAGCAGGATGGGCCCGCCGTCCGTGTTCAATGCAAATTCGGCATCAACGAGCTCCCGATGTTCCTTCAGGAGCCACCTGGTCGCAGCGCCGGTGGTCTCTTCATCGGCCGTCAGCATTATGATCAGGTCACGATCGGGCTCGAAGCCTTCTTCCTTCAGGCGGACGAAGGTCGCAATAAGCATCGCGATACCGGCCTTATTATCGTCTGTGCCGCGGCCATAAAAGTAGCCGTCGTCCTCCGTCATGACAAACGGGTCGTAGTTCCAGTCTTCCGGTAGTGCCTCGACCACATCGGTATGGGCCATCAACAGCAGCGGCCTTTTCAGCGCTAGCTTGCTGCGATAACGGACGATGAGGTTTTGCCGTTTTTCCGTCTGCCCGATCGCCGACAGATCACTGTCGGCAAAGCCGGCTCGCTGCAGACGCCCGACCAGCAGGCTGACGGCCTGGCGAGTATCGTCACCGCCACTCGGCGCGGTGTTGACCGCAACCAGTTCTGCCATGATGTCCGTGGCGAGTTCGTGATAGGAATTTTCGCTGCCGAAGCTGGTTGCAAGTAGAAAAATGCCTGACAAGGCGGCCAGTAACCTGGACATCGTTGGATCCGGTCGTTGCGGTTTGGTCCGTCGAGTGTAACCTAGCCATTCCGGGTCCGCCATTTGACACGATGGCGCAAAACCTCAAACGTAACGCAATATGAAATCATCCTCCGACTGTTTAGAGAACATTGTATGAATGTCGTCGACCCGCCGGGCTCTAATGGCATTATCCGCACTTCGTCCTGGGTGTCGTTACTGGCTGGCCTGTTGCTTGCGAGCATCGTGACGCCGGTTCAGGCTGCGCTCGATCTTCGCAATGCATCGGTAGAACAGCTCGAGAACGGGCTAACGCTGATTCTCCTCGAGGATCGGCATTTTCCTGTCGTCAGTGTGCAAGCGTTGTATCGGGTTGGCGCGCGTAACGAAGTAACCGGAAAGACCGGGCTCGCCCATTTTCTCGAACACATGGCATTCCGCGACTCGCGAAATTTCCCGGACACGGAACTCGTCAGTCGCATCTATGCGATCGGCGGCGAATGGCATGGTTACACCTGGATTGACCAGACCACCTACTTCTCGACTGCGCCGAAGGATAATCTCGACCTGCTGCTACGTATAGAGGCCGATCGCATGAGCCACCTGTTGCTCGACGAAAATGACATGATTGCCGAGCGTGGGGCCGTACTGGCCGAGATGCACATGTACGAAAACCTGCCAGCGTCCATGCTGATCGATGCGGTGAACTTCACCTCGTTCCTGGCGCACCCGTACCGCAATAACACCATAGGGTGGGAGAGCGATATCGAGAATCTGCAGTATCGCGACGTCGTCGATTTCTACGAACAACATTACCACCCGGCCAATGCCGTGATTGCGATCGTTGGCCACTTTGACAGCCGCGACGTTCGCAAGCGTGTCAAACGCTTGTTCGGTTCGATGCGCAGACGGCCGGCGACGCCGCTACCGCACACGGTCGAGCCGCCGCAGTCGGGTGAGCGTCGTATCGTGTTGCATGGCGCGGCGGCAGAACGACAATTCATGATTGCCTATCGCGCACCGTCGGCCAACAGCGCGGACTTTGCCGCATTTCTCGTGCTGCAGGAGATACTCGGCACCGGATCGGGCGTGAATTTCCTGCAAAACGACTGGGGTACGCCGGTCGATGACAACGCCGTTTTTTCGGGCGCGGCCGACGGGCTGACGACGTGGTACCCGCCGAGTGCGCAGGACTATGTTTTCATTGTCGGAGGGTTCGCGCCTGAGAGTTCGAGCGAGCGCGATGTCGAACAAAGTATCGAAGGTCGTATCAGCCTGGTACGGCGGGTGGCGCCATCGGACGCCGTGTTATCGGAGGCGATTGATGACGTGCTGGATGCACTGGCGTTCGACGTCGAGACAACCGAGGATGCTGCCCACCAGCTTGCATTTTTCGACGGCCTCGGTGCGCTCGACACGTTGCTCACTCTGCCAGCGCGCGTAGCGTCGGTCACGCCGGCTGACGTGCAGCGCGTCGCGCTTACCTACCTGTTGCCAGAGCAGCGCTCGATCGCCTGGCACCTGCCCGGCGCCAGCCGGCCAGGACCCGCAGCCGTGCCAAACGCTGCGACAGACGTGATGCCGCAAGAATCGCCGCCAGCGCCGCGCGACGACGAGGTCGTGGCTGCGCCGGTTTTTACGACCCTGAGCGGTCGCATTCCGGTTATCGTGCAGCGTTCGGCGCTGTCCACCACAGCGCAACTGCAAGTAGTGCTGGCATCGAACCGGCTTGCAGGAACGTCTGCAGACGACCCCGTGCCTGGCTATTCGTCGCTCTCATACAGCGTAAGGCCGGAAAAAATGGCTGACGCAATCGTGCGCGCGCGAAACGCGGTCGCAGGATTGCAGATCGGGACGCAGGCTGACATCGAACCCTCGATGGATCCCGCGACGCGACTCGAACAAGTGTTTACCGAAATAATACGCGTAGATGGCGATCCGTTGGTGTCGCCGCCAGGCCCGCAATTGATTGTCGTTGCCGGCGATGTTGACGTCACCGGAACCACTGAGCTGATCGAAGCCGCTTTCGGCGAGGATGCGTTCGAGCACCGCGAGGCAGGTGCTGCCGAACTGTTCAAGGCAGCGGACAGGGTCATCAATCTTGGCCAGCCGGTCGCACAGGCACAGCTCGGTTACATTGTAGCAGCGCCCGGGCCGCGTGAGCGTCTGTCCGATGCCTGGCTGCTGCTGCTGTACATCCTGACTCACGACTACGAAGGTCGCCTTGGCAAGCAGGCAATCTCGGAGTCGGGCCTTGCCTATTACATCGGCAGCGACTACCGATCGGACGGCACGAACGCGTGGATCACGCTGTCGACCGGCGTCGATCCGCACAAGATCAAGGCATTGAAGTCACTGCTGTCGGCAGAACTCCAGAGGTTGCTGGGCGAACCGCCGACGATGGCTGAAATCAACGAAGCAAAGACTCACATGCTCGGCCGGCTTGAGAGTGCGGCGCAGAGCAACGCCGAGCTGGCGACGCGTCTGGCGACGCACTGGCTGTGGTATGGCGAGGCGCTCACGGCAGAATCGCTGCGGCGCAGGCTCGACGCTATCAGTCGCCAGGATGTTCTGGATATCGTGCCGCTATTCATCGACGGCACAACGATTGTCGTTGCGGAGTAGCCGTCAGTGTGCGCGGCAGGCCTCGTAGAAACGCTCGGCCTGCTCGAGACTTGACAGGATTGCAACGCGTTCGGCGTCGCTGTTGTAGTCTTCGCGTAACTCGACGGCCGCGCGGATATTGCCGATCCAGGTCAGGAAATACTCGGCATCGTCATTCGACTGCGGCGGTTTGCCGTTGACCATGAGGTAAACCGGGCTCGTTGTAGCGTACGGATACACATCCAGTATTAGCGGGTGCGAGCCGTCGTTCCAGGCGCGCAGCAATAGCCAGCCGCTGTCCTCAACTGAAACGCTGCCTCTGAAATCGGCGCTCGTCCCACCGGCATCAATATCGAACGAATTGACGACCTTGCCGTTGTAGATGAGTTCGAGGTGGTCGATCGGAACCGCGGAGCGCAGGAAGCCGCTATATTTCACCGTCCGCCCTTTGCGCGGCAGCTCAATCTCGCCGCCGGACTCCCGACCTTCGACGGTCAGCGCGAGCAGTGGCCCGTTCGTGGCCATCGACGCACCGGCCTTGAGGCCGGCAAGCCACGCGTCCCGGCGTTCGCTTGTTGAGCCGGGTTCCCCCGGGACATGCACGTAGGTGCGATTCAGACCCACCGGTCCTCGCAGTGAGGCGTAGTTGGCCATGGCGTCGGTGCCACCCGCTGCTGCGATGCGTGCGCCGCAATTCAGCAGGCGGTACCAGACCTCGGCCGAGGCGCGATGATGCGCGAAACCGACCGTTTCGTAGTAGTCGACGAGGTCGAGCGCAGCGTCGACCGGCAGTGCGTGCGTCAGAGATGGATCGGTGGTCGGATCCGGTGGTGGCCAGTAGAAAGGATGTACATAACCGACCAACGCATTTTGCTCGTGCGCCAGCCGGGCTATCGTCGCATTGTCGGGAAACAGGCTCGCCGCGGCGGTGCCCGGGTATGCCGAGTAATCGGGGATCAAAAAATGACTGTCGAGACCGAGCAAGCCAAGGTGCCCCCAGAAGCTGGTATGAAATTCCTGCGCGTGCAGCAGCAGCGCGTCATCGTCCGATGCCTTGTCCGGTGCGCTCGAAAAATAAGCAATGTCGGGAACCCGCTGTTCCTTGTTGACGATCAGGTTGAAGACGATGTCGAGATCCTCGGCACGCGCCTGCTGCACGAGCCGTGCCGGAGTGTTGCGGTAGGTGCCGCCGTAGTTCATGTGCACATGCACGTCGCCGCTGACCCAGTCATGCCACTCCGCGGGAAGATCGAGTGGCCTGATGCGAAGCGTCAGCGCATTGTCACGACCCGCGGCAACATTCACCAGACGCTGTTCGATCTTGTGTTCAGGGCCGCGCCACACCGTGACCTGGGTCGCGCCTGCGGGCAGCTTCAGTGACACCCTGCCGGCCGCGTGAAAATACTTCGTTTCGAATTTGCCGGTGCTGCGATCGTATTCATCGTCCGCGTGCATCCAGGCATCGTCAGGCGCGTAGCTGCGGCCATCGCCGCCCAGTATCGCAACGCGCGCGGCGACCGGCTTGCCATAGACGTCGACAAGCCGCAGATCGAAGTCGAACATAGGTACGAGGTATTCGCGCTTGCTTGTCACGAGATCAACGGTGCGTCCACCGACGAACGCCTGAACACGTATAGCGGTGTCCCCGCCCTCATTGCTGATGTAAGCGATTTTCGTGCCGTCGGGGGACCAGCGCGGCGCGGTAATATCGAACTCACCGTAAGTCAGCGGGAACGGTTCCGCGACGCCGTCGGCATGCATTACCCACAATTGATGCCATTGCCGGCCGAGGTAGGAGGCATAC
>Ga0224512_10000361_pt1 | contig 49183 bp, 42 predicted proteins | sample SF_May12_sed_USG_4_FD_169103 | JGI IMG/M metagenome (GOLD analysis project Ga0224512, IMG submission 169103) | Sediment microbial communities from San Francisco Bay, California, United States - SF_May12_sed_USGS_13 | ecosystem: Environmental > Aquatic > Marine > Sediment | place: USA... | reverse complement strand
CGAATGGCTGCGGGACCAGCTGACCGACCCCGATCGCAACAGCGTCGTGAAAAACCTCGCTGAGCTGGCCGGGGAGTTGGGGTGCTCGCTGGCTCAGCTCGCGCTGGCCTGGTGCGCTTCGAATCCCAACGTCTCGTCGGTCATCACCGGTGCCAGCCGCCCCGATCAGGTGACCGAGAACATGAAGGCGCTCGACGTTCTCCAGCAACTCGACACCGACGAGGGTCTGCTGTCCCGCATCGAGGATTTGCTCTCCGGCGGTGGCGACTGATCAGCGGCTGACGGCCGCCAACCCGAGTTCGAAGCGTGACGCGGCTCGCTCGAGCACGACCACGATCTCGGTGCCGAGTCAGGTGCAGCGCCGCCTCACCGTGGGCGCCGTTGTCGGGAAAAGCGTCGTGATCGCCCGACCGGGAGCCTTCGACCTCGAGCATCGGGAGGATGGCCGGGATCGGGCCGAGTTTGATGTCAACCCGGTCGCCGCCGCTGTCCCTTCGGCCCGATCGTTCAGCTGGGCCGACGTGCTTCCCCGATGTAGGGTCTTGGTATGCAGCCAAGTCATGGACCCGAAGCCGAGGCCTACCGCAAGCAGATCAACGGGTTTCTCGACGAGCATCTCCCGGCAGACTGGCAGGGCATCGGCACGCTGGTCGGCCAGGAGCGGACCGACTTCTACCACAGCTGGCGGGAGGTCTTGGTGGAGCACAAGCTGCTCGCCCCGAACTGGCCGGCCGAATACGGCGGGGCCGGGCTGTCGCACATCGAACATGTCGTGCTCAACGAGGAGTTCGCGAAGCGGGGTGTGCCGACCGCCGGCATCAATGACAACTTCAGTATCGGCATGGTGGGCAACACGATTCTCCAGCTGGGTACCGACGAACAGAAAGCCCACTACATTCCCCGCATCCTCTCCGGGGAGGACGTGTGGTGTCAGGGCTACTCGGAACCCGATGCCGGCTCCGATCTGGCCAACCTCGGGTGCCGGGCCGAACTCGACGGCGATCAGTGGATCATCAACGGTCAGAAGATCTGGACCTCCGCGGCCCGGACGGCCAACATGATCTTCGTTCTGGCCCGCACCGATCCCACCGCACCGAAACACAAGGGCATCAGCTTCCTGCTCGTGCCGATGGATCATCCGGGTATCGAGATCCGTCCGATCACCAACATCGCCGGGCAGGACCATTTCAACGAGGTCTTCTTCGACGACGTCACCTGCCCCCGGGACAACGTGCTCGGCGGGGTCAACAACGGCTGGGTCGTGGCCAACACCCTGCTCGGCTTCGAACGGGGCATCGGGGCCACGACGACCCACCTGAAGTTCCGGGCCGAACTCGACAGCTTCCTGGAGCTGGCCCGGCAGCTCGGCAAGGCCGATGACCCGCTCGTCCGCCAGCGGGCCGCCCGATTCCACTCCGTCGTCGAGATCATGCGCTATCAGGGCATGCAGGCGCTCACCCGGTTCCTGGCCGGTACGCCGCCGGGGCCGGAGTCGTCGCTGGGCAAGCTGCGGTGGAGCCACTATCACCGGGAGATCACCGAGGCCGCGCTCGACCTGCTCGGTCCGGCGGCAACGGTCGCCCGGGGCCAGGAGACCCGAGGCGGGCTCGGCGCTCCCGACATCGGTACCGCCAATACGGCGGGCAACTGGCTGGCCTCGTTCTACATCGCCCGCTCCGGCACCATCTACGCCGGCACCTCCGAGGTCCAGCGCAACATCATCGGCGACCGCATCCTCGGTCTCCCCCGCGAACCTCGGGCCGACACCGGCTCGTGGAAGGAGAACCAGCGGCCGGGACCGGGCTCCGGCGGCTGATTCGCGACTTCACGGGGCGGCGGCTCCGCTCTAGACTCGACGGGTACTGATCATGCCCTTCGTGCCACCGCCTCCGTCCCCGACAAACCGGCCTCGACACGCCGCCGAGCAGCGATTCGATCGCGATCAGGTGGCCATGATCCTGCGCCGGGCCACCGAGGTGGCACATGAGCGGCACCCGACCGACGAACATCTGGCGGTCAAGGATCTGGTGGCGGTGGCCTCCGAGGTCGGTGTGTCCCGATCGGCGGTGGTCACCGCGGTGGCCGAAGCCCGAGCCGGGGTCGACCATCGAACCGGTGTGATCGATCGAGTGGTGGGACCCCGCCAGGTGTGGGCCATCAGCCAGCTCCCGGCCGACGAATCGGCGGCGGCCGAGACAATGCAGTTGTGGCTCGAGGTCGACCATGGGCTACGCACGCACGTGACCGGCGACGGCGTGATCGTGGCCGAACCCCGCTCGGGGTTCGCTGCAGCGGTTGGACGTGGTCTGCGAAGTGTCAGTGGGACGGGAGGCCTCGACCGGGTTCGTCGAGTGCAGGCGGCGACCGCCTCGGTCGATCGTGATCGGTCGGTCTGTCTGGTGGCTGACGTGTCCAACAAGCGGGCCGAGGCAATCCTCGGCGGCACGGCCGTGGCCGGGGGCACGGCCGTGGTGGCCGGTCTGGTCGGGTTGCTGATCAGCCCGGTCGCTCTGGCCGCCGTACCCATCGGCGCCGCTTTCGGCGTGATCACCGCCCGCACCGTGCACCGCTACAACGTGGCGGAGATCACCGGTCGGATCGAGATGACGACAGAGGCCGTGGTTCGAGGACAGACGCCCGAGCATCCGGTCGAGCGCTTTGTCCGGACCCGCATCATCCGCCGCCCCCGTCGCTGAGTGGCCGGGCGAGCGCTCAGATCGGCCGGAAGTCGAAGGCGTCGGCCCGTGAGATGATGCGGCCGACCGACGGCTGCGGGAAATGGGCGGTGGCGGCCAGGGTGTCGGTATCGGCCAGCTGTTCGAGGAACGTACGGCGGGTTCGCTTCGCCAGCTCCGGATCCCAGTCGGGTTCGGCCCGCCACTCGGGGTGCCGGCACTGCACCGGGCTGTGGATCAGGTCACCGCTGAACACGATCTCCCGTCCGGCGGATCGACCACGCACCGAGTAATGGCCCGGTGTGTGGCCGGGGCTCGGTTCCAACCACAGCTGATCGTCGACAGCATGATCGGAGGCGACCAGCTCGGCCAGTCCGGCCTCCACGATCGGTTCGACGCTGTCGCCGAAGGTTCTCGATCCGGCCGCCCCGCCCTCGGCCTCGGCTCGGGTGTGCTCGTAGTCGACGGTCGAGAACAGATGGCGGGCGTTGGGGAACGTCGGCACCCATCGGCCGTCGTCGAGCCGGGTGTTCCAGCCGACGTGATCGAAGTGCAGGTGCGTGCAAAGCACGACGTCGATGTCGCCGGGCCCGACGCCCTGTGCCGCCAGGTTGTGCAGGTAGGTCAGGTCGGTCTTCATGTTCCACGGACCGCGGAACCGCTTCTTGTCGTTGCCGATGCAGGTGTCGATGAGGATCGTGTGGTGGTCGGTGCGGACCAGGTAGCTCTGCACCGGGAACAGCACGGTGCCGGCGTCGGGGTCGTAGCCTCCGGCTTCGGTCAGCCAGTCGAGGTGCGGTTCCCAGTCGCCGTCGGTGGTGTCGGGGAAGAAGAGGCGGGCGTCGAGGGGCAACATGATGTCGAAGATCGGCGCCACCCGGATCTCCCCGACGCTGAACTCGGTCATGTCGATCTCCACTTCCTGTGCATCAACGGCCCCGAAAGACCGGTTCTCGTCGCTCGACCATCGCCCTGGTTCCCTCGGCGAAGTCCTCGGTGGCCCGCAGCCTGGTCTGCTCCACCAGCTCATGGGCGGTGGCCGCCTCGACCCGATCGGCCAGGTCGCCTCGCAGTGTGGCCCGGATCGACCGGACGGCCAGCGGGGCCGAGGCGGCGATCTCCCGGGCCAGGTCATGGGCCGCAGATCGAACCTCGTCGAGCGGCACGAGCCGGTCGGCCAACCCCAGTGCCACGGCCTCGTCGCCCTTCACCCGTCGACCCGTGTAGAGGAGGTCGGCAGCGGCCTGGACGCCGACCAGGCGGGGGAGTGTGACGCTCAACCCGAACCCCTGATGGAAACCGAGCCGGGCGAAGTTGGCACTGAACCGGGCCTCGGGTGCAGCGACCCGGAAGTCGGCGGTCAGTGCCAAACCGAGCCCGCCCCCGATGGCCGCACCCTGGATGGCGGCCACGATCGGTGTGGCGGTGCGGAAGATGCGAACCGCGGCGGCGTAGACGTCCTCGGTCCGATCGGTGCCCTCGCCCTCACTCCCACCACGACCCGAGAAGTCGGCGCCGGCGCAGAAGTGTTTTCCCTCCGAGCACAGTACGACGGCTCGACAGGCCGGGTCGTCGTCGAGTTCTTCCAGGGCCTCGGCGACTCCCGTGAGCATCGCCAGGGAGAAGAAGTTGTTGGGTGGTCGCCGGATTTCGACCGTGGCGACGTGGTCGGCTTTGATGTCGACGGTGACGGGTTGATCGATCACGGTGCTCCCACCTCCCGGAAGGGTTTGTTGCGGTCGACCGCCGGTTCGCGGGGTAGACCGAGGATGTTCTCGCCCACGATGTTGCGCTGGATCTCGTCGGTGCCGCCGGCGATCGACTGGGCCGGCGTCGAGACCAGCACCTCGGCCGCCACGGCGTCGAGCGGATCCGGTCCCTCCCGCAGCATCGCCCGGGCGCCGGCGATCAGCGAATGGACTCGATTGCAGCGGCGGGCCACCTCGGAGAGGGCGAGCTTGCCGATCGACCCCTCCGGGCCGGGCGGTCGCCCCAGCGCCCGTGCCGCCTTGGCCCGCTCGGCCGTCAGCTCGGCCGCTCGATTGAAGGCGAGCAGCTTCATGATCTCCTGGCGGACGACCGGGTCGTCGGCCACGCCGAAGGCGCGTGCCCGCTCGATCACGAGGTCGACCCGCCCGGCCCGCTGCGGATACCACTCGTAGGTCTTGAGATAATCGGCGGCCTCCACCCGGGCCTCGTCGACGACCCGGCCGGAGGCATCGGGTTCGACGTGGGCTCGGCGCAGCACCGAGAAGGTGCGCTCGTGGGCCAGCGTGCCCCGGGCCGCGGTCCAACCACCGCCCACCTCGCCCACCACCTGATCGTGCGGGATGCGGGCGTCGGTCAGGAACACCTCGTTGAACGAACAGTGGTCGTTCATCTGCCGGATCGGTCGGACCTCGACGCCCGGCTGGTCCATGTCGAGCACGAAGTAGGTGAGCCCGGCGTGTTTGGTCGCCCCCCAGTCGGTGCGGGCCACCAGCAACCCGGCATCGGCGTGGTCGGCCGAGGTGTTCCACACCTTCTGCCCGTTGACGACCCAGTCGTCGCCGTCACGAACGGCCGTGGTGGTGAGACCGGCCAGGTCCGATCCGGCGCCCGGTTCGCTGAACAGCTGGCACCACACCAGCTCACCGGTCAGGGTGCGACGCAGGAGACGATCCTTGAGCTCATTCGACGCATGGTCATACAGGGTCGGCGCGGCGAGAAACATGCTCACCCCGACCGGCGTGGCCACCCCACCGGCGTGCCGGATGGCCTGCTGCGCCACCAGGTCGGCCCAGGCCGGCAGGTCCCGCCCGAACCACTGCCGTGACCACGACGGCACCGCCCACCCCGAGTCGATCAGGATCTCCCGCCATTCGAGCAGAGACAGGTCGGGGTCCCACGCCTCGTTGAACCAGGCCAGCACGTCGTCCCGCACCTGCGCCTCGGTCGGTACCGAGGAGGGAGCGATCGTCGATTTGTCGTCCATCCGACCGACTCAGCCCTCGTCTGACGATCGGCGGATCCACGACTCGTGGGTTCTGAGCCAGCGCACCCCGTTCGGAGCCTGCTGGTCGACCACGAAGATGACAGTGCAGAGGCGCTCATTGTCACCCCCCGAAAGCTCGTGGCGCTCGACGTAGCCGGCGACGATGACTTCGGGCGTCTCGTGGAGAAGCGTATGGTTCGATGTGACGATGCGGAGCTGGGCCGTGTGGTCGTGCCCCTCGCGGATCATCTCCAGCGTGGTCTCCCGATCGGCCGTTTCGCCGTTGGGTCCGGCGTAGGTAAACGCCGGGTGCAGTGCCTGTTCGACCGGCGACAGCGAGGTTTCCTGACCGAGATAGTAAGCCTCCAGGAAGTCCTGTAGCCGAATGATCTCGTCCTGCCAGCCCATTGTCACAATCTAGTCGGGCGGATTGGATCGGCCCAGAGGAGGCTCCGGGGCTGCTCGGGTCGAACGTCAGGCCGTGGGGCCCGGTCGGGCGTAGCATGGAAAGGTGATCTGGTTGTTCGTGGCCTTCGTCGTTCTCCCGGTGCTCGAGATCTACCTGATCACCCAGGTGGCCGGCCAGATCGGCTGGCCGTTGGCGATCGTGCTGGTCATCGCCATCAGCGCGGCCGGTGCCTGGCTGGTTCGTCGGGAGGGCCTGGGCGTCATCGGCAGGGTTCGCGACAGCATCCGGGCCGGTCGCATGCCCGCCGACGACCTGGCCGACGGCGCCATGATCTTCTTCGCCTCGGCACTGATGCTGACGCCCGGCTTCCTGACCGATGCGTTGGGTCTGGCCTTTCTCATCCCGCCGATTCGCGCCGTGCTCCGACCACCGGTGATCGCCTTCTTCCGTCGCCGCATCGACCTGCGAGTGGCCAGCGCCACTGGAGGAATCGGAGCCTTTGGGGCCGGATCGGCCGACCCTCGGGACCGCCGACCGGATCGTGGACCGGGACGTGGCGACGTGCTGGACGTCAACGAGGTCGGCGAGGTCGACGACGACTAGCCTGTTCTGGCACCGTCAGCTCCAAGAAACGGGAGCTGACGGTGACAGAAGGAGATTGGGCGTTTGGACGCGAGAGGCTCGGATCATTCAGCGGGCAGGGGATCCGCCAGGGCACCGGCCGCCACGGCTTCGTCGATGATCCGTTGCGCCAGGTCCCACAGAATGGTCGAGGCGTCGCCGATCGGGCTGTTGATGGTGCGGACCTGGTCGGCCCGGATCCCGTGGTGGGCCCAGCTCACGCCGCCGCTGCCGACGTTCAACAGCAGCGGCTGGAGGCGGTCGATGGCGTAGGCGAAGCGGCCGGTGGGGGTGTCGCGGGCCTCGTAGAGATCCCACAGCCGTCGCAGCTCGGCCCCCTGATCGGCGGGGAGCAGCCCGAACAGCCGGTCGGCCGCCTCCTCCTCCACGGCGGCCTTGCCCTCTCGGGCCGCGGCGTCGTAGATGTAGATGTCGCCGGCGTCGATCTCCACGATGTCATGGACCAGCACCGCCTTGGTCGCCTCGATCACGTCAACCTCCGGTCCCGCCCACTCGGCCAGGAGCAACGCCATCATCGCCAGGTGCCAGGAGTGCTCCGCGGTGTTCTCGTAGCGCGAGGCGTCGACCAGGCGGGATCGTCGCATCACGGTCTTCAGCCGATCGAGTTCGAGAATGAACTCGATCTGCCGGCCCAGGCGTTCGTCGAGGTCGGTGGCGGCGGTGATGATGGACGGGGCGTCGAGGGGCATCGGCTCAGCCTATGACGGACGGTCGGCGTCCCCGTTTCGGGGTGTCGTGCACCCGGAAGTGGGCTCGGGGAACCCCAGAACGGCGATGGGCCCGCCCGGATCAGGTGGCGGCCAGGATCCGTTCGATCCAGGTCTGATAGGCGTCGACCTCCTGGGCACCGGGGACGGGCATCATGTTGTTGATGACAACCGTCGGCACCGCGGTGACGCCGTTCTCGATGGCGCTGTTGTGATCCTCGATCACGGCTCGGGTCAGAGCCTGATTGTGTTCCTCGAACGCGGCAACGAACCCTGCACGCTCCACCCCGCACTCGCCGGCGATGTCGGCGAGGACATCGAGATCGGAGATGTCCCGGTTGTCGGTGAAGTAGGCCGTCAGCAGAGCGCGGTGATAGCGGAACACCGAATCGGGATCATGCAACTCCATGGTCTTGGCCGCCACCTGTGCTGGCAGCGACGAGGACGGCGGATCGGCGTCGGAGGACCAGACGGTGAACCGAGCCCGGGGTTCCATGGCGGCCGGCCGAAGCCACGATCGGGTGTACTCGACAAACTTCTCCCGGCTTGGCGCTTTGGGTTCGACGCGCAGCAGGAACGACCGCCACTCGATGGATATCCGGTCACCCATGCGCTCGGCCAGTTCGTCGAGACGGACCGTCCCGACGTAGCACCACGGTCAGAGAAAGTCCGACCAGACGGTAAGTGAAACAGAATTATCACTGGTGGCAGTCATGATGAAGAAATGTACCAACGTCGTGAAATCCTGTCGATTCCCGGTCCACCCGGAGGGGACTTTTCGCGATCAACGCGCGTGCGACACCGGATCGAGATAGTCTCGTCATACTCGAAGGCTATGATTTGGGGGTCCACGGTGCGGTTCGGCGACGTCTGTCGCAGTGTCTTCGCCACGGATTCCCGTCAAGATCCGCCAGTCCGGCGGAGAGTCTCACTGGGGAGAGGAGTTCCTAACACAATGACGCTTTCAAAACTGCTTCGTCTGTTGGCGCTTCTTCTCGCAATCACTCTGGTCGCTTCGGCCTGCGGTAGTGACAGCGATGAAGAGAGCACCACCGACGAGAGCACAGAAGAGGGAACCGACGACGGTTCCGGAGATGAGGAAGGCGGAGCGGGCGACGAGGTCGAATTGACCCAGGGTGGTAGCACCCTCGACGCGGTCCGCGAGCGCGGCAGCGTTGTCTGCGGTGCCAACGAGTCGCTGCCCGGCTTCGGCATCGTCGATTCCGCCGGCGAGTACAGCGGCTTCGACATCGACTTCTGTCGGGTGGTCGCTGCCGGTGTCCTCGGTGACGCCAATGCGGTCGAGTACCGACCGCTGTCGGCCGAGGCCCGGTTCACCGCACTGCAGTCCGGTGAGATCGACGTTCTGATCCGCAACACGACCTGGACTGCAACCCGCGACGGTGGCGAAGGTGCCACCTTCCTGTTCACCACCTTCTACGACGGTCAGGGCATGATGGTTCCGGCCTCGAGTGGTTTCACCACGTTCGAGGATCTGGCCGACGCCAGCATCTGCGTGCAGTCCGGAACCACGACCGAGTTGAACCTCACCTCGGTGTTCAATGCCCGAGGCATTCCGTTCACCCCGGTGGTGTTCGCCGAGAACACCGAGCTGCAGCCCGCCTACGTCGAGGGTCAGTGTGAAGCCTGGACCTCCGACGCATCGCAGCTTGCCGCCTTCAAGTCCTCCATCGAGGGCGAGGGTGGTGAAGAGCAGTTCATCATGGCCGAGGTCATGTCGAAGGAGCCGCTTGGCCCGGTCGTCGCCGACGGTGACAGCGCATGGGCCCAGGCAGTTGAGTGGTCGGTCATGGCCACCGTCCAGGCGTGGGAGTTCGGTCTCGATTCGTCGAACATCGCCTCCTACAGCGGCGACAACCCGGAGATCCAGCGTTTCGTCGGCCAGTCGACCGATTTCGATGCCGGCCTGGGACTTCCCTCGGACTTCGCCGTCCAGATCGTCTCCCAGGTGGGCAACTACAAGGAGATCTACGACCGCAACATCGTTCCGATCGGTCTGACCCTGGAGGGATCACCGAACGACATCTGGACCAATGGTGGTCTGATGTACGTTCCGCCATATCGCTAAACAGCGAAGATACGGGTCGGTGATCGACCACGTGCGATAATCGGAGGGGTCGACGGCAGGTCCGTCGACCCCTCCGTCCTTTCCAGGGGGAGAGGACACGACAAAAAAGGGGGATGGCCGACATTGGCTGCAACGACGACATCCGGTGGCGCAACGCAACAGCGGCCGCCGTTCTGGCGTGACGAACGCATTCTCAAGATCCTGGGGCAGGTGGTGGCGGTCCTCATCGTCGTCCTGGCCCTTCGCTGGTTGTTCGGCAATCTGATCGACAACCTCAACCGGCTGGGCATCGAGACCGGCTTCGGAGTCCTCCGCTCACCTGCGGGGTTCCAGGTTCGTGACGCGTTCGGGTTCGACCAGAACCAACCCATCTTTCCCGATCTGCTCTGGCTCGGTATCCGCAACACCGCCGTCTCGGCCGTTGTCGGCATCGCCATCGCCGTCATTCTGGGAACGCTGATCGGCATCGGACGCCTCTCGACCAACTGGCTGGTCCAGAAGATGGCGATGATCTACGTCGAGGTGTTCCGGAACATCCCGCCACTCGTCATTCTCATCTTCATCTACGCCGCAGCCTTCGTGAGCGGGCCGCTACCGGCGATGAACCCCACCAGCGCCCCGATCGAGTTGTCGGTGCCCGGGACCGAGAACACCGGGCTACTGCTCTCCAACGATCGGTGGGGCATTCCCTCCTTCGCCACGACCGACGGCACACCGTCGCTGTTCTGGATCGGCTCCTTGGTCGGCCTCGTGGCCGCGGCCGCCGTCTGGCGGTGGCGTACGAAGGTCAACATCGATACCGGGGCACCACACCGGCGGGTCCTGTTCTCGTTCCTCACGCTTCTGGCCATTGCGATCGTCGCCTTCCTGATCGCCGGTAATCCCTACCGGATCTCCTGGCCGACCGTCTCGGACAACGGGCGTAGGATCGACGGCGGTTTCGCCACCAACTCCGCATACATCTCGCTCACCGTCGGACTCGGCCTCTACACCGCCAGCCATGTGGCCGAGATCATCCGGGGTTCGATCCTGGCCATCCACCGGGGTCAAACCGAGGCGTCCAACGCGCTGGCTCTGAACGGCTTCCAGCGGTACCGCTACGTCATCCTGCCACAGGCGATGCGTATCGCCATCCCGGCACTGATCAACCAGTTCCTCAACCTGACCAAGAACACCTCGCTCGGTACGGCGGTGGCCTACGCCGACGTCACCGCCCTGACCGCCACAGCCATCGGTAACGGCAAACCGGCGGTTCAGATGCTCCTGGTGTTGATGGTGATCTACCTGATGTTCTCCTTCGGGTGGTCGCTCATCCTCAATGTCGTCAACCGTCGATTCCAGTTCGCCTCGAGGTAGCCCGATGTCAGACCATGCATCAACCATCCAGACAGCCGAGGAGATCGAACACCAGTTGATGGTGGCGGCTGCAGAGGCCGACGCCTTTCACGGCCAGAAGTTGCCTCCCGGCGAGTGGATCAAGAAGAACCTCTTCAACAACACGCTCAACACGATCATCACGCTGGTGTTCGCACCGCTCGCCCTGTATCTGCTGTACCGGACCGTTCGCTACGTCCTGGTAACCGGTCAGTGGGAACCGGTGCGAGCCAACCTCGAGCTGTTCATGATCGGCACCTTCGATCGGGAGGAGCGGTGGCGGGTCGTGGCTCAGCTGGTGCTCATGGCCTTGAGTGGCGGGCTGGTTGCCGGTTTGCTCAAAGCCCAGGCTCGTGATCGCGCCGCCGAATCCGGAGAGCCGGTGACCGCCACGAGCTGGCAAACGTACTTGTCGAGCTACTGGTCGATCGGTCTGTTGGTGGTGGCCACCTTGGCTGCCTTCACCCGCACCATTTCGCCGGCTCTCATCACGATCGGCGCGATTGCCCTCGCTGCTGTCGGATGGTTGGCCACATCACGGTTCGGCAAGTCGATCCAGCCGTATGGCTGGAGCCTGGCAGCGCTGGTCGGCGTGGCCAGCTTCCAGGTCCTGTCCGGCACCGGTGGGTACGCCTGGTTCTTCGTGACGCTGGCGCTGTACCCGGCTCTGTCGGCGGTCGTTCGCCTCGTTCCGCCCGGGATGCTGATGGGCGTGGGGGGCCTGGGAGCCCTCGTCGGCGTGGTGAACATGGCCATCCGGCCCGGCCTCCTGGCGGGCATCTTCCTCGTCCTCGGTCTCTACGCCGCGTATTCCGTCTACCGTGGCGATCGGTTGGACGGCGCACGGTTGGGCCTCGTCATGTTCGCCGGCTTTGTGGCCTACTACGTTCTCCAGGCCATCGGGTTCGAGGGCATCGACTGGTCGGCCTGGAGCGGATTCCACATCAACCTGATCGTGGCCGGCGCCGCCATCATCCTGGCGTTCCCGCTCGGCATCCTCCTGGCCCTCGGTCGTCGCTCGACGCTGCCGGCCATCCGCCTCATGTCGGTGGCCTACATCGAGTTCTTCCGGGGGGCCCCGCTGATCACCTTCCTGCTCGCCGGTCAGTTCTTCCTCGGGTTCTTCCTGAACACCGACGAGGTGCCGTCGTCGATCACCCGGGCCATCGCCGCCATCACCCTCTTCTCCGGAGCCTACGTGGCGGAGATCATTCGTGGCGGCCTGCAGGCCGTGCCAAGCGGACAGACCGAGGCCGGTCAGGCGCTGGGCATGTCGGCCCCGTCGATCATGCGGCTTCTCGTTCTTCCCCAGGCGCTGCGGGCCGTGATCCCGGCGATGGTCGGCCAGTTCATCTCGCTGTTCAAGGACACGACGCTGCTGTTCATCATCGGCATCACCGAGTTCCTCGGTGTGCGGGCGCTGATACACGGTCAGGCGAACTTTCGCAGTCTCGGTATTGCTGAGACCATGGCGTATGTGGCCTTCGTCTTCTGGGCCTTCGCCTTCGCCATGTCCCGTGAGAGTCAACGGCTTGAACGCCGTCTGGCCGTCGGGGATCGATAGGGCAGGGGAGGCGACGATGTATCCGTTCAGCAATCAACGTTCGACAACAACGCAGCAACACGAAGGGGGACGGTCATGACCGATCAGACCATTCACGTCGACAGTGACGCCACGAACATCGGTGACAAGGAGGTCATGATCGAGGTCGACGGTGTCGACAAGTTCTTCGGCGACTTCCAGGCGCTCAAGAACATCAACATGTTGGTGGGCAAGCAGGAGGTGGTCGTGGTCATCGGGCCGTCCGGCTCCGGCAAGTCCACGCTCATCCGCTGCATCAACCGGTTGGAGAAACACGACCGAGGGCGGATCATCGTCGGAGGCGTCGAGCTCTCCGATGATGTGCGAAACATCCAGGAGATCCGCCGCGAGACCGGCATGGTCTTCCAGAGCTTCAATCTCTTCCCTCACCTCACCGTGCTGGACAACATCACACTGGCGCCACGTCAGGTACGGCGAATCCCGAAAGCCGAGGCGGATGCCACGGCCATGGAGCTGCTGCGGCGGGTGAAGATCCCCGATCAGGCCAACAAGTACCCGGGTCAGTTGTCGGGCGGTCAGCAGCAGCGGGTGGCGATCGCCCGATCGCTGGCGATGAACCCGAAGGTCATGCTGTTCGACGAGCCAACCTCGGCCCTCGACCCGGAGATGATCAAAGAGGTGCTCGACACCATGCAGGACCTGGCCGAGGAAGGCATGACCATGATCTGTGTCACCCACGAGATGGGCTTCGCCCGGGAGGTGGCCGACCGGGTCGTGTTCATGGCCGACGGCGAGGTGGTCGAGGTCGGCACGCCCGAGCACTTCTTCACCAACCCGCAGGAGGACCGCACCAAACTGTTCCTCTCGCAGATCCTGTAGACGGGCGGCCACCCGTCTTCGCCTTCTGTCGCCGTCAGCTCCAAGTTCTTGGAGCTGACGGCGACAGTTGCGCGTCTTGGGGGAGGATGGTGGCCATTGCCGCCAACAGTTGAAGACGGATCGGTCCTATGGTTGTTCGATGGCAGCAGGGTTTCGTGTAGGGTCCCTCTCGGCGGTCGCCGCGCTGTATCTGGTCGGCTGCTCGGCCGGGGCGCCGACAACGACCGCGGCCCCGCCGACGGAGACGAACCCGGCGACGATCACGTCCCAGTCGGAGTTCGACGCGTTTCTCGTCGAGGACGATCCGGCTACCGAGGTCGACGAGGTCGCCGCCTACGAGACCCTCGTTCGACTGCTCGACTCGCTGGCCGCCGCCGACTACGCCGCCGCCGTCGATTTCGTGATGGAGGACGGTGTCTCGGAGATCGTCGTCGAGCAGGTCGGCCTCACCGAGGACGAGGCGTTCGAGCCGGGGGCGATGGAGGCGGCGCTGGCCCGCTACTGCCAGGCCGTTGACTGTGCCGCCCCGTATCGAATCACCCGGCTGGTGGAGAGCGACTTGCTGACCGCGGTGTTCGAGGTGGTGGTCGACGGCGCCGGCCTCGATGGCCTGCCGCTCACCACCGAGGTGCCGGTGGGCGCGTTCGAGGGGCGGTACCACGTCAACCGGTTGCCGTTCGGATCTCCGGAGTTCGAGATCGGCGAGGCCGCCGGCGACGGTGGTGACCGTGGCGAAGACGGCGGCGAGGCGCCTTCGTATTCGGGCTTCGAATCACCCGAGGGTTGGCGGCTGGCGCCTGAGTCGGAGGCGGACCCGCTGGTCACCTACTGGAACCGTGACGGCTACCGGGTGCCCGGTCACGGTGGCTTGACCAGCCTCGAGCCGCTGGCGTCGATCGGCATCGGCGGGATCTCGGTGCTGGAGAACGGCTACGAGTACATCTACCTCCAGCGTGAGGGTGATGAGCGGACCATCTGGCGTGAGGAAGGCGACGGAGAGCTGAGCGCTGTTGTCACCGTGCCCGCGCCTCAGCGGATCACGCTTGAGGGCGTGCAAGTGTCTGCCATCGAGGACGTCGACCTGTTCTACCAGATCGACGTCGGGGGCTCGCCCGAGGAGGCGGTCAAGCGGCTGTTCCGCCACAACCTGCCGTCGGACGAGGTCACCGAGGTGATGGAGACGGGAGGCTGGGAGTCGGGCTCCAGGTTCTTCGACGTGACGGGCGCCTATCCGTTGGCCGTCGTGAACCGCTATTCGGAGGCGCTCACCTGGTTCGACATCGTCGACCTGGAGACCGGGTCCACTGTCTTCGACGGCGTCGCCGAGGGCCGGGTCTGTTCCGACGGTGAAGTCGGGTGCGTGTTCTACGAGGTGGCCGCCCTGTACGACGGAGATGTCATCGGCGTGAGGGCCGACGGCAGGGGAGGGTTCGTCATCGACTCGATGGTGCTGGCTCGCTTCGACCTCGAGAGTGGTGACGAGGAGGTGCTCGCCCGGTTCGAGTGGGACAACGGTCTGTGGTATCCCCGCGACATCATGATCGGCGGTGAGCGTGTGATTGTTTCGGTCGGCAACCTCGACGGCTCGATCGCCTACCCGGCGGTGATGATCGACTCTGCCACCGGTGAGGCTGCAACATTGTCCATCGCAGGCTTCGTCGGACCGACCTATTTGTCCTGACCCTGGTTCCTGCTCCGGCCGGTGCCTGTTCCGACGCCCGCTTCGCCGCTGCAGCACACTGCGAAACTTTTCTGGATCCTTTTCGTCACGCCCCCGTTTCCCGGTCGTTGTAGCGGGTGAAGATCGGGGCGGCGCCCAGTCCGCCGACGCAAACGCAAACGAAGGAAAGACAGGTAGCAGTGATGGCAGCACCAAAGATCGCCGGCAACATGGCACAGATGGACAACCTGGCGGGTCAGTTCACCAAAGCCGGAGACAACGTCCAGTCGCTGATGTCCACGTTGAGCGGCATCACCACCGATACCATCGGCCCCGGGTGGGAGGGCGCCTCGGCGCAGCGGTTCCTTGCGGCCTGGACCAACGAGTTCAAGCCGGCGCTCGACCGGCTGAACCTGGCTCTCAACGAGGCGTCGGCCGAGGTCACGCGGCGCAAGGAAGCGCTCGCGCTGGCCGATAGTTGACGAGGCGATTCACGACGTCATGGCCAATCCAATCGGCGATCCGGAGGCGGTCGAGCAGCTGGCCGATCTGTACCATCGCGAGGCGCGACGAATCGACGGGGTTTCGGCGTCGGCGGTCAACGCCCTGGCCGATGTCGAGTGGGTGGGCCGTAGAGCCACCGCAACGCGAGAGCGGGTTCGGTCCCGGCACACGGAGATCGTGGCCCAGGTCGCCGAGCTGCGCTCCCTGGCCCGGTCGCTGGAGGCCCACGCCCGGTGGATGCGAGTCACGATCCGTGAGCTTCGTGATCTGGAGCATCGAATTCGCCAGTGGGCGTCCGCCCACCCGCCATCGCCGGAACGGGTAGGCCCCGACTCCTCCCTCATCGGGGTCTACCCGCCGGATTGCAGTCTCGAGTGGCGGCGGGTGGCGGCCCGGCTCCGGGCCGCCGGTGCGGTCTTTTGACCCGCCGGTGTGTTGGGTGAGCGCCACCTGATCGGGGCTGCGTTGACGAAAGGCGGTTGGCACCGAGTTGCGGCGGACTCGGTGGATCCTGCGGTTTGCATGCCCTCCACTCCGCAGGACGGCGAACCCCGGTCCTGTTCATCCACGGTGGTTTGGAATGAGCAGGACCGGGGTGGTCGCTGGTAGGGGGGTCGTTAGAAGAGAAGCTCCGGAAGCTGTCGTTTCAGGATCTTGCCCGATGCATTGCGGGGGAGCTGTTCGTCGACGACGATGACCCGGGTCGGCACCTTGAACGGGGCGAGGTGCTCGCCGAGGAAGCCGGTCAACTCGTCGACGTCGAGCTCGAACCCCGGCTTCGCCATCACCGCGGCCGCCACCTCCTCGCCGAAACGCTCGTGGGGCACACCGAACACGGCGGCCTCGTAGATTGCCGGATGCTGATAGATGACGGCCTCCACCTCAGCGCAGTACACGTTCTCACCGCCTCTGAGCACCATGTCCTTGGCGCGATCGCTCACGTAGACGAAGCCGTCCTCGTCGAGCCAGCCGAGGTCGCCCGATCGCAACCAGCCGTCGACGATCGTGTCGGCCGTGGACTCGGGCCGGTTCCAGTAGCCGCGAATCAGGTTCGCCCCCTTGAACCAGATCTCCCCGACGGTGCCGGGCGGAACAACGTTGCCGTCGGGATCGGTCACCCGCATCTCCATCGACGGGATCACTCGACCCGTCGACTTCGGTCGGGCCACGAACTCGGACCCGACGATGGACGGTCCGTAGGCGTTCGTCTCGGTCATGCCGTAGCCGAGCTGGGGTTGGCCGTTCGGAAAGTTGCGGGCGATCCGGCTCACCAGCTCCGGCGGCATCGGCGCTCCACCGCCCCCAACCGACTGAAGGCTGGAGACGTCACGCTCGCCGAACGTGCTCGCTTCGAGCAGATCCCAACTCATCGTCGGCACACCGACGAAGTTCGTCACCCGCTCCCGCTCGATCAGCTCCAACGCCCGATCGGGATCCCACCGGTACGTCATCACCAACTTGGCTCCCGACACGAACGAACCCATCATGATCGGAATGAGCCCGGTCACATGAAACAGCGGCACCGGGAGCATGAAGATCGGCGCGGTTTTGGGGGTGCCGTCGTCGTTTAGCGTGTCCGGTGGGGGAGGGTCCATCAGGTCGGCGATGGCTTTACGAGCGGCGAACGACATCAGTGCGTTCAGTACCGCACGGTGGGTGCTGACTGCGCCCTTCGGGAAGCCGGTGGTGCCGGAGGTGTAGAGGATGGTGATGTCATCGTCGGGCTCGATGTCGACGGTGGGCATGGTGGCGCCGTCGACGAGATCGTCCTCGAGTTGGCGAGCGATTCGACCTTCCCCGTCGTCGTTCCCGACGGGAGGATCGCCGTCCGCGGCGTCGGAATGGGTAAAAACCAGCACCGGTTCCTCGTCGAGATCCGCATCGCGGAGGCGTTCCAGTCGAGCGCGGTCGGCCAGGACGACGCGGGGCCGGCAGTCGTTGATGGCGAAGGCCATCTCCTCACCGGTCCACCATGCGTTGAGCGGCACGGCAATGCCGCCGACCGACGTGATCGCCACGAACGACGCCACCCACTGCGGGCAGTTTCGCATGGCGATGGCCACTCGATCCCCGGGCTCGACGCCGTAGCGGTTGACCAGCGCATCACCGATTCGGCCCGCCAGATCGAGCACATCGGGCATCGTCCACCGCTCGTCCTCGTAGACGATGAACTCGTCGGTGCGGGCCGCCGCCAGGTCGTACAGGGTCCGGATGTTGGGAGGGGCGGCGGCGAAGACCTTGGTCGGTTGGCCGTCGAGTTCGATCTCGGTGACCTCGAGGAGGCTTCGGGGGCCGCATACCAGCTCGGCCGCCCTCTCAAACGTCATCGCCGGTTGATCGGCGGGTGCTGACTCGGAAACGGTTGCTTCTGTCACAGTGACCAGCATTTGTAGCAGCTGTACCGAATCGGGTCCAAGCCGCCGCCGGCTCCGGCTCTACCCAGCGCCGTCACGGCTGTCACCGAGGATCAAGTGTCGGCGGTCGTCGTCGGGGCAGGGATATGTCGGGGCAGGGATATGTCGACGGCCAGCATCGCCTGCGGTGGATCCGAGGTCTGACCGATGGAATCGAGGAAGTCGCCAACCACGGCCGCGTCCATGGAACCGAGGTCGTCACCAGCGGTGAAGACGGATCGGTAGACGTCGACCGAGTGCCCGAGGCCACCGAGCCCACCGTCGAACCGGACCACCGATGTGTTGGGTCCGACGACCGATCCCGCCGGCGGACAATCGAGAACACCGGTCTCGGTCGTTGGCATACCCGAGCTGAGGTGGACGACGATGTCATGCCGGTTCTGGACGACGAGGACCCTCGTCTCGACGGGGACCGACGGTAGCCGGGGCTGCGAGAAATGACCGGTGGCCACGACGTGGGTCACGGCGTAGCGGGTCGAGAAGCTCGGATCCGCAGCGAGGTCGAGCGCCGTGTCGGCCCCGAAGCTGTGACCGACGATGAGAAATTCGGCGCCGTCCGGAACGCCGACCTCGACCAGCGCGTCGGCGACGGTGGCGGCATACGTGTTGTCGGCGACACTGGCTGAACGCGACGATCGGAACGCCGCCATGTCGAGATCACGCGCCGACCGATGGACGGGATTCCAGCCCGGTTCTGGACGGCTCAGGTCGGTGACACCTGGCAGTACCACCGTGTAGCGGTCCCGTCCGTGGACGACGAGACCGAACTCGTCGTGGGCCAGCACGGTCTGATCGGCCGTTGCGTCGAGAGCGGCGGCGACGAGGCGGGCGGCGGGCGACAGCGGTGGGGTGTCGGCGTGATCGAGCGACGGCCCGGCCAACGGAACCCGACGGCTCGAGAAGCTGCCCCCGGGATCGCCCGAGACGTTACGGCCGCCTGCTGGGACGGCCTGCGCCGCCACTCGAACGGCCGCGGTGGCGAGAGCCGACAACCCGTCTCCGACCGCATCGGTGAGCCGGCGGTCGATGACCGATCGCAGGTCGTCTGGAAGCCGGCAGATCAGGGCTTGGTGGTCGCCTGCGCCGAGCGAAGTCCAGCCTCCGTCGACGCGATCGGCCGCCAGGGCGTCGGCGGCGGCGGACTCCACTTCCTCGGCCACCGCGGACAGTGCCCGGACCGAGCGACGGATACCGGCCAGGGCCCGAGCCTGACGGGCGGTCAGGTTGGCGTCGAGCTCCGGGTCGGCATTGTGCAGGGCAACGGCGTCGGCGGCGAGCCGCATTCGACGGAGGTGCTCCTGCAGACCGTTCGCATCGCGGGTGAGCACACGAGCCACGGCTCGGAGGTCGACCGGGCGTACCTCCACGATCCGCATCCTTTCTCGTCGGCGTTCGGGTCGCGGGGCGACGAGTCGTCGGAGGGACGAGGCGGGCTCTAGTATGCCTGAATGTCCCCACCGCACAACGCCGTCGTCATCGGAGCGGGCGTCATCGGGTGCTCCGTCGCCCTGGAGTTGGGCCGCCGCGGTCACGATGTGGTCGTCGTCGATGCGCTACCCGCCGCGGGTTACGGGTCCACGAGCAGCTCGAGCGGCATCATCCGGTTCCACTACTCGACCGAGGCCGGGGTTGCCATGGCATGGGAGGGCCGTCACTACTGGCAGGACTGGCCCGCCCACGTGCGAGCCGAGCCGGGGACCGACGGCTCGCCGGCCGTCGACCACGAGGCGGTGGCGTCCATGGTCGAGCTTCCGATGTACATGTTCCTCGCTCCCGACGCCGAGCGGCCGATCTTCCTCGACCATTTCGACAAGTTCGGCATCCCCTACGAGATCCAACCGCGCTCAGCGCTCGAGTCCGGCGCCGTCAACCTCGACTTTCGGATGTTCGGTCCGCCGGCCCGGCTGGAGGATGACGACAATCCGTTCTGGGGTGAACCGGTGGACCGGTTCGAGGATCTGCTGTGGATGGGAGGAGCGGGTTACGTGCCCGACCCGCAACTGGCGGCCCAGAACCTGTGCACCGCTGCGATGGCCGAAGGCGTCGAGTTCCTGTTCAACAGCAAGGTCGTCGACGTCGACCGCTCCGCCGATGGCGACCGGGTCGCCGGGGTGACCGTGGTCGGAGGTCCTGCGGACGGCCAGACCATTGCCGCCCCCATCGTCGTCAATGTGGCCGGCCCCCACTCGTCGAAGATCAACGAGCTGGCCGGTGTCACCGGCGACATGGCCCGCTCCGGTCGTGCGCTTCGGCGTGAGGTCTATCTCGCCCCGGCGCCCCGGGGTTTCGACGAGCAGTCCGGCTTCCAGGCCGCCGATCTCGATGTCGGCGTCTACTTCAGACCGGAGTCGGGCGGCAACATCATGGTCGGGAGCGTCGAACCGGAATGCGACGAACTCGAGTGGGTCGATCCCGACGACTTCGACGAGACGGTCACCGAGGACGAGTTCCAGCTGGCCATGATGCGGACCGCCCGGCGCATGCCGGACCTCGGCATCCCGCACTCCAAGCGTGGCCTCGTCGCCCTGTACGACGCAACCGAGGACTGGACCCCGATCTACGATCGCTCCAGCCTCGACGGCTTCTACCTGGCGTGCGGGTCGAGCGGCAACCAGTTCAAGAACGCCGGTGTCGCCGGGCACCTCATGGCCGAGCTGATCGAGGCCGTTGAGTCAGGGCACGACCACGACGCTGATCCGATCACGGTGATCGGGAAGTACACCGGCTTCGGGATCGACACGGCGACGTTCAGCCGGCGTCGCGAGGTCGACGCCAACGCCGCGAACACCGTGCTCGGCTGATCGCCCTGATCGGCGGGGCCGGCCCCCGGCCCCCTCCTTCTAGCGGCGGCGCCGGTAGGAGCGGTATCCGTAGATCTCGGGATCGGAACGAACCGGTCCCCGGTGTGCGGCGTCCTGGGCCGCCTCGAGATCCTCGAATGGCGGACTGGGTGGAAGGGCTCGCGTCCGCACCATTGGTGAGCCATCGCAGTGACGGACCCGAAGGCCGAGCGTGAACTGGTCGACGGTCAGCTCGCCAGGCCCGGCGCCGGTGTCCTCCACATCGAGGAGCATTGCTCCACGAAACGACACCACCTTCTCCCAGTAGCACCCGGACGGCACGGACCAGATGCCCTGAGCCAGATCTCCGATCCAGTAGTCGCCGGTGCCGGCTGTCGTCAGGGGCTCGACCAGAGGTGACCACGGTGACCACTCACCACACGACTTCGTGGCGACGAACATGTCGGGCTCCACCTCGTTGATCGACACCATCATCCGCCCGGTTTCGATCCGGTCGTGGCCGATGACGTGGTCGCGGTTGTCATCCATGATGCGCCGCAGCTCGTACTCGCAGTCCTCCACCCCGAATTCCGTCGCATACAGGCCCGGCATGATCGAGGGCAGCGAATCGCGCCGCTCGCCGTCATCCGAATCGCCGTCCCTGTCGACGTCGTCGTCCGACGACCCGCCGTCCGTTCCGGCTGGGCTGACGTAGTCGTTGTCGACCACGGTCAACAGCTCGGCCACCGGATTGTCCGGGCTGATGTGCGACTCCTCGGGTTCACGACCGCCACGTTCGCCGTAGTCCCAGTCACGACTGTCGGGCAAGTCGGCAACGCTGTATCGACCCGAGGGGATCGCGCCGATGAACGACAGGTACTCGGGAGCCGAGCCGTCCTCACTGGTGGCGGCGATCTCGTCGTCGGTGACCCGCTCGGCGTCGAGGGCGGACTCGGCCGGGCCGTCGATCGACGGCAACCGCTCGAACCGCTGCAGCGAGAAATGGACGGACCAGCCGAGCAGTCCGAGGATGATGCCGAGGCCGGCAAGGCGAGGGAGCCAGTGCATGGCAAACCTGTCGGCAGACCTCGGCCGGGTTCAAGCCTTCGTGTGGGCCCAACGACCCGGGCCCCACGGCCCAGCGTCGGCCGCCGGCCTGCGTGCCGCCCGCTATCGTCGAGTCGTGGACGAAGAAGGCCAGCGAGGACCCCGACCGGCGGTGGGTGTCGGCCCGCATCCGGAGCCGTGGCCGGAGGGTGAGCACTTCGATCGCGAGCTACTGGCCGAGGGTGACCGCCGCAACGTGATCGACCGATACCGCTACTGGACCGTCGAGGCGATCACGGCCGACCTCGATCCTCGTCGTCACCCGTTCCACGTGGCCATCGAGAACTGGCAGCACGATCTGAACATCGGCACCGTCGTTCGCACCGCCAACGCGTTTCTCGCCGCCGAGGTTCATATCGTCGGCCGGAAGCGATGGAACCGACGGGGCGCCATGGTCACCGACCGCTACCAGCATCTCCGCCATCATCCGACGGCCGGCGATCTGGCCGCCTGGGCCACCGACCACGAGGTGGCGTTGATCGGCATCGACAACCTGCCGGGCTCGATCGCGCTCGACGCCGAACCGCTTCCTGAACGCTGCATGCTCGTCTTCGGGCAGGAGGGGCCAGGCCTCTCCGACGCCATGCGTCCGCTGCTGAGCCAGTGCCGCTCGATCCCGCAGTTCGGCTCGACCCGCTCGATCAACGCCGGTGTTGCCGCCGGCATCGCCATGTACAGCTGGATACGGCAACACCACCGTGCCCCGAGCGCTGGCTAGAGCAGGCGGAACTCGATTCGGCGGTTCTCCTGTTGAGCCTCCGGCGTGTCGTCGGGATCGACACGGAGGCGGCGCTCACCGAACCCGACTGACCGAAGATCGTTGGTGACGCCACGCTCCTCCAATGCGGCTTTGACGGCATCGGCTCGAGCCTGGCTGAGCGCCTGATTCGATTCCACGCTGCCGCGGGAGTCGGTGTGGCCGCCGATCTCGACGGCCACGCCGGGGGTGTCGTTCAGGAAGGCGGCGGCCTCGTCGAGGATTTCCGCGGACTCGGGCTGGATGATGGCGCTGCCCGAGGCGAACTGGATAGGCTCCAGCGTGTTGAGCGAGCTCTCCAACTCACTCGGCTCTTCCAGAGCGATCGAGCGCGTCGCCACTTCCACACCATCGAGATCGTCGAAGGCGGTCGAGATCTGATCGAAGAGCACCGGATCGGTCATGGCACCGGCAACGGTGATCTGGGTGGGGACCGTGCGGGTGTCGTCGACCTCCAGCCGGTTGTCGACCTGCTCCTCCGAGTAGACCGCGACCACCCGCTCGACGATGGCGTCGACCGTGGCCTGGTCGGGGACCGTACCGGTCAGGATCACCGAAGCCTGTGCGGCTTCGACTGTGGCGTCGCCCTGCACCGTGTCGGCCTCCGCCGCCGCGATGGTGAGTTGGTCGGTCACGGACTCGACACCGGGCTGCCCGGCGATGAAGTCGAGCACCTGGCCGCGGGTCGCCTCGTCGGCGACCTCGCCGGTGGCGGTCACGACGGCGCCGTCGGCGCTCAGGCCGAGATCGACGAAACCCAAACCGGCCAGTCCGACCACGATGGCGGGGAGGTCGATGCCCGTCGATGCTTCCTCGGACTCCTCCGACGATGCTTCGGTGTCGCCCTCGCCGTCGGCCTCCTCCGTCACCTCGGTGGCTACGACGTCGGCCTGGTCGCCTTGATTCAGGGGATCGATCGTGGGCCACACGATGGCGATGGCGAGGACGGCGACACCGACGGCGATGGCCACCAAAGCGGGGAGTTCATCGGGTGACTCATCGGCCAGAGCAACCGCACCCTTGGGCCGTTCCGGTTCCCGTCTGCGCTCGTTGTCACGGGTGATCACGTCAGCCATGGCAGGAAGTCTGCCAGCAATCAGCGTTGAAACCTCGCTGTTCGAGCGGCGGTCCTACGACGTGATCCTCGACCTCGATCGTTCCTCGGCGCGCCTCCGACGGTTGGCCGAAACGGCCTGTTCGACGGCGACGATCAGCCCGATCGTCATACCGAACAGAACCAGCGCCATGATGAGCTGGCTGATCAACTCCGGCCGCCCCGTCGTCCGTTCCGAGGTCAATTCGTCGGCGAAGGCCAGCGTGGCCCGGGCCGGGTCGGCTATGGCCTCGGCCTTTTCGGTGGCACGGATGCGGGCCGGGTTCAGCTCGTCGATCACGTAGGTCTCGAGCGACCCGTCGGGCATGAAGATGAGGGCGGCGTCGGCTTCGACTGCTTCCTGAATGCGGCGGGCGAACGCCTCACCGTCGGGCTGGGGATCGATCGGGGCGACGGCCACCAACTGGAGACCATTGGACTGGACCTGTCTGACGGCGGCCTCGAGGGCCGCCTCGTCGATCTCCGTGCGGACCCGGGAAACGTAGACGCCGTCGTTCGTCAGCTCCTCGGTGAGCGCAACCGGCGACTCGGCCGCCGCCATACCGGCCGGGATGACCAGACTGAGCACGGTGAGGACGGCGAACACCGTAACCGCGGCAGCGCGCAACAGCCGACGGCGGCGACGCGGCGGGCGTGCGGAGAGACGGTCGTCAGGTCGGGGATCGCCCACGGACCCAAATGTACTGGCCCTCGGTGGCGATCCGGCGGCGGCCTCCGGCCGTGACACGCTAGCCGAGGAGGAAACGGCGGATCTTGTCGAGCTGAGGATCGGGTGCGTTGAAGAACTGGTCGAACGCAGTCGCCGATTCGTCGTCGGCGGCGAACTCGCAACTGGTCGTTGAGCCCGGCCGCGCCGGGTTCGACTCGGGAACGGTCGCGACCCGAGGGGCGCCGGGTTCGGGGGGTGCCGACCGGCCACCGTCGGCGATCGCCGGCGGGATGAAACGCCCGTCGGGTAGGAGTCGACCGCCCGGGTCGAGCGCCGGGGGTGGGCTGGTGAGTGACGACAGCACGGTTTCGACGTCGAGATCGACGAACCGGTTGTGCCGTTCGGCCCGGAGTTCGTTGTTCAGGCGCTCGACCTCGCGGCGCAACCGATCGATCTCGGCCAGGAGTTCCCGCTCGTCGGCGACCGGGGCGGTGTCCGACGCAAAGGGCGGTAGGACGGTCGCCACGGCGCCCGCTTCAGCTTGACGGGTATCCGGTTCCAGAGCCACATAGGTCTTTCGGAACCTTGCACCGGTCCTTGAGCCGGCTGCGGAAAAACCGATCTCCCCGGTCAGTCGTCCGGGTCGAGCACCGTGTGAAGGCCGACGGGAACCGGCTCGTCGAGCTGGCTGAAGTCGCACTCGGCCGGCGTCTTGTCCGGACGCCAGCGCAGCACCTTCGTGACCTCGCGGAACCGTCCGTTGAGCGTGCTCCCGTATTTGACCTCGACCACCTTCTCGATCCGCAACGGAACCCAGGAGTGATCCTTCTTGCCGCTCCACCGGTGCGGCGCCCCGGGCATCCGGGCCGGCTCGCCGGGCACGCCCTCCTCCGCGGTGTGGGCTTCGGCATCGGCCCAGGCCTTCCACGGATGGGTTTCCAGCGCACCCTCGGTGAGCGGTGCCAGCTCCTCCACGAGTTCGCCCCGCCGCTTGGCGGTGAACGAGGCGGCGACGCCGACATGGTGCAGGTCGCCGTTGTCGTTGTAGAGGCCGAGCAGCAGGGACCCGACGCCCTTGCCGTCCTTGTGCCAGCGGTATCCGGCGACGACGGCGTCGGCCGAGCGGATGTGTTTGATCTTGAGCTGGGTACGTTTGTTCTCGACGTAGGCGTCGTCGGCCGGCTTGGCGATCAGCCCGTCGAGCCCGGCACCCTCGAACACGGTGAACCAGCGGGCGGCTGTGGCGTGATCGGTTGTGATGGGGGTCAGGTGAATCGGAGGCTCCGTGTCGGCCAGGGCCTCCTCCAGACGGGCTCGACGAACCCGGAAGGGTTCGTTGCGCAGGTCGTCGTCGCCGATGGCCAACAGGTCGAACGCGATGAAGGCGGCCGGTGTCTTCTCGGCCAGCATGTTGACGCGGGATTCGGCCGGGTGGATGCGCTGCTGCAGGCCGTCGAAGTCGAGATGGTCGTCGGTGGCTACGATCAGCTCGCCGTCGACGACGCAGCGTTCGGGGAGATGACGGCGCACCGGCTCGAGCATTTCGGGAAAGTACCGGGTCAGCGGTCGCTCGTTGCGGGAGCCGAGGACGACCTCGTCGCCGTCGCGAAACACGATGCAGCGAAAGCCGTCCCATTTGGGTTCGAAGATCAGATCGGTGCGCTCGGGAATGCCCGCCACCGCCTTGGCCAGCATCGGTTTGACGGGAGGGTTCACCGGTAGATCCACGTGGTTCATCGTAATCGCCCGACCCGTGTTGGGCGGTCTACAGCGAGATGCTGTAGCGGACCTCGGCGATGGTGCGGTCCCCGAACTGATCCTCCTTGCGCACCGGATCCTCGGACCAACCCTCACGCTCGTAGAAGCGTCGGGCCCGGGGATTGTCGTCGACGACCCACAGTGCGGCTCGGTGATGGCCGTCGCTGCGGAGCTGATCGAGCGCACGTCGATGGAGGGCGGTCGCGATACCGGTGCTGACGGCGTCGGGGTGGACGTTGATCATCCACAGTTCTCCGGACGGGTCGTCGATCGACTTGTGATCCCGGAACGGACCGACGGTGGCGATGGCCTGTATCGTCCCATCGACCTCTGCGACGAGATTCGTCACACCGCTTGTGGGATTGGTGATGTTCCGAGCCCACCGCTCGGCTGATCGACGCTCGTCGAGGGCGGCCAGGTAGTCGGCGGGCATCACGCCGGTGTAGGCCATACGCCAGGCTGCGACGTGCACCTCGCCCATCCGCTCCGCATCCTCCGCATTCGGTGACCGTACGGTGACGCCCATATGCCAGTCTTTCATCGCGAGACGCCGCCGACAATCCTTTTCGTCCCAGCCCTTGACTTCAAGTAGACATCAACTTCTACGGTGGTGGGATGAGCAGTGGAATGAGCACTGGAGTGAGCAGTGCAATGAGCAGCGGAACCGACAGCACCGACACGATCAACGACACGGCGATCCGTTCGACGACCGAGACGGTGGCAACGCTCGACGACCTGAACGTCGGCGAGATGAAGATGGTCAAGGTCGGCGACACCGCTGTCGCCCTCATCCGTTCCGAGTCCGGCGTGCACGCCATCGACAACGCCTGTCCCCATCAGGGCTACGGCCTGGTGACCGGCGCGTTGGCCGACGGCGTCGTGACGTGTCAGTGGCACAACTGGAAGTTCGACGCGGCCACGGGCCGCTGCCTGATCGGTGAGGAGGACGTGCCCTGCCATCGGGTCGACATCACCGATGGTGAGGTGGCCGTCACCGTCGAGAAGCCATCAGCGGAACAGCAACGTGAGCGCCTCTGGCCCAGCCTGCGAAGGGGACTGGAAAACGACTACGTCGGTCAGATGGCCCGCGACGCCGCACGCCTGCTCGGGGCCGGAGCGACTCCGGTGCAGATCATGGCCGAGGCGCTGAAGGTGGCCGCACCGAAAGCCGACGAGGGCGTCGGCCACGAGATGGCGCTGGCGGCCGACGCGCTGGCCATCGCCGAGGTCCGCCGTGGTGACGACCCGGCCTCGCAGGACGCCGCACTGCTGGCACTCGTGCAGGGTCTGTCGGGGCTGTCGGAGACGACCCGGGGCTATCCGGTCAACCCGGTTCCGGCGGCCGACCCGTCGATCGATGTGGTGGCCGCGGTCGAGGCCGAGGATCTCGACGCTGCCAGGGCCGGAATCCTGGGCCGCATCGATCGAGGTGATGACCCGACCGCCATCCGGTCGACGGTGATCGACGCCGTTTCCCCTCACCATCTTGGCTACGGCCACGGGATCATCTACACCCAGAAGTCGTTCGAGCTGCTCGACCGGGCCGGATGGGAGCTTGCGCCAGACCTTCTGCCCCACCTGATCACCAGGATCGTGTACTCGACCCGGGAGGACACCCTCCCGTACATGCGAAAGGCCATGCGTGAGCTGACGGCGGTCGATCTGGGTCCGCTGGCGGAGACCGTTGCGGACGGCACCGCGGTCGACGACACCTGGGATCCCTCGGCCTTCGCCGATGCCCTGCTCCAGGCGGCCGACGCTACCATTGCCGCCGCGGCGGAGGCGGTTCGGTCGGGCGCCGGTGTCGACGGGCTGCTCGACGCCGTCGTCATGGCGGTGTCGGAACGACTCCTCCGCCATGACCTCGACGTCGAGTTCGACAACGCCGAGCCCTTCGGTTGGCTGGACATCACCCACGGACTCACCACCGCCCGGGCCGCCCGCTGGGCCTGGCACCATCACCCCGGCCCGTCCGCCCTCCGTCTGGCCCTGTACGCCGTGTGGCTGGCGTTCGACACCGGCCGCAGCGAGCGTCGCCACGGACGGGCCGGGGCCCGCCGCCCCCTCGATGACCGGGTCGGGGATTCGCCGGCCGTCGACTCCATCGGCGATGCGGTCTTGTGGCGTCGCCCGGACGATGCCGTGACGCTCGCCCTGAGCGGCGACGCCGGTGTGGTGGCCGACCAACTGCTCGACGCTTCGCTCGCCGATCGGGCCGGATCGTTCATCGTGGTGGCCCACCTCGTCAAGACGGCGCAGGCCGCGGCCGAGGAGTCGGCCCGCTCGGGGTCGCCGCTGCCGATGGCGGCCGCCGCCAGGTTCCTGGCCGCACCACGACTGGAACGGTTCGTGGCCCGCTCCGTTGCCGAGTCCGCCGACTTCGTGCGCACCGGTCGTCCACCGAAACGCTAGGAACGGTTGGTCACGGCCGAGGCCCCTTCATTCTGTGCGCCCAGCGCCCGGCTTTCCGGGCTTGGGGCGCACGGTTGGTTCGGGGGCGACGGCCTCGGGGGCGACCGATCGATCATGCGACCGATCGATCATGCGACCGGACTTTCGTCACCGAAGGCCGAGTCCACGGCCTGGAGGATACGTTCGAGATAGCCCGCGGCCGAGTGATGCGAACGCACCCATTGGTGCGCTTTGTCGGCTCGTTCCTCGGCGGCCGTCGGGTCGGAAAGCACCCGCTCGATCGCGGCTCGCAGGCCCTCGCCGTCGCCCACCTCGTACCACTCGACCAGTTCGCGGCCGATCAGCTCCTCGACCACACCGGGGGACCGGGCGACGACGACCGCGCGCCGGCAGGCGACGGCTTCGAACACCGTCGTCAAGCCGGCGGCGTAGCGGTTCGGTAGCAACGGGACGACCACGACGTCGGCGGTCTGGTACAGGGTTCGGAGCTCCTCAAAACTGAAATAGCGGATCTCCATGTGTTCGGGCACGGGATCGGGCACGGTGAATCGGGTTTTCCTGGTGAGGTTCGGGGACGCGAAGCAGACCTTGACGTCGACCTGGTCGTCGAGTGCTGCGGTGGCCCGGGCCAGCAGCTCGTAGTCGCGGGCCTCGGTGCCGCAGCTGGCGATCAGGGGCCGGGTCCTCGCCCGGTGCCGGTCGCTGCCGGCATCTTGACCGTCAGCGGGCAGCGGTCGAAAGAACTCGAAGTCGGTGAGTCCGTTGATCGCCATGACCCCGTCGAGGAATCGCCCGAACCCCCTCGAGGCCTGCTCGGCCATCGCCGTGTGGGGAACGATCGCCAGCCATCGGGTTCGCAGCAGAACCAACATCCAACCCAACAGTCGAATCCTCGGTCGTTGCACGTCGGTGACGGTGATCGCGTACTTGATCCGGCGGGGTCCGAAGATGGAGCAGAGCAGCGCCAGTGGAAGCCCGACCGTCGAGCCTGCCGCGTACACCCCATCGCCCGGTGCCAGTTGTCTCCGGACCCGGCGGGCCATCGCCCAGTGGGAGGGGTCGGCGAAGAAGACCGCGGCGACGCGGTCGACGAGCGACGCCGGCGACGCGTCGGTGGGTGCCGCGGGCTGGTGGATCGGTGCGTTCAGCTCCTGCGACAGGTAGCGGAGGAAATGTCGGGGGGCGCGGTCGGCTTCGGCGTCACGTTCGATCGCGTCAAAGTCGAAATAACTGCTGGCCAGAATGTGCCAAGCCACGGCTGAATCCCTCCACGCCGGTCGGCGCGCCCTCTCAGTTCCCGATAACTCAACCTACCGTTCGGGCGGGCTCGAGTCCACGCACATCGGTGGATCCGCCTAGCGTCGAACCGGGGGTTACGCTGGTCACCATGAACGTGGGGGACTCGAGCGAACGGAACCACGAGGTACTCGACGGCTTCGAACGGTTCAGTCAGGTCGACGACGTCTTCTCCCGATCGTTCTGGGACGACACCATCCGCAACGAGAAATCCGATCGGTTCTACGCCACCTACCGCAGACCGCTCGATCGGTGGCGGAAGGCCAACGGGTTCACCCAGCGCGACTACGCCCTCCGCAACGCGTCGTGGCACGTCAGCGATGTGTTCACCGAGATGTACGAGGAGAGCGACGGGCGCCGCGACGGGTTCATCGATCCGCTGTCGATGCTGCGCGACGGGGCAGACGAGCGCCTGCCCCCCGAATCGCCGGAGGCCGGCGCAGCTGACGTGAAGATGGTGGCCAGGACCTTCGGGGCCGATCTCGTCGGCATCTGCGCCCACGACGAACGCTGGGTCTACACCGAACGCTTCGACCACCGGACCGGCGATTCCAAACCCAACGACCTGGGCGACGGGTTGACGTCGGTCATCGTGATCGGCCAGTCGATGGACCACGATCTGATCCGAACCGCTCCCTCCGCGCTGGCCGGGACCGCGACCGGCCTCGGCTACTCCCAGGACGCCGCGGTCCTCCTCGCCATCGCCCAGTACATCCGCAACCTCGGCTATCAGGCCGTACCGTCGATGAACGACTCGGCGCTCGCCATTCCCCTCGCTTTGGCGGCCGGCCTCGGCGAATACGGACGCCACGGCATGGTCATCACCCCCGAGTTCGGGCCTCGCCTGCGGTTCGGCAAGATCTTCACCGACATGCCGCTGGCCCACGACCGGCCGATCCGCTTCGGGGTCAACGAGTTCTGCGAACAGTGCGACCGGTGCGCCCAGGCGTGCCCGGCCCGGGCCATCCCCCACGGTGAGCCGGTTGCGGTGGCGCTCAACCGGTCGGGGCTCAAGGGGGTGCGGAAGTGGTCGGTCGACGGTGAGGCGTGCTTCGGCTACTGGTCGAAGATCAACACCGACTGCGCCATCTGCGTGCGGGTCTGCCCCTACAACCGCGACTATTCGAAACCGTGGAACCGCTGGTGGCGCCGTCTGGCCGGCACGGGATTGCGGGGCCTCATGCTCCGCCTCGACGATCGGCTCGGTGGTGGGCGCCGGTTGAAACCCAACGATTGGTGGTCGGGGGTGACGCTGGGCGGAAAAGGAAACCGGCCGGCTCCCCGCGCAGTTAGGCTTCAACGGTGGCGATGATCGAAGCCGAAGGACTGGAAAAGCGGTTCGGCGAGACCGAAGCCCTGGCGGGTTTGGGTTTGTCGGTGCCCGAGGGGCAGGTGCTCGGTTTGCTCGGACCCAACGGAGCCGGGAAGACCACCGCCGTCCGCATTCTCACCACGCTGCTGAAGCCTGACGCCGGACGGGCGTTCATCGACGGGGTCGACGTCCTGGCCGAGCCGGCCCGGGTCCGGGCCCGCATCGGTGTCACCGGCCAGTACGCCGCGGTCGACGAGGGCCTCACCGGACGGGAGAACCTCGAGATCGTCGGCCGGTTCAACCATCTGGGTCGAGCCGCCTCCGCCCGGCGGGCCGACGAACTCCTCGAACGGTTCGCGCTCACCGACGCCGCCGACCGGGTGGTCAAGGGCTTCTCGGGTGGCATGCGTCGTCGCATCGACATCGCCATGAGTCTGGTCGCCCGCCCCCGGATCCTGTTCCTCGACGAACCGACCACCGGCCTCGATCCCCGGAGCCGGATCGCCATGTGGGACCTGATCGGCGAACTGAAAGGTAAGGGCATGACCACCCTGCTCACCACCCAGTACCTCGACGAAGCCGACCACCTGTCGGACGACATCATGGTGATCGACCACGGTCGCTCCATCGCCCAGGGCACCGCAACCGAGCTGAAGGAGCAGATCGGTGGTGCCCGAGCCGTCGTCACCCTGCCGGATGTCACCACCAACGGTGCCGCCGACGAGCACGACGAACGCTCGGTCGTGGCGGCCATCGGCGACCTGGCCAAAGCGTCGGCCCTGCCGTATCGCGACGGGTCGACGGTGTCGATCGCCGTGCACGCCACCGTGACCACACCGGATGTCGTGCGGCGGTTGGATGCGGCCGGCGTCGAGGTGGCCGATGTCGCCGTCAGCCGTCCAACACTCGACGACGTGTTCCTCACCCTCACCGGACGATCGGCGGACGCGGACGCCGCTGATGGCGGTGCCGTCAATCAGCTCGAAGGAGTCAACTAGATGGTCACCGACGCCACGGTCGGCACCACCGATGGGGCTTCCGGATCGGTGACGGCCCGCTCGGTCGAACCGGCCGACCACGAACCGAAGACCGGCCTCGTCTGGGCGCTGCGCGATTCGTGGACCGAGGCCGTCCGTCACCTCAGGATCATTCCCCGCAACACCGAGTTGCTGATGTTCGCCACCCTGCAGCCGATCATGTTCGTTCTGCTGTTCAACTACGTGTTCGGCGGTGCCATCGCCGCCCCCGGATTCGAGGGCGACTACACCCAGTTCCTCCTACCCGGCGTGTTCGCCCAGACCGTGGTGTTCGGCTCGGCCTTCACCGGTATCGGTTTGGCCACCGACCTGGAGAAGGGCTACGTCGACCGCCTGCGCACGCTCCCGATCTCCCAATCGGCGGTCCTGGCCGGCCGGACCATCTCCGACTTCGTCCGCAACACGATCACCTTCACCGTGATGCTGATCGTGGGCTTTCTGATCGGCTTCCGGTTCGAGGGCGGATGGGTTCGAGGCCTGCTGGCCTGCGGTCTGCTGCTCCTGTTCAGCTACGCCTTCAGCTGGATTCAGGCCCTCATCGGGTTGTCGGTGAAGTCGGTGGAGGCGGCCAACTCGGCCGGGTTCATCTGGATGTTCCCGATGACGTTCATCTCGTCTGCGTTCGTGCCCACCGAGTCGATGCCCGGATGGCTCCAGACCGTGGCCGATGTCAATCCGTTCACGATCGTCACCAACGCCTCCCGAGCGCTCTTCAACGGGCTGCCCGTCGAAGACAACGCCTGGATCTCCCTCGTCTGGGCGTTGGCGTTGACGGTGGTGTTCGCCACGCTGGCCATCCGCAAGTTCACCCGCACGCTCGGCTAGCCGGGGTCGGCGGCGCACATGACCGAAGTCGTGATCGTTGGTGCCGGGTTCGGTGGGCTCGAGGCGGCCAAGGCGCTGGCCGACGCGCCCGCTTCGGTGAACGTCACCGTCATCGACAAGCGCAACCACCACACCTTTCAGCCGCTGCTCTACCAGGTGGCCACGGCGGGTCTCAACCCGTCCGACATCGCTCAGCCGATCCGGCAGATCATCGGCCGGCAGCCCAATTGCCGGGTGCTGATGGCCGAGGTCACCGACGTCGACCCGGCGAACCGGACCCTGGCCACCACCCTCGGTCCGATCGACTTTGACTACCTGATCGTGGCCACCGGGGCCACCCACGCCTACTTCGGCAACGACGACTGGGAGCGGCTCGCCCCCGGCCTGAAGACGGTGGAGGACGCGCTCGACATTCGCCATCGGATCCTGCTGGCCTTCGAACGGGCCGAAGCCTCGACGGATCCGTCGGAGCAGAAGCGGCACATGACGTTCGTCGTGGTCGGCGGCGGACCGACCGGTGTCGAGCTGGCCGGAGCGATCCGGGAGATCGCCACCCACACCCTGCGGGGCCAGTACCGCTCGATCGACACCACCGAAAGCCGGGTCGTGCTGCTCGAGGCGGGTCCCCGGGTACTACCGACGTTTGCCGAGAAGCTGTCGACGGCGGCCGCCGATCAGCTACGGAGCCTCGGGGTCGACGTGTTCACGTCGCGAGCGGTGACCGGTATCGACGACAGGGGTGTCGACACCGGGGAGGGCCGCATCGAGGCCTCGACCGTCCTGTGGGCGGCCGGGGTTGCGGCATCGCCCCTGGGGCGGGCGTTGAGTCAGGCGTCGGGGGTCGAGCTGGACCGGTCGGGGCGCGTGAAGGTCGGTCCCTCGCTGACCGTACCGGGCTTCGACAACGTGTTCGTGATCGGCGATCTCGCCGCCGCCACCGACGCCGCCGGGGTCACGGTGCCCGGTGTAGCCCCTGGGGCCCAACAGGGCGGGAAACATGCGGTTGCCTGCATCGAAGCGGACCTCGACAATCGACCCCGGCCCGAGTTCGTGTACTTCGACAAGGGCTCCATGGCCACCGTCGGCCGGTCCCGGGCGGTGGTCGAGATCCGACGGCTTCGCTTCTCCGGGTTCCCGGCCTGGGTGACCTGGTGGCTCGTCCACATCTGGTCGCTCGTCGGGTTCCGCTCCCGGGCCACCGTGATGGCGGGGTGGGCCTGGCAGTACCTGACCCGGCGGCGCGATGCCCGCCTCATCACCAACACCCCGCCTCTCGACCCGTAGCTCAAGCCCTCAGCGACCCGACCCCTCCGGAACTGGCAGATTCAGCGCGCGCCGGGCGCGCGCGATTCCAACCAGATCGGCGAGAAGTGGATGACGGACCGTGCGTTCAGGTTTCGTCGAGCACGGTGAAGGTCAAACCGGCGTGGGCGACCAGGCGCTCGATCAAAGCATCGCCGAAGGCGATGGCCGGCGTCAGGAAACCGGCGGAGGGCAGGTTGTGCGAGTCGTTCGCAGCCTCCGGGTCCAGAAAGGCCAGCGCGGTCTCCCCGAGCATCTTTGCGGTCGACCCGTAGCCCGGATCACGATCGCCGGTGACTTTGGTGGTGATGGTCCGCCCGTCCTCGGTTCGACCGTAGAACCGGATGTTGAAGAATCCCGCCTCCCGGGTCGCCTCGTCGGGCCCGGTGCCCGGCTTGGGGAGCACCCGTTCCTGGAGCTGTCGGCGTATCGGACCGATGGCGCTGGCGCCGGCCATCCCCGCCATTCCCGCGGCGACGGTCGCCGCCTTGACCAGACCCAACGGGCCGGAGCCGGTCATCATGGCCTCGTCGTAGCGGAACTCGTCACCCCACGGCCGACCCAACAGCGCGTGGGTGCGGTGGACGACCTTCGAGTTGACCGGTCCCATGATGAACGGCGCCACCCACGAGCCGGACAGCTCGTCGACCGTCGGGGCCAGCACATTCGGCTGGCGAACGCCTCGCCGCTGTCCCTCGGGAGCAAGCGCATAGGGGTTGCCGAGCACCTTGCGCAGCGAGGGGTCGTTGGCCAGCTCCTCCATGACGTTCATGCCGCTGGCCACCGTGCCTCCGCTGACACCACCGCTGGACCCCTTGACCCGCATCCCGATGCGGTCGCAGTAACGGCCGAGACGACGATGCGCCTCCTGCTGGGTGAACCACACGCCCAGATCCGACGGGATCGAGTCGAAGCCGCAGCTCGGCACGATCCGGGCGCCGGTTTCCAGCGCCTGCTCCTGGTGGGCATCCATCATGGCCTGAACCCAGTGCGGTTCGCCGGTGAGATCGCAATAATCGGTTCCCGCCGCGGCGACCGCGGCCACCAGCTTCGAACCGTAGAGGGCATAGGGTCCGACGGTGGAGATCACCACGCTGGTGTCGGCGACCATGGTGTCGAGCGCGTCCCGGTCATCGGCGTTGGCCACGATCGTCGGCAGCTCGACACCCCGCTCGGTCAGGAGGGCATCCAGTTTCTGCGGGTTCCGGGCCGCCACCGCCCACCGGAGGCCGCCACCTTCGGCGTCGTTGCCGCCGGTGCCGTGGCGGTCGAGCAGATGATCGACGACGAGTTGACCGACGAAGCTGGTCGCACCGTAGACGACCACATCGAACCGTCGGTCGACACCCCCTCGTCCGTTGGTTCGATCGTGGTTGTCGTCGCTCCGCTCATGCATCACGTGAGCCTACTCCGGCTGTATCGGGAGCCTCACACCGATCGGGACCGAAGCCCCTGTTCGAGGATCGACATCCATCGTAGATTGAGAGCCGGAGCGGCAAGTTAACCGACGCTGAGGGGGCATCATGGCTACCGCACAACAGGTCGACTATCCGGCCCGGCTGGACATCGACTATCCGGAGGAGTTGGATCGCGTATCCACGCTCCTGCGAATCTTCTACATCATCCCGATCGCCATCGTCCTGGCGGTGCTCTCATCGGAAACCACGGTCACCTATGTCACCGAGACGGGCGAGAACGTGGGCAGAACGTCGGGTGGGATCGCCGCCGGACTGGCCCTCGCCACGGCGCTCATGATCGTCGTCCGGCAACGTTATCCCCGCTGGTGGTTCGATTTCGCGCTCGAATTCAACCGGTTCGCCAGCCGGGTCGGTGCCTATGCCGCACTGCTCACCGACAAGTACCCGTCGACGGTGGAGGAGCAGAGCGTGCACCTCGACCTCGACTACCCCGATGTCGAACGCGATCTCAACCGGTGGCTACCGTTGGTGAAATGGCTCCTGGCCATCCCGCACTACATCGTGCTCATCGTGCTGTTCATCGGAGCGTTCCTGGCCGTCATCGTCGCCTGGTTCGCCATCCTGTTCACCGGCCGTTACCCCAAAGCGCTCTTCGACTACGTCGTGGGCGTCGGACGGTGGGCGCTTCGGGTTCAGGCCTACGTGAGCCTCTTGATCACCGATCGCTACCCGCCGTTCTCGCTCGACTGATCGTCACACTCGGGAGCCATCGGTGATCCTGCGGGTCGGGGCGCCGATGTGGTCGTTGCCTGATTGGGCCGGTCGTTTCCTGCCGGCCGACGGCAGGGATGCCCTGGCCGCCTATGCGACCTGGTGCAACGCCGTCGAGGGGAACACCACGTTCTACGCTGTTCCGGCCGCAACGACGGTGGCGGCGTGGTCGGAGCAGGCACCGCCGGCGTTCCGTTTCTGTTTCAAGTTGCCCCGGTCGATCACCCACGATCGCCGTCTGCGGGGGGTCGACGACGAACTGAACGACTTTCTCACGGCACTGGAACCCCTGGCCGATCGCTGCGGACCGATGATGATCCAGCTGCCACCGACCTTCGGTCCCGACGACCTCCCGGCATTGACCGCGTTCATCGGATCCGTGCCTCGACTCGACTGGACGTGGGCGGTCGAGGTCCGGCACCACGCCTTCTTTCCCGGCGGCCGATTCGAGCGGGACCTCAACGATGCACTCGCCGAGCACCGGGTCAATCGGGTGCTGCTCGACAGCCGCCCGCTGTTCGCCGGCCCGTGCCGTACCCCGGCCGAGGTCGACGCCTTCGCCCGCAAGCCGAGGGTGCCGGTCCGCCCGGTGGCGACGGCATCGTCGCCGGTGGTTCGCCTGATCGGCCGGACGGACCCCGAAGCCACCAGGGCCGGCTGGCAGCAGTGGGTGCCGAAGTTGGCGGACTGGCTCACGGCCGGGCTGCAGCCGTACCTGTTCGTGCACACCCCCGACAACATCGACTCGTTGTGGCTGAACCGCGAGTTCCACGCCGAGGTTGCGTCGTATCTCGACGGAGCCGCCGACCGGCACACGGTCGACCCGCTGCCCGACCCCGTTCATCCTGATCGACAACTGGACCTGTTCCAGTGAAGGTGGCCGGCCTTCGACGGCTGACTCCCGACAACGACGTCACGACCGCTACGCTCGATCGACCGACCCCAGGTGTCGCTCATCGGTCTCCCGAACCCCATTCCTCCGGACGAACGTGGCATGCAATCCACCGACGAAAACCCCTCGAAGCAAGGGTCTGGTCGAGGTGCTCCCGGTGATGGTGACACCCAAGTGGGTCACGAAGACCCGATGTCAGCCGATCGCCATCAGCGACGTGATCGAACGGCTGCTGGCGGTGTGCGGCCGTCCGGATCTGCACGGTGTGTGGGAGGTCGGGGGCAGCGATGTGGTCACCTACCTCGAGATGATGCAGGCTTACGCCGCGGCGGCCGGGCTACGACCGAGGTTGGTGATCCCCCTGCCGCTTCTGACGCCCCGGCTGTCGGCACGATGGGTCCACTTCGTCACCGCTCTGCCGAAATCGATCGCCGGTGAACTCGTGGAGAGCCTGCAGAACGACGTGATCGTCGGCGACCGCGACCTCCACGATGTGATGCCGCTTCCCCGGACATCGTTGGACGACGCGCTGTCGGCGGCCCTGGCCGCGGTCAAGGATCTCGACATCCCGACCCGCTGGACGCCGCGGGTTGACGCACGGATGGCGCGGCCCCAGGCCTGGGACCCGGAGTGGGCCGGCGGAACCGTCTTCACCGACGAGCGTTCGATCGAGGTCCGAGTCGATCCGGACGTCGTCATCGAGCACGTTCGCAGGGTCGGCGGGGAGGACAGATGGTTCGGCTTCGCGCCGCTCAGGTCACTTCGTGCCCTCATCGACGAACTCATCGGCGGGCCGGGTTGGCGGCGAGGTCGCCGTCACCGGACGGAGCTGTCGGTGGGCGATGTCGTCGACGTCTTCAGCGTCGAGGTCAGCACCGACGACCACCTTCGCCTGCGAGCCGACATGCTCATGCCCGGGTGGGGGTGGCTCGAGTGGACCGTGCAACCAACCGCCACCGGCACCCGCCTCAATCAATGTGCCCGCTTCGTCCCCCGCGGCCTTTTGGGGTCGCGCCTATTGGGCGTTCCTCGTCCCGTTCCACGCCGTGATCTTCGAGCGCATGGTGAGGCGAATCGCCGGTCGAGCCGAGGCCTCCGCCACGTGATCCGCCGCTCTGACCGCGCCGACGAGCGGCCCATCCTGGTGACCGGGGCCACCGGCTTCATCGGACTGGAGGTCGTGCGCCGGTTGGCGGAACTGGGCCGTCCGGTTCGGGCCGTGTTCCGGCGGCATCACCGGGCCGCCCTGCTGGCCCGCATCGAGGCCGATCTGGTGATGGCCGATCTCGCCAGCGCGGACTCACTCCGGCGGGCGGTCGATGGCTGCGGCGCCGTGATCCATTGCGCCGGACGTGCCACGTTCGAATCCTACGACCGGCTTCGACCGACCCTGGTCGACGGCACGAAGTCGTTGGCCGACGAGGCCGTTCGGGCCGGTGTCGAACGGTTCGTCTTCGCCAGCTCCCTGAGCGAGGAGCGCTGTCGCTCCGGTTGCCCCACGTGTACGGGGGCCCTGGCGGTGGGCGACGATCTGACGGTCGACTGGCGAACCTTCCTGTCCGTTCTCAAGACGTATGCACCGACCACGAGAATCATCGAGATACCCCACCGGATCTCGCTACCGGCGGCAGGGATCGCCGGCCGGCTCCTCGGCCGCGGCCGCCACGCCAACATGTTGACGGGCGACACGATTCGGGGCTGGAATCTTGATCTCGCGGTTGAACCGGGATCGCTCGGCGCCCTCGGGCTCCACTGCCGCTACCCGTCGGTCTATGAGGGTTTTCCGGCCGTCCTGGACTCGGCATTTCCGTACCGCTGGCATCACCCGGTGGCCGATCGTCGAGGCTTGTGATCGGCGTGGGCTTGCGGCCACGAATGCTCAGGGTCGGCGACGACGGCGGGGATTGTGATGCCACCACCGACCGCTGAACCGCCACCGGGTCGACGTCGACGGCGGCTCAGGCGACGCGACCGGCTGGGGCCACGCCACCAGCACCGCTGCGGCGATCGCTGCGGCTTCCTCGTCGGTGGGAGTCGGTCGAATGTCCATGGGATGCAGAGCAAAACTATACGGTCGCAGCCTCGCCTCAAGCCACTCCAGGCGTGACGTTGCGGTCGGTGACCGTGCCGTCGGCAACCGTGCCGTCGATGACCGTGCCGTCGATGATGGTGCCGTCTGTGGCCGTTCCCTCGGTGACCGTGCCATCGGCCACCGAGATGACCCGATCGATGCGCAGCGCCTCCCGAAACCGTTGATCATGGGTGACAACGAGCAGGGTGCCGTTGAAGTCGGCCAGCGCCTGCTCGAGCTGTTCGATGGCTTCAATGTCGAGGTGGTTGGTCGGCTCGTCGAGCACGATCAAGTTCACCCCTCGAGCCTGGAACACCGCCAGCTCGGCCCGGGTCTGCTGGCCGGGGGAGAGGGTGTCGGCCGACCGTGCGACGGCGTCGGCGTCCAGGCCGAACTTGGCCAGCAGGGAGCGGGATTCGGTCGGGTCGAGTTCGGCGTGGCGGCCGAACACGGTCAGCAGCGAAGCGTCGGTCATGAAGGCCTGACGGAGCTGACCGACCGTCCCGGTGATGACCGACCGGCCGAGCGCAGCGGAGCCGTCGACCGCCTCGAGCCGCCCGAGCAGTCCATCGACGAGCGTGGTCTTGCCCGACCCGTTCGGGCCGTCGATCAGCACCCGCTCACCAAAGTTGATCGTCAAGGTGACGGGGCCGAGCCGGAACGCTCCCCGCTCGATCACCAGATCACGGGTCACGATCACATCGGATGATCCGCGGTCGGCCTCGGCGATCGTGAACCGAAGCTGCCACGGTTGCCACGGTTTGTCGACGACCTCGAGCCTCTCCAGCCGCTTCGACACCGCCTTGGCCGCACCGATCTGGCGTTCCGCCGAGTCCAACTCCGCCATTCGCCGGTTGCGGTCGTTGTCGGCCGGCCGCTTCTTCACCCGGCTGGTACCCCGATCGGCCCACTCCCGCTTCTGCTGAGCCAGCGACTTCAGCCGGTCCCGCTCGGTGGTGTAGCGCTCGAACCGTTCCTCGGCCTGGCGACGAGCGAGGGCGATCTGCTCCTCGTAGTCGCGCCAGCCGCCGGTGAACACCTCGACGTTGCCTCTCGCCGGATCGAAGCCGTTGGCCTCGATGCGGGCGACCGAGGTGATCGTGTGCTCCAGGAACGTGCGGTCATGCGACACCATCAGGATCGCCCCGTCGTGGCGGTTCACCCACCGTTCGAGCACGGCCAGCCCATGCCGGTCGAGGTTGTTGGTCGGCTCGTCGAGCAGGGTGATGTCGAACCGGCTGATCATGATCGACGCCAGACCGAGTTTCGCCAGCTGGCCACCGGAGAGGGTGGCCGTCGGTCGATCGAGGTGATGGTGTTCGAGCCCGAGTTCGAGGCACGCCGCCTCCAGGCGGTGGTCGAAATCGAATCCGCCGACAGACTCCCAGGCCGTGAGCGCGGCGTCGTAGCGATCGGCGATGCCGTCGGACACCCCGCCGGCGCCGTCGGCCGGTTCGGCCAGCGCTCGAGTGGCCGCCTCGAACTCCAATCGGGCGTCGGCCACCCCGATTCTCGCCGCCACCAGGGCCCGGCCTGTCGCCACCTCTGAGCGCTCCAGCACCTGATCGAGCAGGCCGATGCGACCCGACGGCGGGTGGCAGGTCACCGTGCCCGATCGGATCGGAATCCGACCGGCCAGCGCCAGCAACAGCGTCGACTTGCCGACACCGTTGGGGCCGACGACGGCCATTCGGTCGCCGGGCGTGATCGTGATGGTGGCGTTGTGAAGAACGTCGTGTCCGCCGCGATCGACCGACAATCCTCGGGCCACCAGGGTGACGGGTAGGTGCTGAGCCATGACGTGCCTTCCAGGAGCGGGTTCCGGCCGACGGGACCCGAAACGAACCGTGGACGCATGACTACTTCACGAGTTCAGGCTAGCAGGTCCAGCCTGAGCACCAGCTCGCCCTCCTCGCTGCGTTCGGTACCGGCGAAACCGGCGTCGACGTAGAGGCGGTGGGCCGCATCATTGCCGTCCAAGACGTGGAGCATGACCGTGCGATAACTGTTGTCCCGGGCCCAGTCGAGAGCGGCGGCGAGAAGCCGTTGAGCCACACCACGGCGGCGATGGGCCGGATCTACCCACATCCCCCAGATGATCGTCTCGTAGGGTTGCTCCCACTGGCCGACGCCGACGATGCCGGCGACCCGACCGTCGTCGACATCGTCGACCATCACCACGCCCGGCCGGCCGGCAAAGCCCCGCAACCGGGACCGCCATGTCTCGTCGTCGAACGCCGACTCGCGGACGTGGTTCGAACCGAAGGCTTCGGGGTTGGTCGCCAACGCTCGCAGGCGAACCGACTTGTACAGTTCGATCTCGTCTTCGCCGAGCGTTCGGACGGCCATGGCAGGACACTACCTCGCGGGGCCGAGATCTGCGGCCGAAATTCGGGTTGTGGCGCAAGCCGCATTGCGACGCCTCAACGGGACGACCGGTGGGCCGATGGGACCAGGTGCTGAGAGATCACCTTCGAAAACGAGCCGCCATGCTGGGAGTTGGGGCCGCTGCGTTGCTCGCGACGCTGACCGCTGCGCCCACGCCGGTCGCCGCCCACAGTGCCGCAGCTGCCGTGACCGCCGACCCGGTCGCGGACTTCTCGATGGTCGCCGAGCTCGACGAGCTGACCGGGGACCACGCCACCCTGTTCCGCCTGTACTGGGCCTTCTTCCTGCGCGACCCGGACGGCGCCGGCGCCCTCTACTGGATCGAACGCCAGGAACGATGCCAGCCGCTGGCCTCCATCGTCGAGGAGTTCGTCGAGGGGGAGGAGTTCGCGAACCGCTACGGTCCGGTGTCCGACGAGGCGTTCGTCGAACGGATCTACCGCAACGTGCTCGGTCGAAGCGGCGATCAAAGCGGACTCCGCTACTGGACCGACCTCGTCGTCGACGGTCAGCTGAGCCGGGGCGAGATGGTGCTGTACGTGTCGATGTCGGACGAGTTCCGGATCAAGCACCCTTATCCGTCCGACGGAGTACCGGGACGGGGCTGTCGCCTGCCCACCGGGGCGGCGCCGACCGCTCGGGGTATCACCTCGATCGACGTGGCCGAGGCGCGGCCGCTGGCCGAGCTCAGCGGGGTTTCGGGATTCGGGCCCTACGATTTCGCGGTGGCCGCCCCGGCGCCTGTCATCGAGCTGGCCGGCTTCCACCAGTCGACCCACCCGGGCGCGCAGCCGCTGAGGTCACCGGCCGCCCCGACGTTCACCATGCCGAGCCGCAATCGGGGAACCGATCGGCGGGGGGCCATCGACCTCGCCGTCCACCCGCTGGTCCCGATCTCCGCCCCGGTCGAGGGGCGGGTGGCCCGGGCCGGGAACTACGTGCTCTACTGCCGCTACCGCGACGGCTACGTCGTCATCAACCCGGTCGGACGGCCGGAGTTGGAGGTCAAGATCCTCCACATCACCGATGTGTCGGTTTCGGCCGGCGATTACGTGCGGGTCGGCGACAACATCGCGGCCCGGGCCACGCCGTTCCCGTTCCGCTCCCAGCTCGACGGGTGGACGTCCGAACCGTCGTGGCCTCACGTGCACATCGAGACGGTCGACCCGTCGATTCCCCGCAAGCCGTCCTCGGGCGGTGGCTGCTGATCCCACCCACACGTCTTCCTGATCGAGACGCGCACCATGCGCGCATTTTTCAGGAAGAGTTGGGGGAGGTGGGTCAGAGGGGGACGTTGCCGTGTTTGCGCTGCGGGAGCTCCTCCCGCTTGGTCCGCAACATCTCGAGCCCGGCGATGACCTTGATCCGGGTTTCGGCCGGGTCGATCACGTCGTCGACATAGCCACGCTCCGCCGCGATCCACGGGTTGGCGAACTGCTCCTTGTAGTCGTCGATCAGCTCGGCCCGTCGGGATTCCGGATCGGCCGCCGCCTGGATCTCGCGCCTGTGCACGATCTCGGCTGCGCCCTCCGGGCCCATCACCGCCAGCTCGGCCGACGGCCAGGCCAGACTCAGGTCCGAGCCGATGCCCTTCGAATCCATGACCACGTAGGCGCCGCCGTAGGCCTTACGGGTGATGATCTGGATACGGGGCACCGTGGCCTCGCAGTAGGCGTAAAGCAGCTTGGCCCCGTGGCGGATGATGCCGCCGTATTCCTGGTCGACGCCCGGTAGGAACCCGGGCACGTCGACGAACGTGAGGATCGGGATGTTGAACGCGTCACACGTGCGGACGAAGCGGGCGCCCTTCGAGGCCGACTCTATGTCGAGCACCCCGGCCAGCACCATCGGCTGGTTGGCGACGATCCCGACGGTGTGCCCGTTCATCCGGGCGAAGCCACACACGATCGAACGGGCCCAGTTGGCGTGGTATTCCATGAACTCAGCGTCGTCGACCACCTCGGTGATCACGGCCTTCATGTCATAGGGCATGTTCGACGAGTCGGGCATGATGTCGATCAGTGCCGGGCAGCGGCGCTGCGGGTCGTCGCTGTTCTCGATGACGGGGGCCTCGTCCATGTTGTTCGACGGCAGGAACGACAGGAGGTGGCGGACGTCGTCGAGCACGGCCTTCTCGTCGGAGGCGACGAAGTTGGCCACACCGGAGCGGGACGAATGCGACCCCGCACCCCCCAGTTCCTCGAGCGTGACCTCCTCCCCGGTCACGGTTTTCACCACGTCGGGCCCGGTGATGAACATATGCGAGGTTTCCCGCACCATGAAGATGAAGTCGGTCATGGCCGGGCTGTAGACGGCGCCACCGGCACACGGTCCCATGATCACGCTGATCTGAGGGATGACGCCGGAGGCCTGCACGTTGCGGTAGAAGATGCCGCCGTACCCGTCGAGGCTGACCACGCCCTCGGGTATGCGGGCGCCCGCACCGTCGTTGAGTCCGATGAACGGGGCGCCGGTGGCCAACGCCAGGTCCATGGTCTTGTGGATCTTCTCGGCGAACACCTCGCCGAGCGAGCCGCCCATGATGGTGAAGTCCTGGCTGAACACGAACACCTTGCGTCCGTCGACGGTGCCCCAGCCGGTCACCACGCCGTCGGTATAGGGCCGTTCGACGGCGTCGGGGTGGCGGGTTCGGGCGAGCATGTCGAGCTCATGGAACGAGCCCTCGTCGAGGAAGTAGTCGATCCGCTCCCGGGCCAGCATCTTGCCCTTGTCGTGTTGACGCTGGACCGCCCGCTCGGACCCGCCCCGGCGGGCCTCCTCCTTGCGGCGCTCGAGATCAGCAAGCTTCTCACTCAGCGGATGTTCCACGGATGCAGACTACCGGGGCGGCCGCGGCGATGGCGAAGCCGGGTTGGTCGTCGGCTCCGCCGTTGGGACGATCAGCGGAAGACCGATTGATCTTCAGGTGACGCCTCGAACCGTCAGCGGAAGACGGCTTCGATGATCTGGAGACGATTGCGGGTTGTGCCGTCGGTGCCGACGGTGGTTCCCGTGTCGGTGATCCACATCATGACGGCCCGTCCGGTGGCGTTGTCGAGGTCGATATCGGTGTTGCCCGATCGATTGCCGACCTCACCGATCTTGTCACCCACCTCGGACGGATCCGACCATCCGGTACGTGGCGGCAGTTCGTCGAGGATGTAGAACTCGGCCGACCAGTTCTCCGTCGTCGACTGAATCGACAGGGAGTCGACCTGCCGGCGGCCGTCGAAGGCGAAGGCGATACCGACCCCGTCCTTGGTCTGCGGTAGGCCTTGACGGTAGGTCTCGGTCACCCAGGCGGTGCGTTCGTCGCCGTCGATGGCCCGTCCGACCCGGTCCTCCCGCTCCTCGCCGTTGTCGCCGAGCGGGTCGAGGGTGGTGGCGTTGACCACCGCCAGGGGTTCACCTGACAGGCTGACACCCCCGAGGTCGAACCCCCCGCTCACGGCCAGCAGGCCGGCCGTGACCAGGGCCGCCACGAACAGCAGGGCGACGAACGTGCGGCCGAACCACCGTCGCCTGGGGCGGGCCGGGGCCTCCGGGGCCATGTGGGTCGAGGCCGCTCTTGCTCTCGCCTTCTGTTCCTTGCGCGCCGCACGGCCCCTGCGTCCCCTGGCCGGCGGGCTGAGGCCCGGTGTGGGACGGATCATGTCGGGCGTCATCACGGCGGTGCCGTCGACCGGGAAGGGGGGTGGGGTCGGATTCGGCTCGCCGGTGAAGACCGGCCCGTTTGCCGTGATCGGGGGCACAACCGTCGGTGACGGCGACGCCAACGACCCGGGGGCGTCCCCCGGATTGGCGCGATCGACGACCGCGCTTGTGACTCGAGGGGCCGGAACGTACATCGACTCGTCGACCGCCGAGGCGGTGAGATCTGCGGCGGCCAAGGCGTCCCTCATCACCACGGCCCGCTCGAAGCGATCGTCCGGGTGCTGGGCCATGGCTCGGGCAATTATGGCGTCGAGGGCGGCCGGCACCGACGGCAACCGTTCCCGGCAGCGGGGCACAGGACCCTGGATCCGGGCCAGAGCGATGGCGGCGTCGGTTTCGGCGTTGAACGGCGGCTCCCCGACCAGCGCCTCGAACAACACGACGCCGAGCGCGTAGAGATCGGACCGAGGGTCGATCGGGTCCCCGGTCACCTGCTCGGGCGCCAGGTATTTGGCGGTGCCCAGGAGGGTGCCGGTGTTGGTGAGGTCGACGTCCTTGGTCGCCTTGGCGATACCGAAGTCGGTGACGACGACCCGCATCTCGTTGTCGATCATGATGTTGGCCGGCTTGATGTCGCGATGCACCACGCCATGGGAATGGGCGACGCTCAAGGCGTCGGCGATCTGCATCCCGATCTGAACCGTCGTGCTCGGGGGCAGCGACCTGGCGTGATCGAGGATCGTGCGCAGCGTGCGGCCCTCGATCAGCTCCATCACGATCGCCTCGATCCCGTTGTCGCTGACCGTGTCGTAGACGGCCACGATCGAGCTGTGTTGCAGACGGGCCGACGAGATCGCCTCCCGTCGGAAACGGGTCACGAAACCGTCGTCGGTGGCGAGGTGGGGGTGGAGGATCTTGATGGCCACCGGCCGGTTGAGAACCTTGTCGTGGGCTCGCCAAACCTGGGCCATTCCTCCCGACGCCATGGCCGCGGTCAACTCGTAGCGACTGGCCAGCACCGCGCCAACGGACACGTGGTTCGTGTTCACGGCACCAAGCCTACTCAGCTGGGGCCGGGTCTCGACGGCGGGGGCTTTGGCCCCGGCCGCCACCGTTGGGCGCGCCCCAGGTGCCGTGGGCAACGCAGGACATGGGCAGAACGGTGCATAATCGGATGGTGACCCACCCTCCCGTCTCCGACCCGCTGGATGCGGCGGTCCGTCTCACGCCGACGATCAGCGCCCGGTCCACCGAGATCGAGGAGCAGGGGCGACTACCGCAGGATCTCGTCGATCTCATCCGGCCGACCGGGGCCTTCCGCCAGTGGGTGCCAACGGAATTGGACGGCCCGGCGATCCCGGCCTGGGAATCACTGCAGGTGATCGAGCAGTACGGCTACGCCGACGGGGCCGTCGGATGGTGCGTCGCGATCGCCACCACCAGCTCGCTGATGGCCGCGTTTCTTCCGCCCGAATGGGGGAAGGTGATCTACGCCGATCCCGATTCGATCACCGGTGGGTTCGCCATGCCGAAAGGGCGGGCCCGCCCCCTGCCCGAGGGCGGGCTGGAGGTCACCGGGCGCTGGCAATGGGGCTCGGGCACGTCCCACTGCACGTGGATCGGTGGCGGCTGTCTCGTTGTCGACACCGACGGCAAACCGGCCTCTCGCCCGACCGACGGTCTGCGGATGCCGTTCGTGTTCTTCGACTCCGACGACGTCGAGATCATCCCGACCTGGGACGTGTCCGGTCTGTCGGGCACCGGATCCAACGACTACGCCGTCGACGGGGCACACGTCCCCGAGGGGCGCTGGGTCGAGATCGGCACGACCGAGGCGACGTACCCGAATCCCCTCACCCAGTTCTCGTTCTATGGGCTGCTCGCCCTCGCCGTGGCCGCAACCACCGTCGGTATCGCCCGCCGATCGATCGATGAGCTCGTCTCCCTCGCCCACGACAAACGTCCTCAGGGCAGCTCTCGCAGCCTCCGGGAGCGGGCCGTGGTTCAGCACGACGTCGCCACCGCCGAAGCCAGGCTGCAGGCGGCCTGGGCCTTGATGGAGTCCACCGTCGATCGGAGTTGGCGCCGCGCCGAGGCGGGCGGAGCGGCGTCGGGTGACGAACGGCGCCAACTTCGGATGGCGGCCACCCACGCCACCCAGACCGCAGCGGGCGTTGCCGAGACGATGTACAAGACGGGCGGGGGCGCCGCTGTCTACCGGTCCAGCCCACTTCAGCGTTGCCTGCGGGATTCCCTGGTTGCAACCCAACACGCCATGGTCGCCCCCCGGACCATGGAGGTGGCCGGCCGCCATCGGCTCGGGCTCGAAACCGATCTCGGTCTTTTTTGAGCCCGTAGACACGCTTCTCCTTGTCCCGCCGCCTTTGCTGCCGATGGAAGGTGCGATGGCTGCGACAGGGACATCGAGCGATTCCGCGACCGACCAACGATCCACGCCCGCCAAGGGGCCGACCATCGACGAGGTCGTGGCGGTGATGACCGACCTCCCGACGCTCGCCCCGATTGCGGTCCGCGTCATCGAGCTGGCCGACGAGGAGGACGTTTCGATCGAGCGCCTCACCGATGTGATCGCCACCGATCCCGGTTTGGCGAGCCGTCTCCTGCGCCTGGCCAACAGCGCCGCCTACAGCCCGGGTCGGTCCGTGACGAACCTGAACCGGGCGGCCATGCTGCTCGGTCTCCGAACCCTGAAGATGGTCACGCTCGGTTTCAGTCTCGTCACCGGTCTGACCCCGGACGGGATCGACTGCGAGGCCATTTGGCGTCAGAGCCTGGCCTGCGCGGTGCTGGCTCGACGAATGGCCACGAGTCGGGCTGACGATGCCGGCGACGACGCCTTCGTGGCCGGGTTGCTGTCCAACGTCGGCAAGCTGGCGCTCGCCACCGCCGCACTCGACATCAGGGACCGCAGATTCGCCGATCCCTGGCTCGGCGCGCAGGAGCAAATCGATCTCCTGGGCTACACGAGCGACGAGGTCGGGGCCCGACTGCTGGCCGACTGGGGTCTTCCGGCCGCTCTCAGCGAAGCCGTCCGGACCCGAAACGGTCTCGCCGACGAGCAGACGCCACTCGGGGAGGTGCTGGAGGTGGCGACCGCCGCAGCCGTCCTGCTCCTCAGCCACGACGAGGAACGACAGGCCTACGCCTACGACGCGCTGGCCTCCACTGCAGCAGGCCACTTCGGACTGGGCGTTGGTGACCTCGAGCCAATGATCGAGGAGGCCCGACCCGACCTCGACGCCATCTTCTCTTCGTTCGAGCTGCGAGCGGTCACGCCGCTATCCGTCGACGAGATTCTCCGGTCCGCCCAGGCGAAACTCATCAAGATAAGCCTCGATGTGGCAACCCAGTTGTCGGCGGAGCAGCAGCGAAACGAGGTGCTGGCCGAGCACAACGAGCGACTGGCGGCCGCCGCCGCCACCGACGCCCTGACCGGGTTGGCCAACCGCCGTACGTTTGACACGTTCCTCACCGATCAGATCGCGGGGCGGCTGCGGAACCCCCGATCGACCATGCTCGGTCTGCTCCTGTTCGACCTCGACCACTTCAAGGCCGTGAACGACACCCACGGGCACCGCGTCGGTGACGAAGTCCTCCAGGAGGTGGGTCGGCGCCTGAACGAGGGGACCCGTCGAGGTGAGCTGAGCGCCCGGATCGGCGGCGAGGAGTTCGCCATCATCCTTCCCGACGTCATCGAGGGCGAGTTGACCAGCGCGGCCGAACGTATGAGGCAGTTCATCTCCGGCGCC
>Ga0224512_10000360_pt1 | contig 49186 bp, 51 predicted proteins | sample SF_May12_sed_USG_4_FD_169103 | JGI IMG/M metagenome (GOLD analysis project Ga0224512, IMG submission 169103) | Sediment microbial communities from San Francisco Bay, California, United States - SF_May12_sed_USGS_13 | ecosystem: Environmental > Aquatic > Marine > Sediment | place: USA... | reverse complement strand
GGGTTAGTATTTCGCCGAGGCGGCTGCTCAGCAGCAGTTGCCCCTGCAATAGCCTGATCACCTCGGCTTCTACCGTGCCTGCCGCCCTGAGCTGCGCGAGCAGATCGGGAACCGGGGATGAGGCAATCCTGGGATTGATCGAGTCGGTGGAGAATTTTATGTCCATGTTGGCAATATTTGTCCGCCCAGGGTAAAGAGCTGCCGTTAATCGAGCCGATTTCTGCCCCGGGAACCGCTATCCCGGGCCTTTTTCACGGGCGCCGGCGCTTTAAATCTGTCGCCTTGACATTTTTTCGGCCGTGATCGTTACTTCTTGAGGCCCGATGTTTTGCGTCAGCGTCGTTTTGCCGGCTATATTCGACAAAAAACCGCCATTTCCCAGATTCGGCAGGAAAAATAATAGATAAGTGTATGAATAAAAAGAATATTATGAATTGGCACGTATCTAGCATGTATTTCTGGCATGAAGCATTTATGTACAGGTGATTGACAAATGTCGCAAACAACCCAGCTGGTGACCAACCAGAAATCTGGACCGCAGGCTCCTGCACAGGTAATCGCGCTGGACCCGCGATCCGGCAATAGTACGCAGGGCAACCGGAAGCACATCCGTATCCTGCAACTGTCGGACCTGCTGTCACGGCATCTCGAAGTGGGACAGATTATCGAAGCATTCATGAGCGAGATTGCCAGCGACGTCCCTCACTGTGGCTATCGATTTCATAGCGAAGATGCCAACGGTTCGATCGAGCAGGGTGTCGTCGAGGGTTTCGCCGCCAATTACCGGCTCAAGATTCAAAACCGAATGCTCGGAGAGCTGTCCCTGTTCAAACGGTCCCGGTTTAACAGCCAGGAACTTTGCGAACTCGAAGATATGCTATGCGCGTTGATATACCCGGTCAAAAACGCCTTGATGTACGAGATAGCCCTGAAATCGGCTTACCGCGATCCCTTGACCGGCCTCAGCAATCGCACCTCGATGGAGAAGAATTTGCCGCGCGAGGTCGACCTGGCCAAGCGGCATAGCCAGTCCATGGCAATCCTGGTGATGGATCTCGATGGCTTCAAGGAAATTAACGATACCCATGGGCACGACCTCGGTGACCAGGTCCTGCGCGAGGTGGCCGAGGTCATAAGCCAGGTCGTGCGCAACACCGACCTGGTATACCGCTATGGCGGCGACGAATTTGTCGGCGGTCTGGCGCAGACCGACATTCACGGCGCTATCGACGTCAGCGAGCGTATCCGCAGCAGCATCCACGACCTCGATTTGACCGCGCTCGGGATAAGCGGAAATGTCCAGGTCAGCATAGGCATCACGCTGGTGCGTCGTAGCGATAATTTCCTAAGCGCCTTCAAGCGAGCAGACAAGGCGCTTTACCAGGCCAAGATAAACGGCAAGAATCAAATCATTATCTGTTGACCCGAAAGGTTTTCCGGTCTCCCGACAAAGCCGGTTGCGCCACAGCGTGACCCTGGGTGTTCATCGTTTGCACGATCGACTGGGCGGCACCGGCCGCTGTCTTGCTGGCGGCAATTGCCGATGACATCTTACCGATTCGAATTTTCGCATAGCCTGTAATGTCCCTGGCGATCGGATTACGGCCGTTAAGCGCTGGCCGCGATGCGCGGGCGCTGAAAAAGGCGAAAAAATGCGCTATAAAACAAGTAAATGGCGTTAAAAGATCTACCGGGTTAAACGGTCAGGGCAGGGCGCCGACGACGCTCCGCGGCGGTCGATCCCGATTGAAATGGTTCTCGGCGAAACCCGACCGGACCGGCAAGCCTTGCAACCTGGCCAGTATCTTCCCGGTCCGTGATCGGCACGCCACGGTTTTGGGGATGTAGTATCCCGGGTAGTAGTGTACAGTAGCGGCCAAATCGATCGGCCGTTAATGTTGCGGGCTCGAACGGGGGCTGGGCCTCCAGATCGGAAGTCGCGCGCCGACGCCCCGGCGGAGGTTACGCCGTTACGGGCCCGGGCAGATAGATAAAGATTTGGTGGGCTGGGCCGATAAGTAACAGGGGTTACGCGTTTAGGGTTTGTATCAGCATTAAAGAGGTAACATCGATGAGTATAAATATGATGGTTTCGGACGATGGCAGCAAGGTAACCATCGCGGTTGCCGGCAAGTTCGATTTCCAGCTATACGATGAATTCAGGTCATCCTATGCAGATACCGCGGGCAGTGGGGTGCAGTATGTGATAGATTTGTCGGATACCGAGTACCTCGATAGTTCAGCCCTGGGGATGTTGTTACTGTTACGCGAGCACGCTGGTGGTGAATCGTCAAACATCGAAATTTCGCAGGCGTCGCCTGAAGTTCGAAAAATACTCGATGTGGCTAACTTCGGAAAACTATTCAAGCTATAAACGGATTTCGAGATGATCGATTACGCCGAAAAACGAGACTTTCTGCGGATGCCGATCGATTGCGAACTTACCTTCACCGTAAGCGGCAGCGGCAGGCAATACCAGGGCAGCGTGATAAATCTTAGCAGTAAGGGCATATTATTCACCTCCAGCGAAAAATTCGATCCTGGCACCAGTCTGGATATCATTTTAACCCCCAGCAATTCGCTGACGCCGCCGATGCAGGCGACCGTCGTGGTGTCGCGGGTTATCAGCAATGACGTATTGTTCGAAGTCGGCTGCGAGATCACCGAAATAAAGTCTTAATGCCCGGCGTAATGGCTACGCACGTAGTCTTTTACCAGGCCGATAAACTCGGCCGCAATATTATCCCCCTTTAGCGTGACCGTTTTGCGCCCATCCTCGTAAACCGGCGCTACCGGCTGTTCGCCGGTTCCAGGCAGACTGATGCCGATGTTCGCATGCTTGCTCTCGCCCGGGCCGTTTACGACACAGCCCATGACCGCAACCTTCATCGATTCGACGCCGGGGTAACGGTGCTTCCAGTCGGGCATGGACGCGTCGAGTTCCTGCTGTATCTGCCTGGCAAGCACCTGGAAATACTCGCTAGTGGTACGTCCGCAACCGGGGCAGGCGGTTACGCTGGGCGAAAAAGAACGCAGGTCCAGCGATTGCAGAATCTGTTGCGCCACCTTGACCTCGCGCTCGCGCGCCGCGCCGGGTTCTGGCGTCAGCGATACCCGAATCGTATCGCCGATGCCCTGGTTGAGCAGGATCGCGAGCGCCGCGCTCGATGATATAATGCCCGGATCTCCCATGCCGGCCTCGGTCAGTCCCAGGTGCAGGGCATACGAGCAGTCCTGCGCGAGGCGTTGATATACCGCGATCAGGTCGGGTACACGGCTCATCTTGCAGCTGATCACGATGCGATTGGCCGCCAGGCCGATCTCTTCGGCAAAGGCGGCGCTCTGCAGCGCCGAGTCGATCACCGCCTGCCGATTGATGGCTTCCAGCGACAGCGGGTCGGCGAGATTGGCGTTACGGGTCAGCAGCGTCGCCAGCAGCTGCTGATCGAGACTGCCCCAGTTCACGCCGATCCTGACCGGCTTGTCGTGGCGACAGGCGATTTCGATCATTTCGCTGAACTGCAAGTCACGTTTTTTACCGCGGCCGACGTTACCCGGGTTGATCCGATACTTCGCGAGCGCGCTCGCGCAGGCGTCGTGATCCCGCAGCAGCTTGTGGCCGTTGTAATGAAAGTCCCCGATTACCGGCACCCTGCAGTCCAGTGATTCGAGTTGCTCGACGATATACGGCACGGCGCGCGCGGCGGCGTCGTTGTTGACGGTGATGCGGACCAGTTCCGAACCGGCCTCATGCAGTTGCCTGACCTGCGCGACCGTCGCGGCGATATCCGCGGTATCGGTATTCGTCATCGATTGCACCACGACCGGAGTATTGCCACCGATGGTGACCCCGGAAACGTCGACGCTGTGTCTGTTGCTGAAAGATTTCATTTAACGCGTTCTGCAGCCTGGCGGTCGCCAATAGTAAAGAACATTCGGCTGCAGTTAAAGAATTAAGCCGCGGCAAAGTGATTATTCGGTCCCGCGCCATTCGGCGTAATCAGCGGCGCCAGCCACGCGCCCTGTTTCGCTACAGGATTAAAACATTTAGAATTCCGCCCTGCGCTGAATGGAAGTGCCGTGTTCGACCAGATAACCGTAATCGCTTTTGACCTCGATGATACCCTTTGGCCCTGCATGCCGACGATTCATCGTGCCGAAGAAACGCTGTACCAGTGGCTGCAGCGACATTATCCGCGCATCACCGAGAATTACGATCCGCTGCAAATGATCGAGCTGCGCCGTGAATTCAGTGCCCGCGATCAGAGTTACGCGGTCGACATGACCTTGATGCGGCGCGATTTCCTTCGCCATATTGGAGAGTTGCACGATTACGACGGCCGGCAGGTCGCGCGCCACGGTTTCGACGTGTTTTTCGAAGCGCGGCAACAGGTCGAGTTCTACGACGACGTGATGCCCTGCCTGCAGCGACTCGGTCAAAAATATCGACTCGGCGCCATCAGCAACGGCAATGCCAGCGTCGAGCACGTCGGGCTGGGTCACCTGATCGAACATTCGGTCAGCGCCGCGGAGCTAAAGGTAGCCAAACCCGATCCGCTGATTTACGAGCACCTGGCCGAGCGTTTCGATGCGTCCCCGGCAGAGATAGTTTATGTCGGCGATCATCCCGCCTACGATGTTGTCGGCTCGATCGAGGCAGGCTACCAGGCAGTCTGGATCAACCGCGAACGGATGCCGTGGCCTGAGCACTTGCCCGAACCCCCGCACCAGGTCGCCGATTTGCACGAACTCGAGGCGCTGCTCAGTGGTTGAGAATCTCGATCATCTTCTTCTCGACCTTTTGCGCCAGGATCGGCTGCGCGATGGCGGTGGGATGAATTCCATCGGATTGCATCAGGGCAGGGTCGCTGCCGGCGACGCCTTCGAGAAACCGGGGCAGGTAGGGGATCGAGAATTCTATGGCGATATCCTCGAAGATGCGCTGAAATCGTGCATTATAGACGGCGCCGAAGTTTGGCGGCATGCGCACCCCGATCAGCAGAACCGTAATGCCCCGGTCCCGGGCGAGGCGCACCATTTGCCTAATGTTTTCGGTGCTCTGGCCGAAGCTGAGGCCCCTGAGCCCGTCGTTACCGCCGAGCTCGATGATCAGGTGGCTCGGTCGATGCTCGTCCAGCAGCTGCGGCAGCCGCTGCAGCCCGCCATAGGTGGTCTCGCCGCTGATGCTTGCGTTGACGACGCTTGTTTGCGGAAAACTTGACCTTATATTATCGCTGAACAACCGGGGCCAGCCCTTATCGACCGGGATATTGTGGGCGGCGCTCAAACTGTCGCCCAGGATCAGGATATCGATCGCGGCGTGTTTCGCAAATCCACAGGTGTGAATACCGAGCATCACAAGCAGGAACATGGCTGAAGATAATTTATGCATCGCGTTAAGCCGGGTTGGTAAATCCGTTGTTACGCCGGACGGAAAGCTCGACATCGTAAAGAATATAACTCTCGATGTTAAGTACCGCGAAGCGGTCGTGATCAAGGGCGCCTCGGGATCGGGCAAGACCACGCTGCTGGGACTGATGGCCGGCCTGGACCAGGCCAGCACCGGAGACGTGTTCCTGTTCGGCGAAAACCTGAGCGGCTGCAGCGAAGAACAGCGTTCGTCGATACGCGCCGGCCGCGTCGGTTTCGTGTTCCAGTCGTTCCACCTGGTGCAGGGAGCGACTGCGATACAAAATGTCATGCTGCCGCTGGAACTGGCCGGGGTCGCCGATGCGCAGGAACTCGCCCTGAGCAGCCTGCAGCAGGTCGGGCTGGGGAGCAAAACCACGACCCTGGTGGAGCACCTGTCCGGTGGAGAACAGCAACGGGTAGCAATTGCACGTGCATTCACGGTCAGGCCAAAGGTATTGTTTGCCGACGAACCTACCGGTAATCTCGATGCCGGCACCGGTCGACAGATCGCGGACCTGATGTTCCATCTGCGCGACCAGTCGGGGACAACCCTGGTTCTGGTGACACACGAGAGCGAGTTGCTGGAACGCGGCGATCGTCAGATCCTGATCGAATCGGGCGAGTTGCTCACGGATCGACAATCATGAACGTCAAGCGCGCAACCATCCATTCCTACTGGCTGATGTTCGTCGCCACGGTGATCACCGTCGGCATCGTCACCTCGAGCCAGTTGATTACCGACCGTATCGGCCTGCTGCTCGACCGCCAGGCAAGTGAATTGCTGGCGGCGGACATGGTGGTTCTGTCGAGTGCCGAATTTGCCGACGAATACCGCGCAACGGCCGAGCAGTTTGGCCTGCAGGTCAGCCGTAGCGCCAGCCTGCGCAGTGCAATCTTTATCGACGACGATCCCGTCCTGGTCGAACTGAAGGCCGTCGACGGGGCCTACCCGTTGCGCGGCCGCCTGGAGCGGTCTCGCGAGGTGACCGGAGATCGTGCGGCAACCACCGAGATCCCGGCGCGAGGGGAGGTCTGGGTCGACACCAAGCTCGCTCAGCTGGTCGGCGAACGCATCACGCTCGGCGAAAAAGACTTCGACACCAGCTGGCTCGTGACTTACGAGCCCGACCGCGGGGGCGCGATATTCAATCTCGCTCCACGCGTGCTGATGAACCTCGACGACCTCGCCGCGACCGCGCTGGTGGTTCCCGGCAGCCGGGTAAGCTACCGTATGATGTTCGCCGGCGAGCCGGCCGATATCACGCGCTTCAAAAACTGGCTCACGATCAACGTCAAGCCCGGCGAAGAAATCCAGGACCTCGAAAACGCGCGTCCGGAAATGCGCCAGGCGCTGGAACGCACGCGCAAGTTCTTCGCGCTCGCGATAGTGTTGACCCTCGTGATCGCGATGTCCGCGATCGCGATTACGGCGCGCTATACCGCGCAGCAGGAGGCGCCGAAGGTCGCGATGCTGCGTGCCTTCGGCATATCGCAGGGAAACCTGTTCAGGTATTACCTGCGACAGCTGGGGACGCTTTGGATTACCGCGACCGTCACCGGGATCCTGGTCGGATGGATGACCCAGTTCCCGCTGCAATGGGCCCTGGACGGCTGGTTTGGCAAGGCATTGCCGCAGGTGAACAGCTTTCGCCCCTATCTCACCGCGGGCCTGGTCGGACTGCTGGCGCTGACCGGCTTTTCGTTGCCGTACCTGGTCAACGCGACCGCGACGCCGCCGATGCAGGTATTGCGCACCGTGGTCAGCCGCCGATCCTGGCTGCGCGGCCTGCTGATATCGGGCAGCGCGATCGTCGCCGTATTCGCGGTGCTGGTGCTGTTGATGCAAAGTTCGCTACTGGCGGTGGCGACCCTTGCGCTGGTACTGGCCTGCGCGTTTATCCTGCCGCTGATTCTGGGCCTGATGGTGAAGCTGCTGCTGTATTCCTCGCGGCGGCGTTTCTGGTTGCGCCAGTACCTGTTGAGCCGCCTGCGGGCCAGTTCGCGCGGCGCGATTTACATAATGTCCGGTTTCAGCCTCGTGCTGATCGCGATTTTATTAATCGCGGTCGTCAAGGACGAACTGCTCGGCTCGTGGCAGGAGCAACTACCCGCCGACATCCCGAATTACTTCATGATCAACATACGCAGCGATGACATCGAGGCCGTCGGTGCGTTTATGCGAGAGCATCGAATCGAAGCCTCGATGCCGTTTGCGCTGGCGCGCGCGCGCCTGTCGCAGATTAATTCGGTCGATGTCGACCAGATCGACTTTCCGCATCCGCGTGCCGATTTTCTGGTCAAGCACACCTTTAACATGACGCACTCGACGCAGCTGCCCGATCAGAACAAAATCATCGCCGGCAGCTGGATCGATGCCGACAATCCGCGCGCGCAGCTATCGGTCGAGCAGGGCATGGCCGAGAAACTCGGCCTCGAGCTCGGCGACGAACTCACCATGACGGTAGGCAGTAAAACCCTGCACGCGCCGGTGACCAGTATCCGCTCGGTCGTATGGGAAAACTTCAAACCGAATTTTTACCTGATAGCCAATCCCGAGCTGCTCGCGGATCTGCCGCAGACCGGGTTGTTGAGCGCCCTGATCAGGGACCGGAACAAGGCAGACCTGAAGCAGTTGCTGAAACGTTTTCCGTCGATAACGCTGCTCGATATCACCGAACTGATGGCGCGAATTCGCGGCATCGTCGACAAGGCCAGCGTGGCGCTGCAGTTCTTTTTCGTGTTTGCGCTGGCCTCGGCCCTGATCGTGCTGCTGGCTGCGATACAGACCGGCAGGCAGGAACGCGAAATCGAGTCGTCGCTACTGCGTGCGCTCAGCGCGCATACCAGCCAGCTGTATCGGGTACATGTACTCGAATTCACGCTGATGGGCGCCTTGATCGGTTTCTTCTCCGCCGCTTTCGCGACCGCCGCCGGCTGGGCGATCAGCGTGTATTTCTTCAATATCGACTTTCATTTTTCGCCTGCGGTGTGGGCCTACAGCCTGCTATCCGCCACGCTGGTATTGACAATTGCCGGCACATTAGTCAGCCGCAGGGTTTATAATGTTTCTCCGATGAGAATATTGCGTTCCTGAATTGCTGGCCGTGAACACTGCTGATCACGAACCATTTATCGCCGCGGTAACCAGACAGATTGGCTGGGACGATGACCTCGCCCGCGCGCTGGATTACGCGTCCACTTCGAACCATCCGGACAAGGGCAGGCCGCGCAGCATAGACGTTGCCCGCCGCGTACTAGAGCTCGGCAGCGACCGTGATACGGTGATCGCAACCCTGCTCAGCGACCCGGGCCTGCGCGACAGGCTCGACGTAAAATCGATCGAAGACGAGTTCGGCGGCAAAATCGCCAGGCTGACCCATGGCGTAAACCAGTTAAACACTCTCAAAGACGGCACGCCGGCGCGCATCGACAGTCCCGAGCAGGCCGAGAAACTGCGCCGTTTGCTGCTGGCGATTATCGGCGACGTGCGCGTGATGTTGATCAAACTTTGCTACCGCGTAGAGCGCCTGCGCCTGCTCAAGCACGGGGATTACGAACTGCGGCGCTGGATCGCGCGGGAAACACTCGATATTTACGCGCCGCTGGCCAATCGGCTGGGCATGGGACTGCTCAAATGGGAGCTCGAGGACCTGGCGTTTCGTGCGCTCGAGCCCCAGGTATACAAGCGCATCGCCAGCCTGCTCGAGGAAAAGCGCAGCGAGCGCGAGGCCTTTATCGAGAAGTTCACGACGCGACTCGAAGCGCTGCTCGAGGAGCAGGAAATCCACGCCAACGTGGAGGGCAGGGTCAAGCACATCGTCAGTATCTGGCGTAAGATGCAGCGCAAGAACCTGGAATTTCACGAACTATTCGACGTGCGCGCGGTGCGCATCCTGGTTGATTCGGTTGCCGACTGTTACGCGGTGCTCGGCATCGTGCATACCACCTGGCAGCACATCCCCAAGGAGTTTGACGACTATATCGCGAACCCGAAGGAAAACGGTTACCGCTCGCTGCACACCGCCGTGGTAACCGATGACGGCAAGGTGGTCGAGGTGCAGATTCGCAGCCATGAAATGCATCAGAACTCGGAACTTGGCGTCGCGTCGCACTGGCGTTACAAGGAAGGCGCCAAACTCGATCGGCGCATGGAATCCAGTATTTCGCAAATGCGCGACCTGCTGCAAGGATCGGCGGAAGAAGTTTCCGATGCGATCTCGGAGATCTCGACCGAGCTGTCCAACGATCGTGTTTACGTTTTCACCCCGACCGGGCAAATCGTCGATATTCCGCAGGGAGGCACGCCGCTGGATTTTGCCTACAGCATTCATTCGGAAGTGGGTCACCGCTGTCGCGGCGCCAAGGTCAATGGGCGTATCGTTAACCTGACCACGGTACTGAAAACCGGGGACGAGGTCGAAATTCTGACCACCAAGGAGAGCCGGCCGAGCCGCGACTGGATGAACAAGAATCTCGGCTTCATCAAGTCCGCCGGTACGCGCTCAAAGGTGCGCAACTGGTTCAACCACCAGGACTTCGAGCAAAACCTGCTCGATGGCAAATCGATTTACGACCGAACCCTGAGCAAATACTCGATCCACAACGCCGATCTGAAGCAGCTGGTCGCACATTTCAAACGCAGGGACGCCGACCAGTTCTTTGCCGATATCGGGCGCGGTCAGATTACCTCGGCACAGATCCTGGGTTTTCTGCAGGTTGAAAACGAGCAGGATCCGTTCAGGAAAATCAAGAAGGAGACCAGGGCTCCGTCTTCCAGGGACGAGGTCAGCATCCAGGGAGTGGGCAATCTGATGACCCAGTTTGCGCGTTGCTGCAAGCCGGTGCCGGGGGACGAAATAATCGGCTTTATCACGATCAACAGCGGTATCAGCATTCACAAGCGCAGTTGTTCGAATATCCTGTCGCTACCGGAACAGAAGCGCCAGCGCCTGATCGAGGTCGAGTGGGGTGGCCACAACGGGTCGGTATACCCGGTCGAAGTCAGCATGAGCGCCTACCAGCGTACCGGGCTGATGCAGGATATCAGCACCATTCTGGCGAATCTCAAGGTCAACCTGTTGCATGTCAATTCGAATACCAACCGGGACGACCAGATTGTATACACGCGGCTGACGATGGAGATCCACAGCGTCGACGAACTGGTCGTCATCATCGACAAGTTATCGCAATTGCCCAACGTCCAGGATGTACGGAGAATAGCCTGATGCGACCGGGCAGCGAAGTCGTACAGGCGCGGGTGCGCAGTTTTCCGATGAATCGGCGCTTCTGTATCGCGCCGATGATGGATTGCTCCGATCGCCACAGCCGTTTTTTTCTGCGCCTTTTTTCGAGCGACATATTGCTCTACACCGAAATGGTGGCGGCGGCGGCCGTGCTGCACGGTGACCGCGAGCGCCTGCTCGCATTCAGCGGCGAGGAGCATCCGCTTGCAGTACAGCTCGGTGGCTCCGATCCCGAACAGCTGTACCGCGCGGCCCGGATCTGTGGCGACTTCGGATACGACGAGATAAATCTCAACTGTGGTTGCCCCAGCGAGCGCGTGCAATCCGGTAGCTTCGGTGCCTGCCTGATGAACGAACCGATGCTGGTGGCTGACTGCGTGGCAGCCCTGAGGTCGGCGACTTCGCTGCCGGTAACGGTGAAGCATCGTACCGGCATCGACCAGCAGGAGGACTACGATCGCTTTGCCGCGTTCGCCGCGGCGCAGCTCGAGGCCGGCGCCGAGGCCCTGATCGTGCACGCGCGCAACGCGTGGTTAAAGGGGCTCAATCCGAGGCAGAATCGTGAAATTCCACCGTTGAAGTATGACTGGGTTTACCGCCTGAAACGGGATTTCCCCGATCACGAAATCGTCATCAATGGCGGCATCAAAACGCTCGACGCCTGCCAGCAACACCTGCGCCACGTCGACGGGGTAATGCTGGGCCGCGAGCCCTACCACAACCCTTACCTGCTGCACGATGTCGACCGCGTGATTTTTGATCGGCAAGTAGCCATCTGCGGCAGCCGGCGCGAAATCCTGCACCGAATGTATCCCTATATCGAGCGACAGCTGGGTCTTGGCGTACCACTGTCGCGCATGACGCGGCATTTGACGGGGCTTTTCAACGGTAAACCGAACGCGCGGCGCTGGAGACGCTTCATCGCTGAAAACAGCCATTCTAAAACCGCCGGCATAGAAGTGCTGCAGCAGGCGGAAACTTTGCTCGGCTGAAGTCTAGCGATGCACAGGAACCTGCGTTATCTGATACTGCTCCTGATTTTATTATTCGTGGCGGTCAACGAAGCCCTGAACAAAATGCGCTCGACCAGTTGGGAGCATCCTCTGTGGGTCAGGATTTACGCGGTCAACGGCGATGGCAGGGAAGCCACCGACGATTATATCGATACGCTGACCAGCGCGAGCTTCGAGGCGATCGAGGAATTCGTCAATCGCGAGGCGAGTCGCTACGGTATCGGGATCGACGCCATCGACGTCGAGTATAACGGTCGCCTGCAGTCACATCCGCCGCAGCCGCCGTCGGGTCGCAACATACTGCAGAATATCTGGTGGAGCCTGAAGTTCAGGGCCTGGTCCGCTCACCGCGCCTGGAGCAGCGACAGCGACGACGGCGATATCGAGCTTTTTGTCAGCTACTACGATACCGCGACGACGCACTCGCTGGGTCATTCGGTTGGTTTGCGGGGCGGGCTGATCGGCCTCATCAACGCGTTTGCCGATAAATCCTATCGCGGCTCCAACCAGGTCGTGATCACCCATGAACTGATGCACACTTTGGGTGCAAAGGACAAGTACGACGCCGCTAACATGCCGCTACACCCCGAGGGTTACGCGGAACCTTACCGCCAGCCCCTGTTGCCGCAGCGCAAGGCGGAAATCATGGGCGGCCGGATTCCGCTATCGCCGCTGCAGCTTGAAATGCCGCGGTCGCTGGACGAGGTGCTGGTCGGTACCTACACCGCGCGCGAGATTAACTGGCCGGTCGATTAGCGTTGAGGCGAGCAGGCATTGCCTGCGCGCAGGGGCGTCGGCGACGCGGGGCACCCCGAGGGGTTCGAATTAGCTGGAGCGGAGATAGACGTAGCTGGCGCCGGCGGCACCGTCGCGTGGTTGCGCTGGACACCAGGCCAGGACCTCGGGCCGGCCCGTGAGCCAGCGCTGCACCAGCGGTTTCAGTATCGCGTCGTTTTGCGATCGGTAACCCTGGCCGTGGATTATCACGATCATGCGCTGGCGTTGTTGCAGCGCGTTGGCGAAGAAATGCTGCAGCATTTGCAGGGCTTCCTGCTGGCGGCAGCCGTGCAGATCGAGGCTGGCTTCGGGTCGAATCAGGCCCTGGCGAATTCTGCGCTGCAGTTTTTTCTGCAGGCCGGAATTGAAATAGGCGTCGCGCTGCGGCGTGGCGCGGAAAGTCGCGTCGTCCTCGATCGCGGTATCCTGCTGCGGCGCCATCCGTGCAGGCTTTTTACGATTGCGTTGCCGGAACAGGTTGATGCGGTCGGTTTGCAGTCGCTTGACGCCCGGTATCAGCCTGGCAAATTCGGAATCGTCTTCGTCGTTCATGGAGTATTCACGGGGTAAATGCCTAATTTCGCTATTATTATCCGAAAATGTTCTCTGACCTACATTCAAATCATATAGAATTCTTCCCCGATGCATATTCTCATTACCAACGATGACGGCTATCTGGCCCCCGGTATCAAAATACTCGCGCAGGAATTGTCACAGGTGGCCGAAATTACCGTGGTCGCACCTGATCGAAACAAAAGCGGTGCCAGCAACTCGCTGACCCTGATGAGGCCGCTGCGGGTGCACCAGTCCGAGGACGGATTTTACTATGTCGACGGTACGCCAACGGATTGTGTACACCTGGCGCTATCGGGATTGCTCGACAGTACGCCGGATATGGTCGTTTCCGGTATTAACGCCGGCCCCAATCTCGGCGACGACGTGCTTTACTCCGGCACCGTTGCTGCCGCGATGGAGGGCCGCTACCTGGGCCTGCCCGCGATCGCGGTGTCGCTGGTCGGGAAACCGGCCACCCATTACCAGAGCGCGGCGCTGGTCACCCGCCGCCTGGTCGAGCGACTCACGCGCGATCCGCTGCCGGACGATACCTTGCTCAACGTAAATGTCCCGGACCTGCCGATCGATGCGGTTATTGCGACCAGGGCAACGCGGCTGGGTTTCAGGCACAGGGCCGAATCCATGGTCAGGCAAAGCGACCCCTACGGGCGTCCGATTTACTGGGTGGGCCCTCCCGGCGCGGCGCAGGACGCGGGACCGGGTACCGATTTTCACGCGGTCGAACACGCCACCGCATCGGTTACGCCGATGCAAATCGATTTGACCCGCCACGGTGGTATCGAGCCACTGCAAGTCTGGCTGGAGCAAATGTGACCTTGGCGGACCGCAATCACCAGGGTATCGGCATGACCTCACAGCGTACCCGCGACCGATTGATACAGCGCCTGCAGCAGCAGGGCATAAATAACGAGCAGGTGCTCGATGTGATGCGTCGCGTGCCGCGTCACCTGTTCGTCGACGAGGCGCTGGCGCACCGCGCTTATGAGGATACCGCACTGCCGATAGGGTATGGACAGACGATTTCACAACCCTTTATCGTCGCCTATATGACCCAGCTGCTGCTCGAGGAGGGCAACGCCAGCTCGGTGCTCGAGATCGGCACCGGCTGCGGATACCAAACCGCGGTGCTGGCGAGTATTTTTCCGCAGGTCTACAGCGTCGAGCGCATCGAAGCATTGCATCAGCAGGCGAAAAAACGTCTCGCCGAGTTCGAGATCTACAACGTCCAGCTGCGCCATACCGACGGCATCGAGGGCTGGCCGAATCTGACCTACCGCTTCGAACGGATCATGATGACGGCTGCCTGCGGCGAAATACCGGAAGCGCTAGCGGCGCAACTGACTCCGGGCGGCATCATGGTACTCCCGTTCGATAACGGGGTCGATCAGACGATGACCAGGATAACCCGCAGCAGCGAGGGGCTGATCAGCGAGGCGCTCGAGAAGGTGGTATTCGTTCCGCTGTTGCCGGGACTGAGTTAGTGCAGGTTTTCGAGAATATTTATCAGGGAGTAATGCGATTTTCGCGGCGCCCACAGGCGCCTTATTACCTTTCCTTACTAAGCTTCGTCGAGTCTTTTATCCTGCCGTTTCCGCCGCCTGACGTGATGCTGGCCCCGATGGCGATCGCGCGCCCTTCGATGGCGATGAGATTCGCAACCCTGACGCTGTTATTCTCGGTTTTCGGCGGATTGATCGGCTACCTGATCGGAGCCTTTCTGTTCGACCTGGCCGAGCCGTTGATCATCGAATGGGGTTATCAATCCGGATTCGAAACGGTGATAAACTGGTTCGGGCAATGGGGTTTCTGGGCGGTGCTGGTGGCCGGTTTTTCACCGGTCCCGTACAAGATTTTCACGATCGCCGCGGGCGTTTTGAACCTTGCCATAATCCCGTTCCTGCTGGCCTCGATCATTGGACGCGGCCTGCGTTTTTTTCTGCTGGCGTGGTGTCTCGCCAGGTTCGGGCCGTCGATAGAGCCGAAACTGATTAAGTATATCGAAGTAATAGGCTGGGCCGTGGTCGTCGCCCTGTTGCTGGCAATCGTTATCTATTATTTTTGATAGCGGAATCCGAGTCATGAAAGCAATTGTTACCGTCGTCGTTGCGTTGATGTTGCTCGCGTCCTGTGTCGTGGTTAATCCGCCGACCCGGGTAGCGCGCGGCGCCGGATGGTATACGGTAAAGCAAAGCGACACCCTTTACTCGATCGCCTGGCGCTACGGTCTTGACTACCATCAGCTGGCGCAGTGGAACCAGATCGACATTAGCACGCCGATCCATCCCGGACAGCGCCTGCGCCTGGTACGGCCAGCAAATCAGGCTGTAGTGGTGGCTCCCGAGGAAAGAGAGGGCGGAACCGAGAGCAGCAGCGCCGGCGCGAGCAATCTATCTAGCGAGCCCGAGGTTCGGGACCCGAATCGTTGGATCTGGCCGACAGCGGGCAAACCGATCAATACTTTTCTCGCCTCCAGGCTCGATCGCCGCGGCATAGATATCGCCGGGAAGCTCGGCCAGCCGGTGCGGGCGGTTGCCGATGGCAAGGTGGTATATAGTGGTAATGGTTTGGCCGGTTATGGTAATCTGATAATCATCAAGCACAGCGAAAAGTATTTAAGCGCTTATGCATATTGTCGGAAACGTCTGGTGCAGGAAGGTGCGGCGGTGAAGGCCGGGAATATCGTCGCCGAAATGGGGCGCTGGGATAATATGGCAAAACTGCATTTTGAAATTAGACGAAATGGCAAACCGGTGGACCCCATGAAGTATTTGCCGGATCAATAAAGGAATCTCTGAATGACCAAACCTACCGATAAGTCGCTTATCGAAGATACCGAAATACCGCCTGAGGATTTGGGAGAGGACCTTATTGAGGATGAAGAGATCTCGGATATTGCCGACGATGACGATGACGACGCGGAAAACGCGACCATAATCGAAGTCGATGACGATGACGATGACGATGATGATGACGAAGACGAGACGATCGATACCGAAAAGTTCGTCGAGCGTCGCAAGCCTGAAGATCGCCGCAAGGTAAGCACCCGCCGCGCCTCCGATGCCGATCCCACCCGGCTGTACCTGAAGGAGATCGAGGTTTCACCGCTGCTGACCGCCGAAGAGGAAGTCTATTATTCGCGACTCGCGTTGAAAGGCGACACCGCCGCGCGCGACAAAATGATCGAGTGCAACCTGCGCCTGGTGGTAAAGATTGCGCGGCGCTACATGAATCGCGGCCTGGCGCTGCTCGATCTGATCGAGGAAGGCAACCTCGGCCTGATTCGTGCGGTGGAGAAATTCGATCCCGAGCGTGGTTTCCGTTTTTCGACCTACGCTACCTGGTGGATTCGCCAGACTATCGAACGCGGACTGATGAACCAGACGCGAACCATCAGGCTGCCGATTCATGTCATCAAGGAATTGAACACCTACCTCAGGGCGGCGCGCAAGCTTACCCAGGAGCTCAACCGCGAGGCGACGCCGGAAGACGTTGCCAGGCTGTTGAAAAAACCGGTCAAGGATGTCGAGAAGATGTTCAAACTGGCCGACCGCGTTTCGTCGTTCGATATACCCATGGGCGGGGAGGGCGAGCGCCCGCTGCTCGATGTTATCCCCGACGACAGCAATGCGGACCCGTCCAGCATCCTGCAGGATGAAACCGTCATCAAGCACCTGGACAGCTGGCTCGACGAACTCGACGAAAAGCAGCGTGACGTCGTGGTGCGACGCTTCGGTTTGCGCAACCATCCGCGCGGCACGCTCGAAGAAGTCGGACTCGAACTGGGCGTGACCCGCGAGCGCGTACGCCAGATCCAGATGGATGCGCTGCGCAAGCTGCGCCGCATTCTCGAGCACAGCGGCTATTCCCGCGAAAACATTATCGAAGAATAATCCCGCGCTGGTTTTGATCCCGTTCGTGGCTGGTACCAGTCGTCGGCCGTCTTCGGCCGTGCGCCGTAATTGTACGCCTGGGACGAGGCGCGGGATCAGGGTGCGAGGATGATGGCCGCGGTGACAGCGCGGTCCTCGGCGACGAGAATATTGAAGGTGCGGCACAGCGCGCCATTATCCATGACTTCGAGGCCGATGCCCTGTTGCCCGAACAGCGCGAAAATCCGCGCGTTCGGAAACCGCTGGCGCGCACCGGTGCCGAGTAAGACCACCGCCGGTTTCGTTTCCAGCACCGGCGCCAGGTTGTCGTCGCTGAGGTCGGCCAGCGAAGTAACCGGCCACGGGCTCACGACATGCTGCGCGGTCAGCACCAGGCTGTGGCGATGAACGACTTCGTTGACGGTCACCGTTTGCGCGCTGTAGGCGGTGATGCGGTGGCGGCTGGTGACGATATCTTCGGCGAGAGGCATGGGTTTCAGAATAATGTAAATTCGGCCGTCGATCAACGCCCCGTCCGCGCGCGCCGCGGTTGACAGCCGAGTACACATTTCTTAAGGTTGCGCGGTCGCAAATCCCCCTGCGATGACTTCTGGAGACTTGGATTGAAACCGGTAAAACTGGGTTTGCTTGGTATCGGCACCGTGGGTGCCAGTACCGCATTGACGTTGAAGAATAACGCGGCCGAAATCGCACGCCGCGCGGGGCGCAGTATCGAGATCGTACAGGCTTCGCGGCGTAACGTCGCTGCCGGGATGCCCGGCGGCAGCGGTGACATCAGCCTGACTGCCGATCCCTTCGAGGTCGTCAATAATGCGCAGATCGATATCGTCATCGAATTGATAGGTGGATACGACCCTGCGCTTGAGCTGGTGATGCGCGCGATCGAAAACGGCAAGCACGTCGTGACCGCCAACAAGGCCTTGATCGCGCTGCACGGAAACGAAATATTCAGCGCCGCCCAGCGCCGGGGGGTGAATGTTGTTTTCGAAGCGGCGGTTGCCGGCGGGATTCCCATCATCAAGGCGATCCGCGAGGGCCTGAGCGCCAACCACATAGAATCGGTTGCCGGCATTATCAACGGTACCGGTAATTTCATACTGACGGAAATGCGCGATAAGGGCAGGGACTTCGACGACGTTCTCGCCGAAGCGCAGGCGCTGGGATACGCCGAGGCGGACCCGACCTTCGACGTCGAGGGAATCGACGCTGCGCACAAGCTCTGTATCCTGTCGTCGATCGCGTTCGGTATTCCGCTGCAGTTCGATGCGGTATACACCGAGGGGATCAGCGGCATCTCGACCGAGGATGTCGTCTATGCCGGTCAGCTGGGTTACCGCATCAAGCATCTCGGTGTCGCGCGCCGCACCGAGGCTGGCATCGAGATGCGCGTACACCCGACCTTAATCCCTGAAAAACGCCTGATCGCCAACGTCGACGGCGTCATGAACGCGGTACTGGTGCAGGCCGACAAGCTCGGGCCGTCGCTTTATTACGGCGCCGGCGCGGGCGCAGACCCGACCGCCTCGGCGGTCGTCGCCGATATCATAGACGTGGCCAGAACCATTACCACCGACGCGCAGAACCGGGTGCCGCACCTGGCATTCCAGCCGGATCAGATAGTCGATATTCCGATTCTGCCGATCACCGAGATCGAGACTTCTTATTACCTGCGCATGCGCGTCGACGATCGCCCCGGCGTCATGGCGGAAATTACCCGCATCATGGGCGACAACGAAATTTCCATCGAGGCGATCCTGCAGAAGGAGCCCGAGTCGGGCGTTACCCGCGCAACCATCATCATGCTGACGCAGAAAATTCGCGAGCAGCGAATGGTCGATGCCATAGATGCGATTACGGGACTCGATGTCGTGCATGGGGATGTCCATCGTATCCGCGTCGAAACGCTGGATAGCGACTGAGACAGGGGTTTCCGGAGCCTTGCCAGAATACTCGATTGCCAGGCTGCAACCCGAACAGCTGCCCCAGCTCGCTGATCTGCTGGACAGCAACGGCCTGCCCTCGCAGGATTGTGCCGAACAGTCCGATATATTCTACGGCATTATTAAGCGGGGCCGGCTGATCGCGGCCGGCGGGCTCGAACCGGCCGCGGAATTCTCGCTGCTGCGCTCGCTGGTCGTGCATCCACGGTATCGCGGGCGCGGACTAGCGCGTCTGATAACCGAATTCCTGATCGCGCAGGCACGGGCTCGGGGCAGCCAGGCGATTTACCTGCTCACCGAGACGGCGGCGGATTACTTCGAGCATCTCGGATTTTACCGGGTGTCGCGTGACCGGGTGCCCGCCGCGATTAAGCGGACCCGACAATTTGCATCGCTGTGTCCCGAAAGCGCAAGCTGCCTGCTGATGCGGCTGCCGCCGAATTGAATCGCCCGCGAGCTCCCTCTACATGAATCCCGGCGCAAGCCGCGGTCCGGACTTTGTCGAATTCGTGATCCTGATCGCGTTGATTATTTCGATGGTTGCGTTGTCGATCGACGCGATGCTGCCGGCCTTGCCCGTCATAGCCGCCGATCTTGGCGTTACCCGGATCAACGACAGCCAGTACGTTATCTCGGTGTTTTTTGCAGGCATGGCCCTGGGGCAGCTGTTTTTCGGGCCCTTGTCGGATTCCATCGGCCGCCGCCCCGCGATCATATCGGGCCTTGTCGTATTTTGCGCGGGTTGCGTTTTATCGCTGCTCGCCACGGATTTCACGCAAATGCTGCTAGGGCGTTTCCTGCAAGGTCTGGGCGCCTCGGGCCCGCGGATCGTGTCTATCGCGCTGGTGCGAGATCGTTACAGGGGCCGCGAGATGGCCCGGGTCATGTCCTTCGTAATGACGGTATTTATTCTGGTGCCGGTGTTTGCACCGGCGCTGGGTCAGGGTATTCTGCTGGCCGCAGACTGGCGATTCATTTTCGCGACGTTTCTCGTAATGGCGCTGCTGACGGGGCTATGGTTCTGGAAACGCCAGCCGGAGACGCTAACCCACGAAAATCGCAACGCCTTTTCGTTCGCGAAACTGGTAATCGACATCAGGGTTATCCTGCGTATTCGTGCCGCCCTGGGTTATACCCTGACGATGGGCTTTACCTTCGGCGCCTTTCTCGGTTATCTCAGCAGTTCCCAGCAGATATTCCAGGTGCAGTACCGACTGTTTGAACTTTTTCCGCTGTATTTCGGGATTCTGGCCTGCGCGATCGGTTTTGCCTCGCTGGTTAATGCACGCCTGGTGATGCGATTCGGCATGCGCCGTCTATCGCGACTCGCGCTGCTTACGATCAGCGCGTTATCGTTCCTGTTTCTGGTCGTCGTGCTGTTGTTCGAAGGGCATCCACATCTGAACCTGCTAATGCTTTACCTGCTGGTGGTGTTTTTCTGCTTCGGAATTCTTTTCGGGAATCTCAATGCGATGGCAATGGAGCCGCTTGGGCATATGGCGGGACTGGGATCCGCGGTAATCGGGTCAATATCCACGCTTATCTCGGTCGTTTTCGGCGTCGTCGTGGCCGGCGCCTACGACAACACGGTGTTGCCGCTGGTGCTAGGGTTCGCGGTGCTGGGGCTTGCGGGCGTTCTGACGATGCGCTGGACCGAGACCGGGGCGGCGCCGGAAAACTAAGTTTTCGACTCCAGAAATTCGAGAATCCGGGATTCGATCGCCTGCCTGTCGACTATGTCCGGGTGGGCAATCGGTTTGTCGAACAGGCCCGCAATCACCGCTGGTACTTCGATTCCGGCCGTCGTCGCGACCGCTGCCAGCGCCGCACGATCGGGCTGCCGCTGGCCGCCGTTGATTGCCTGATCGACGGTCGGCGCGAACTTGGTCCACTCGGCGGTCGAGTAAATAAGGTTAACGCGGTCCGTAAATTCGGGCCTGCGGCAGCTTTTGAAACAGGTGGCGGTATGCGGATCAAGCAGGTAACCCCCGGCAAATGCCTGCCTGATGAACTGCATGCTTTCCGTGTCGGAACAAAAGTCGGCGGCGAATATCGAGCCGATACGGGCGTGCTCCGCGGGATCCAGCTGATACCAGCCCTGCTCATCGAGCCGGCCCATCAGTTCGCGCGTGCGTACGGCGCCGTACAGGTCGAACAGGACGCGTTCGACGTTGGAGGATTTGAGAATGTCCATCGCCGGCGACGTTGTCGCAATCAAATCGCGTTTGCTGAGATCGTAACGCCCACTTTCGATCCACTCGGTGAGCACGTTGTTGGCATTCGACGCGATCACGATTCTTGCTATCGGCAAACCGAGCCGATGTGCATAGTAGGCGCCTAGTGCGTTACCGAAGTTGCCGCTGGGAATGTGCAGCACGACTTCATCACCCAGTGCGATTTCGCGCTGACGCGCCAGCGCCAGGTAGGCATGGAAATGATATAGCAGCTGGAAAATGATGCGGCCGAAATTAACCGAGTTCGCGGCGGATAGCGAAACCCCGAGTTCGCGCAGCCGCTGGTTGAATCTCTGCGACGACAACAGGGATTTGAGGGCCGCCTGGGCGTCGTCGAAGTTACCGCGGATGCCGATGACCTTCAGGTTGCCGGCCGCCTCGGTAACCATCTGCAGACGCTGCACGTCGGAGGTGCCGCCGTCCGGATAAAGGCAGGCCACGCGGATATTGGCACGGTCACGAAAGGTCTCGAGTGCCGCCGGACCCGTGTCGCCGCTGGTTGCCGTCAGGATCAGGTATTGCCGGTTTTGCTGCTGCGCCAGTCGCGACAGAATCAGCCCGAAGGGCTGCAGTGCCATGTCCTTGAACGCGCGAGTGGGTCCGTGGTAGAGCTCGGCGACGAACAACTTTTCACCGATCTTGACGACCGGTACCGGGTCGTCGGGGTCGTCGAAACAATCGTACAAAGCCAGCGCCTCGCGCAGTATCGACAGGTCGATGTCGATACCCAGGTATTGCAGCAGGGCCAGCGCCATTTGCTGGTAGGAGCTGCCCAGGTGCTGGCGCAAAAAATCCGGCGGCAGCGGCGCCAGGGGCTCGGGGCTATAGATGCCCCCGAACGACGCCACCGGGGACAGCAATGCCGACGCGAAGCCGACACGGGCATCGCGACTGCCGTCATTACCTCGGGTTTCGGTGAAGATCATCTGCGGCTGGCGCCTGGGTAAACCTTTGAATTTGCGAATTATATCGGCCAAACCCGACCTAACAAGCGGTTTTCCCGTAAAATTACGGCAAAAGTTCGGAAATACACGGTCCGACGAAGCATTTCACTTCTACTGGAACCGATTTATGCGTAAAATCCCGCGATTGACCCGGCAGTCTGTCCATGCCGGGCTGTCACGTATGGCCGAGCCAGAGTATCCGTAAACAATCCGATGTCTGTGAACGATAAAATAAACTTGCTCGATTTCAATCGAGCCGCGCTTGAAACCTTTTTCGTCGCCAATGGAGAAAAGCCGTTTCGCGCCAGGCAGTTGATGCAGTGGGTGCATCAGCGCGGGGTCACCGATTTTGCGCAAATGACCGACATGTCGAAAAAACTGCGCGAGTTTTTACAGGAGAACTGCCGTATCGAGCGTCCCCGAATCCTCACGCAACAGCGCTCGACCGACGGCACGCGCAAGTGGCTACTCGGCGTCGACGATAGCGACAACGCGATCGAGTGCGTACTGATCCCGGAGAAGACGCGCATGACCTTGTGCGTTTCATCCCAATTGGGCTGTACCCTGAACTGTAGCTTTTGCTCAACCGCAAAACAGGGTTTCAACCGCAACCTGACGACCGCGGAAATAATCGCCCAGCTGCATTTTGCGCATCACGGCCTGCGCGAGGAAGGCTACGATCAGGGTGTCACCAACGTCGTGATGATGGGTATGGGCGAACCATTGCTCAATTTCGACGCGGTGATCGCGGCGGTCGATATGATGTGCGATGATTTCGGCTATGCATTAAGCAAACGCCGTGTCACGATCAGCACCGCCGGGGTGGTGCCAGCCATGGAAAAACTGGAGCAGGTGACAGACGTTGCGCTCGCGGTGTCGCTGCATGCGCCGAACGATCGGCTGCGCAACCAGCTGGTGCCGCTGAACCGGAAATACCCGATTCGCGAACTGATGCGAGCATGCCGCGGCTATATCGATGGCTACAGGAGGCGCAAGATCACATTCGAATACGTCATGCTCGAAGGCGTCAACGACAGTCTCGAGCACGCGCGTGAGCTGGTCGGAGTCATCGGCAAAATCCCGTGCAAACTGAACCTGATACCCTTTAATCCCTACCCGCACGCGATATATCGCTGCTCGGATGCCGAAACCATCGATCGCTTTCGTGACTATACCTCGAGCAAGGGAATCGTGACCGTGACCCGGCGGGCGCGCGGTGACGACATCGACGCCGCCTGCGGGCAGCTGGTCGGGTCTTTTCAGGACCGCAGTCGGCGCAGCGAGAAGTATCAGCTGAGCCTCGCACAGGTGGGAGGGGTGACAGTTGCGCATTGACCGATTCATCGCGGTATTGCTGATGGCCGGGCTGTTACAGGCCTGTGTGGCGGTAAACCCGCAGCAAAGCAAGAACGCAAAAGCCAGCGCGATCAACGTGCAGCTCGGCATCGGCTACCTGCAGCAAAACAAGCTGGAACTTGCCAGCGAAAAGCTGAGCAAGGCGATAGCGCAAAATCCGGACTCCGCCGCGGCGCATAACGCCTACGCGATCCTGCAGGACAGGCTCAAACAAAACGAGCTGGCGGAATTCCATTACAGGAAGGCAACCTCGCTCGACCCGAAGGACTCGCAGGCCGCCAATAACTACGGCGCCTTCCTGTGCCGCAACGGTCGAGAACTCGAATCAGAAAAGTATTTTTTACTGGCGCTCGACAACCCGCTCTACAACACGCCCGAATATGCCTACACCAACGCGGCGATTTGCCTGATCAAGGCTGGAAAAACGGATGCGGGCAAAGAGTACCTGCGCAAGGCGCTTACCGCGAAAAGCGATTTTTCGCCGGCATTGCTGTCGATGGCCGAACTGTTGTTCGAGGAAGGCGAACACGCGCAGACCAAGATTTACCTGGACCGCTTCCACCTGGTCGCGCGGGCGACCGCGAAAAGCCTGTGGCTCTCGATCAGAAATGAGTTGCAACTCGACAGCAGTGCGAACGTCGAGGAATTTGCGCTGCGGCTGGAAAAGGATTTTTTCGACTCACCCGAATACCAGGCCTGGCTGAAGATCCAGTAATATGAGCAGCGGCGAAAATAACACAAAAAGCGATCCTCGTCCCACCGGTATCGGTCCCGGCGACCGGCTGCAGGCGGCGCGTATCCAGCAGGGGATGTCGATCGACGATGTCGCCGATCGCATGCATTTGAGCCCCGCCATTCTCGAGGCCATCGAGGAAAACAATTTCGAAGAAATAACCGCGCCGATATTTGTAAAGGGATACCTGCGCGCCTATGCGCGCATCGTTGCGCTCGATGAAGACGATATGATCCAGCAGTACATCGAATACTACTCGGAAGAAGATCCTCCGATTTCGTCGACTAGCAACATGGCGCCCGAACTCTCGGCCAACGATGCGCGTATCAAGTGGACGACTTACCTGGTCATCTTTGTTCTGGCGGCATTGCTGGCCGCGTGGTGGTGGAACAGGGAACAGAATGGCGAAACACCGATTTCGCTGGATACGCAGGGCCGGGGTGTCGGACAGGACGGCCAGCCTGGCGCGCAACGGAGCGACAGTCAGATCGAGGCGGTTTCACAGGGCGCCGTCGACAGCGCGGAATCCGACGCGCCCGTGACGCAGCAGCAGGAGCCGGATGAACCCGTCGAAATTGAAGTTCCCGCGAGCGACGTCGCGGCCGACACGGGTACCGAACAGGTACCGGCGCAACAGGTGGAAACGCCGATGCAACCGGTAGAAACACCCGCGATACAACAGGTAGAAGCGCCCGGGATGCAGCAGATCGACGAAGCGGGAAGCGCCGTCACCGCAACGACGAGTGCGCCGCCGCTGGTTGAGCGGGATCCCCGCAGCGAAGCCAGCCCGGTGGCCCCCAGCGGCTCCGACAAGCTGATGATTACCGTAATCGCCGACACCTGGGCTGACATCAAGGACGCCAACGATTTTCAACTGGTTTACGATTTGCTGCGTGCGGACCAGGCGCTGGAACTCACGGGCACGGCCCCGTTCTCGGTTTTCCTTGGCAATGGCCATGGCGTCGAAATCAGGTTTAACGACGAGGAGATCGAGTTTTCCTCGAGAATCCGCAATGACAACACTGCCCGTCTCAAGATCGGTGGATAAAACGGAGTAGGTTGTGGCGGATCAATTACAGGTCATTCGCGGAATGCACGATATTCTGCCGTCGGACATGCCTGTCTGGAACCAGCTGGAAGACGAGTACCGCGCGCTCGCGGAATCTTATGGTTATCGGCAGATCAGGACCCCGATCGTCGAGAAAACCGCGTTGTTTGCGCGCTCTATCGGTGAGGTAACCGATATCGTCGAAAAGGAGATGTACAGCTTCGCCGACCGCAACGGCGATTCCCTGAGCCTGCGGCCCGAAAACACCGCAAGCGTGGTCCGTGCCGGCCTGCAGGCCGGGTTGCTTCAGGATCAGCAGCACAGGCTGTGGTATAGCGGGCCGATGTTCCGCCATGAGCGTCCGCAGAAGGGCCGATACCGCCAGTTCCATCAACTCGGTGCCGAAACTTTCGGCATGCCAGGTGCCGACATCGAGGCCGAATTGATTTTGATGGCGGCGCGTTTCTGGAAACGGCTCGGTCTCGAGGACATCGAGTTGCAGGTAAACAGTCTCGGCAGCAGCGCTTGCAGGCAGGCCTTCCGTGCCGTGCTGGTCGCGTATTTTCGCGATCACTACCAGTCGCTGGACGATGACAGCCGGCGGCGGCTCGAATCCAACCCGCTCAGGATACTGGACAGCAAAAACCCGGAAATGCAGCTCCTGATCGAGGCGGCGCCGACCCTGCAGGACAGTCTCGACGCCGAATCGCGCGACCATTTCGACGAGTTGCTGGATATTCTCGACAAGACCGCGGTCCCGTATCGCGTCAACCGGCGGCTGGTGCGCGGGCTGGATTACTACTGCCACACCGTCTTCGAGTGGGTGACCGAAACCCTCGGCGCGCAGGGTACCGTCTGCGGCGGCGGCCGCTACGACGGGCTGGTCGAGCAGCTCGGCGGCAGGCCGAATTTCGCGGCTGGATTCTCGATGGGTTGCGAGCGGCTAGTATCGATGCTGGTCGATCAGGGCCGGGCGCGCGGCGAAACCGGCAGCGACGTATATTTCGTGATGCGCGGCGCTAACAGCGTCGCCCGTGCGCAGCAGCTGGCCGAGAGCCTGCGCGACCGGTTACCGAGGCTCGAGCTGATCGTGCACGCGGGCGGGGGCAGTTTCAAAAGCCAGATGCGCAAGGCCGACAGGTCGGGCGCCCGTATTGCGCTGATTCTTGCTGAGTCGGAAATGGAAGCGGGCACGGTGGCGGTAAAATTCCTGCGCGAGGAGCGCCCACAGGAAGAAGTGAGACAGAACGAAATTGCGACGAGGCTGTCGTCTTTTCTCGACTAAATCATTAGAGGGGTTAAATGGATACCGACGAAGAACAGGTCGAAAAGCTAAAAGCCTGGCTCAAAGAGAACGGGCTTTCGATAGTATTTGGAATCATTATCGGAGTCGGTGGCATCGGTGGTTACAACTACTGGAACCACTGGCAGGAAACCACCGCGGCCGAGGCATCCAGACATTTTTCGCAAATGATCGAAGCGCTCGAGGCCAAGGACGACGATACCGTCCAGCGACAGGCCGAACTCCTGATCGATGACTATGCATCGACCGACTATGCGCTGATGGCGCAACTCGCCCTTGCCACCAACCATGTCGGTAACGGCGAATTCGACAAGGCCGAGCTTGCCCTGCAGCAGGCTGTCGGCATTGCGGCGGACAAGCCGCTGGCCTATATCGCGCGCACCCGGCTGGCGGCCGTGCAGATCCAGCAAGAACGATACGACCAGGCCCTGGCGACGCTCGCGTTCGAATTTCCACAGGAGTTCTCCGCGCGCGCCGACGAGTTGCGTGGCGATGCCTATGCGCTACAGGGGAAGGTTGCCGAGGCCATTGCGGCCTACCGCAAGGCGCAGTCGTCGGTTCCCGGTCCGGCCAATGGTGAATTCCTGCAGCAGAAACTCGATGATCTCGGGGCGCGCAGTTGAATCAGGCTGTCAGACTGATTGCGCCGATTTTAGTGGCATTGCTGGCCGCCTGTTCGGGCGAAAAGGACAATAGCGAACCGCCGGCGCCACTGACCGATATCGAAGACGAAGTCGCGCTTAAGCTCAACTGGAAGCTCGATACGCGCGCGGCCGCGAACAGGGCCTCCTACCGATTGCGTCCGCTGCTGCTCGGTAATCGCGTCTACAGTATCGACACCAGGGGCTCGGTCGTCTGCGTCGACGTGACCAGCGGAAGACGCCTGTGGCGATACGACACCGAACTGGCCGCAATCACCGGTCTGGGTGGCAACGAGCGAATTCTGATAGCGACTTCCCAGGATGGCGATGTAGCCGCCTACCGGAATGCCGACCTGGGCATGGAAATCCTCTGGCAGATCCAGATAGACAGTGAAATTCGCGCGACGCCCGTGATTGACGGGGAGCAGGTTTTCTTGCGCAGCGTCGACGGCAAGTTGCGCAGCCTGTCGGCGGTCGACGGCAGCCAGCAGTGGGTGGTTTCGCGGCGGGTGCCATCGCTATCCTTGACCGGCAACAGCGAGCCGCTGGTCAGGGGCGAACTGGTTTTCGGAGGCTTCGACGACGGCAAGCTCGTTGCCTACGAGCGCAGCAGCGGCCAGGTAAGGTGGGAATCAACCATTAGCTTGCCCACCGGGCGCACCGAGGTAGAGCGACTGGTCGACCTCGACGGTCGCTTCGTTTTGCGCGACGGCGTTATTTACGTGGTTTCGTTTCAGGGTCGCCTCGCGGCGGTACAGGCGGTAAGCGGGGATTTACTATGGTCGCGTCAGTTTTCGAGTTTTCAGTCGATTGCGATCGATGACGACGCCTTGTACCTGAGCGCCGACAACAGCGATATATGGTCGATCGACCGACGCACCGGCTCGGCGTTCTGGAAGCAGGACGTGCTGCACGCGCGCAAGATAACGGCGCCGTCGCTAATCGACGACAAGCTGGTGGTTGCCGATCTCGATGGTTACCTGCACTGGTTCAACAAGGCTGATGGCAGGTTGCTGGGCAGGCTAAAGGTTACGGACTCCAGAAATTACGTGCAGCCGCTGACCTGGGAGGCTTCGGTGTTGACGCTGGATAAATCCGGATTACTCGCCTCCGTTTCGCTGCAGCGATGATTCCGGTCTTCGCGTTGATCGGCCGTCCCAATGTCGGCAAATCCACGCTGTTCAATGTTTTTACCCGCAGCCGCGACGCCATCGTCGCCAACGAGCCCGGTTTGACCCGGGATCGGCAGTATGGCGTCGGAGTACGGGACGGTAAGTCGTTTATCGTCGTCGACACCGGCGGCCTCAGCGGCGAAAAACAGGATCTCGATGACCTGATGGCGCGCCAGACCAGGCTCGCGATGGACGAGGCGGACGAAATACTTTTCATCGTCGACGCGCGGGACGGCCTTACCAATGGGGATCATATGATCGCCGACCTGGCCCGCAAGGCGGGGAAAACCTGCCATGTCGTGATCAACAAGACCGACGGCATGGATGCGGACCAGGCGCGATCCGAGTTCTATGCGCTCGGCTTCGAACAGGTGCACGTCATATCGGCCGCGCATCGCAAGGGAACCGGGATGCTGCTCGACCGGTTGCTGCAGGCCTATCCACCGCAGCAGGAGCCTGAGACCGCTGATGGCGGACCCCTGATTGCGGTCGTAGGGCGGCCCAATGTCGGTAAATCGACGCTGATCAATCGGCTGGTAGGAGCGGAGCGAGTGGTCGCCTTCGATCAGCCCGGCACCACCAGAGATACCATATCCGTCCCCTTCGAGCGGCACGGCAAGGCTTACACGCTGATCGATACCGCCGGCGTGCGCCGGCGCGGCAAGGTACAGCAGGCGATCGAAAAATTCAGCGTCATCAAGGCCCTAGAAGCCATCGAGAGATCGCAGGTGGTCATCCTCGTCATCGATGCGCGCGAGGGCCTGACCGATCAGGATATGACCCTGCTGGGATACGTGCTCGACAGCGGCCGCGCGCTGGTTATTGCGGTAAACAAATGGGATGGGCTCGATAGCGAGCAGCGCGAGCAAAATCGCAGTACCCTGCAGCGCAGGCTGTCGTTCGTGTCTTTTGCGGCCCAGCATTTCATTTCGGCGCTGCACGGTACCGGTGTCGGCGAGCTGATGGCCTCCGTCGATCAGGCCTATCGCTCGGCCTGTAGCGATTTCAATACGCGTTATTTGACCGACCTGCTCGAGGAGGCGGTGTTCAAGCATAACCCGCCGCTGCATCATGGCAGACGCATCAAACTGCGCTATGCCCACCAGGGGGGGCGCAATCCGCCGATAATCGTCATCCACGGTAATCAAACCCAGCATTTACCGGACGCATACCTGCGCTACCTGACAAACTTTTTTATCACCAGGCTCAAACTCAAGGGCACCCCGCTGCGCATCGAGCTCAAGACCGGTAAAAATCCTTTTGCAGGCAAAAAACGCACCAAAAAGCGAAAAAAATAAGATCCAATATTAAAAAAACAGCCCAAAATCGGCAAAAAATCTGAAAATTAGTGCATTTACACATAGACTTTACAGCATGAGCCTGCAACGAATTCTGGTAACCAACGCCAAAGGCGGCTGTGGTAAGACTACCATCGCGACCAATCTCGCCTCGCATTACGCGCGTGTCGGGAAGAATGTGCGCCTGTTCGATCACGATACCCAGGGTTCTTCGCTGGCCTGGATCAGACGACGTCCCGGGGATGTCGCGCCGGTGACTGGCGTCGACGCGTCGAAGAACTCGGATCACCGCCTGACGCGTTCGTGGCAGCTGCGAGTACCACCAGAAACCGATGTTGCGATCGTCGACTCGCCGGCGGGGACCGATATCTCCGAACTCGCATTGCTGTTTCAACAAAATGACTCGGTGTTGATACCGGTTTTACCTTCGCCTATCGATATTCATGCGACCGCGCACTTCATCAAGGCCCTGCTGACGACCGGCGGTGCACGCAGGAAAATGATTCGGCTCGCCGTCGTCGCGAACCGGGTGCGCAAGAATACGCTGATGTATCACTCGCTGGAGAGGTTCCTGTTCAGCCTCAATATTCCATTTATTTCAAGCCTGCGAGATACGCAGCTTTATGCCCAGGCTATCGAAATGGGAATCGGGGTGCAGGAGATTTCGACCTCGCGCAACCGCATCGACAGGGAACAATGGGCTCCCGTGTTTCGCTGGCTCGATACCCCGGTAGTCAGCGAAACTGCGCCGATTACACCGTTGTTCAACAGCTTCGAGCGGTAATCCCTTCGCCGCTGTCGGCGATAGTGTAACTTTTTCAATTATCGCGTTTTCGGCGGGCAACGGCACCGAACCCTGTGCTATTATTGCGCGACTTTTTTACCACGGTAGTACGATGAATCTGTTACGCATCACCATTTTTTGCATGATCTGCTTCGCGACATTTTCCACGGTCAAAGCCAGCGACTTCGAGGCCGCCCTGAGCAAGGAAACCGCACAGTTCACGTTTCGCTCGGATTCCAGCGTAATCGGCTGGGGCGGCGCCGATCTCTCGCTCGGCCTGTTCTATAACGAAGAGAGCGACTATGTTATTCAGGGCGGATTATTGCAGATGCGCCAGCCATCGGAGCAAAATCCATTGACCTTCGGCGTCGGCGTAAAAGGATACCTCGGGCAGCTGGATAAGCCCGACAAGGACGTGTTCGCATTCGCCGTCGGCGGACAGGTCAGGTATACCATTGCAGGCACCATGCCAATGGCGGTGTTCCTGGAAGGGTTCTTCGCCCCCGAGATCACCAGTTTTTCAGACTCGGACGCCATCATCGATTATACCTTCGGATTTCAGATCGAGGCTTTGCCGCAGACCGTCGCTTTCATCGGGGTCCGGCATTTCGAAATCGAACTGGATCGTGCCGACTACGAGGCCGACGACGATAATGTTCATTTTGGCGTGCGGCTGACTTTCTAGTCTGGTAGAAACAGGGCGGGATCGATCCAGGTTCCGTTCAGGCCCAGGCTCCAGTGCAGGTGCGGACCGGTCACCCGGCCGGTGGCACCGACCTTGCCGACGATCTGACCTTTCTCGACCCGGTCGCCGAGCTTGACGTCGATTTCGCTTAGATGCGCAAACATCGAGATCAGCCCCTGCCCGTGATCGATATAGACCAGGTTGCCGCTGAAAAAGAAGTCACCCAGTTCGACAACCCTGCCCGCGCTGGGGCTTAACACCGGCGTGCCGGTGTCTGCGGCGATGTCCATGCCGCTGTGCGGACGGCGCTGTTGACCATTGAACACCCGGCGACGCCCGAAGCTGCCGGTGCTGACGCCGCTCACCGGGGTTATAAAATCGACGTCGACCGCGGCCGGCGAGTAGTGGTTGCGTGCCACCTGCTGACGCGCTTTTTCGGCGAGAATGCGCTCCATGTCGCTGGCGTAGGGATTGACCTTGCGCTCGTCGGTAATGGTGATGTGTTGCGTGCTGTATTTCTTGTCCCTGATCGAGAAGAATTTCTTGCGCACCTGACTGCTGTCGCGGGCCTCGATAAAATATTCGCCCGGCCTCAGGTTGAGCGGCAATCCGACCAGTGCGCTCGGCACACCGTCGATTTTGGCTATCAGCACGGGTTTGTCCCGAAACCGGTAGTTTGTCGTATTTTCCTGCTCGAGCGAGATGATGGCGATGCCGCCGGGTACCAGCGACTGACGCGGTTGCGCCTGCGCCTGGGCAGCCAGCAGGCCGAACAGGATCAGGCCGGGTAACAAAAATCGCAAACTTAAATCCTTTGCCATGATAATAGCCGAGCAGTATGCGAACTTTTACCCCCTGGTCAAGGTCCGAGGAGGTATTATCCGCGGTACCTCAGAGACGCAACCGCGCCAATTTTGCAATTCAAACAACAGCGGACGAAAATGCTCGAACTCGGCGATATCGACCAGGAAATGCTGGTTTTCGGCGGCCCCTACAGCAACCTTGCGGCTACCACCGCGATGCGGCAACGCGCGCGCGACGCCGGTATCGCTGCCGATCGCGTCATATGCACCGGCGACCTGGTTGCCTACTGCGCCGAACCCGCCGAAACTCTCGAGCTGATCCGTGACTGGGGCATCCACGTGGTGATGGGCAATTGCGAGGAGGCGCTCGCATTCAACGAGCCCGATTGCGGCTGCGGCTTCGAAGAAGGCAGCAGTTGCTCCACGCTGGCGAGCACCTGGTATCGATACGCCGATCTGCGTGTCGCCAGCGGGTTGCGCCGCTGGATGCGGGGCCTGTCGCGTAGCATTGCCTTCGAGATGTCCGGGATGCGCTTCAGGGCGGTGCACGGCAGCCTGTCGAGCATCAACGCGTTCGTGTTTGCCTCCAGCGATGCCGAGGCCAAGATTGCGCAAATCAGGGAAGCCAGCGCCGATGTCGTGATCGGCGGGCATTCGGGCATACCTTTCGGCCAGCGTATCGACCATTGTTTCTGGCTGAACGCGGGCGTCATCGGCATGCCGGCCAACGACGGCGGCAGCCACGGCTGGTACATGCTGATCGATCCGACCGGGGAACGGCCCATGGTCAGCTGGCATCGACTCGAATACGATTACGAGATCAGCCGGGACGCGACCATCGCGGCTGGCATGATCGAATACGGCCAGGCGCTAGCGAGCGGCCTGTGGCCCAGTATCGATATACTCCCCGATACCGAGCGCCGCCAGCGCGGCCAGCCGCTGCACCTCCCCCCGTTAAGCTTGTAACAGCCAGCCGCGACACGCTCCCCGGAATTATCGGAGGGGCTGGTGTGCAGGATTAGCCCGTTGCAGAAGCGGAAGAGGACTGAAATTGCTCGACCCAGAGCAGGGTGGCGCCTGCCACCGCGACCGGCATCGCGAGGAAGTTGACGATGGGGATGCTGGTCATGATCATGACCGCGCCACCGAATCCGAGCGAGATACCGCGGCGTTGCGCCAGGCGTCGCTTTTGTTCCGCAAACACGATGTCGTGATTGCCCATCGGGTAATCGAAGTATTCCAGCGAGAGCAGCCAGGAACCGAAAATCACCCACAGCAGCGGGGCGACCAGGTTGACGACGGGGATCAGGCTGACCAGGAATAATCCAGATGCCCACAGTAGTATGTAAACCAGCTTGCCTAACTGGGAAGCGATTGCGTCGATCGCCATGCGCATAAATCCGACGTCGGACGAGACCGCCCGGCCGGTTAGCAGAGCTTCGATTTTCTCCGACATCAGGGCATTGAAAGGCGCCGCGATGATATTGGCCACCGGGGTGAAGGCAAAAAACACGGTGATCGCGGCCAGCACGCCGAAGAACAGCCAGATCAGCCATCTGATGAAATCGAGAAATCCCGGAACGTAGGACATCAGCCACTCGACGAAAGGGTAAAACTGGCTGTAGCCATACCAGATCAGCACGCCGAATATCAGTAAATTGATCAGCAGCGGCATGATGACGTATGCCCTAATGCCGGGCGTGTTGAGCAAACGCAGCGCGCGCGCCAGCGCCTGGGTTCCGATGGTAACGTCGGCAATCATCGGCTGGCCGGCGTCACGGCAGCACCACCGCTTCAGCCGCGACCCAGCCCTCGGCACGATGCTCGGCGACGACCCGCGTGTAGACGCCGCCACGCACGTTGAAATCGGCGTTGAGGCGCATAAACCGTGGCGATACCGCGGCAACCAGGTCCGACAGGATTTGATTGGTAACGGCTTCGTGAAAAGCGCCGCGGTCGCGATACGACCAGAAATACAGCTTCAGCGCCTTCAGTTCCAGACACAGCCTGTCCGGCACATACTCGATTTCGATTTCGGCAAAGTCGGGTTGTCCGGTAACCGGGCACAAACAGGTAAACTCGGGCGTTTCGATACGAATCGTATAGTCCCGCTCGGGGTTCGGGTTGTCGAACGTATCCAGCGACGTGGATGGCTGCGTGGTCATAATTGCTCTCTCAGGTTATCGCGGACGGCCAGCGCAACTCGGGGCCCGCGGCGCGACATTATATAGCTGCATGCGGATTAGGCAATTATTTGCCGCGATTTACTGATGATGGGTAACGCAAATGGTATACTCTGGCCGCCATTTTGCACCCTGGAAGTTCGCGCGCCGATGCGTCTCAGTCAAATTAAAATATCCGGCTTCAAGTCGTTCGTCGATCCAAGCAAAATCGCCTTTCCGGCGAACATAACCGGCATCGTCGGTCCCAACGGCTGCGGCAAATCCAACGTCATAGACGCGGTGCGCTGGGTCATGGGCGAATCATCGGCGCGCAATCTGCGCGGCGAATCGATGGAAGACGTCATCTTCAGCGGATCGTCCAGCCGCCAGCCGGTTGGCCAGGCATCGGTAGAGCTGGTTTTCGACAACTCGGACGGTCGCATCAAGGGAGAGTACGCGAAGTACAATGAAATCTCGGTCAAGCGCATCGCGACCCGCGTCGGCAAATCGAAATATTATTTGAACAATACCCGCTGCCGGCGCCGCGATATCGCCGATATTTTTCTCGGTACCGGGCTCGGACCACGCAGTTACTCGATTATCGAACAGGGGATGGTAAGCCGGATTATCGATGCCAGGCCCGAGGAGCTGCGGGTTTATCTCGAAGAGGCCGCGGGCATTTCGAAGTACAAGGAGCGCCGTCGCGAAACCGAAACCCGGATTCGTCACACCCGCGAAAACCTGGATCGCCTGATCGACCTGATCGACGAAATCGACAAGCAGTTGTCGCGGCTCGACCGGCAGTCGAAAACAGCGGCAAAATACAAATCATTGAAGCAGGACCAGCGCCGCCTCGAGGCCGAAAGCCTGCTGTTGCAGAAACGGGTGTTCGATGACGAAATCGAAACCCAGACGCGTAAGCTGGCGAGCACGGAAACGGCGATGGAAGAGCGCACCGCCGGGTTGCGCCAGACCGAACGCGAAATCGAGCAGGGCAGGCAGGAACTTGCCGCGGCAAGCGAACTACACAACCAGGTTCAGGGGCGGTTCTACAAGCTCGGATCGGAAATCTCGAGCAAGGAGCAGGAGATAGATTACCAGAAAAACCTGCGCCAGCTGAACCGCCAGGAGCTGGCCGGGCTGAAGCAGTCGCTCGAGGAGGCACAGCAGATGCTGGCGGCCGACGAGGCGAAGCTCGCAGAGCTGCAACAACAGCAGGACGAGATTGCCCCGGGGCTCGAAACCAGCGGCGAAAGACTGCGCCAGCAGCAGCAAGCGCTGGCCACGGCCGAAACAAAAATGCAGGAATGGCAGGAGCTGTGGGATCAGTTTCGGCGCGAGTTCCACCGCGTGCACGAGGCCGCCCAGATCGAGAATCGGGGCATCGAACACATCGAACGCCAGGTGCAGCGCACCGATCAGCAGCGCGCCAGGCTGCAGCAGGAGCTGGACGGTCTCGACGCGACCGTCGCGGTTCAGGAAATAAAGCAGCTCGGGAGCCAGGTCGAGGCCAGCGCCGAGGAATACACGGCTACCATGGCCGATGCGCAGAGTAGAGCCGACGCGATCCAGCAGTTGCGCGGCAGTTGCGAACAGGCGTCGAGTCAGCTCGACGAGCTGCGCGGCCAGGTGCAAACCCTGCGCGGACGCCTGAGTTCGCTGCAGGCCCTGCAGCAACATGTGCTCGCCGAGACCAGCGACGAAGTCAGGGGCTGGCTCGATCGCAACCAGATCGATTCGGCGCGGCGCCTGACCGGCTTGATCCGGGTCAAGGGCAAGATCGACAAGGCAATCGAGGTCGTGCTGGCGTCGTTTCTCGGCGCCTATTGCGTCAGGCCCGGAGAATCGATCCCCGATGCGTTCGTGCCCAATCACAATGTTGCCGTTTTTGACTGCGATCCGGTCCCATCGGAGGCTCCGCAACGCAACTGGCCCAGGTTAAGCGATTATATCGATTGCGAAATCGACCTTTCGGCGATTCTCGACGGGATTTACCTGTGCCACGACCTGCAGGACCTGCGGGCAAAGAGACCGCAGCTCAAGGCGGGGGAGAGCCTGGTGACGCCGCAGGGACTGTGGGCAGGCGGTAACTGGATTCTGCAGCTGGGTGACGAAGACCGACACGCCGGGATGCTCGCGCGAGCGCAGGAAATCGAGCAGATCCAGGCGCGTCTCGGCGAAATTACGCAGTCGGCGATGGCGATGAAATCTCGTTACGACGGCGATCGTCAGCGGCTGCAGGGCCTGGAGCAGGAGTGGGACCGGGATCAGCAGGCGCTGGCGGAATTACAGCACCGGCTAGCGGAGCAGCGTCAGCAGCTCGGCGCCCGGCAAAGCCAGGCGGAACAGGTGCAAAACCGGCGCCGGCAACTGCAGACAGAACTGGCTGAACTGGATGATCTCAAGGCGGGACACTCCACCGAATTGCAGTCCAATAGCGCCAAGAGAAACGATTTTCTCGAGCAGATCGCGCAAATGTCCGAGCTCGAATCCGGATTGTTACAACAGAAAACGCTGCTGCAGCAGCAGTTGAGCGAGAGCCGGGAGTCCCTGCAGCAGGCGCAGGAGGACGCTCACCGGCAACAAATCAGGCAACAGGCGCTGGAGTCAGAACGACGCGCCACGCAATCGAATATCGAGCGCATCAAGCAGCAAAGCGAACAGTTCGGTCATCGTGTCGGCGAGCTCGACGCTGCGATAAACGGCGCCGACGATCCCATTGAAGCGCTGGAAGCGGCGTTACAGGAATTGCTGGAGTTGCGCAGCCAGAACGAACAGGAGCTGGGTCAATCGCAAATGGCCGTCGGCGAACTCGATAACCGGCAGCGCGAACTCGAAAACGAACGCAACAACCGGCAGCAGCGGGTCGATGAAATGCGCAACGACCTGGAACGCGAACGCATGCTGCTGCAGGAAGCGAAGATACGCGCCAACACGATCGAGGAGCAGTTGCGGAAATCGGGCCAGGACATAGATGCCTTAAAGCTGGACCTCGATCCCGAAGCCGAACTGGAGGAATGGAGCAGGCGTCTGGACAAACTGAATAATCGTATCGAACGCCTCGGCCCCATCAACCTGGCGGCGATCGACGAATACCAGGAGCAGGCCGAACGCAAGCAGTACCTGGACGCCCAGCACCAGGATCTGGTCGCCGCCCTGGACACGCTGGAGGAAGCGATAAGAAAGATCGACCGTGAGACCAGGGGCCGCTTCAAGGATATCTTCGAACAGGTCGACAGCAGGCTTGGCGAGCGCTTCCCCAAGCTGTTCGGCGGCGGCGAAGCGCACCTCGAAATGACAGAAAACGACTTGTTGAACACCGGGGTACAGATCATGGCGCGCCCACCGGGCAAGCGCGTCACCAGTTTGCAGCTGCTGTCGGGGGGAGAAAAGGCGCTGACCGCGGTGGCGCTGATATTTGCAATCTTCGAACTCAACCCATCGCCGTTCTGCATGCTCGACGAAGTCGACGCGCCGCTCGACGACGCCAACGTCGGGCGCTTTTGCTCGATGGTTTCGGAAATGTCGCAACAGGTGCAATTCATCATGATCACGCACAACAAGATCACGATGGAAACCGCACAAAGTCTCAATGGCGTGACGATGCACGAACCGGGTGTGTCGCGCCTGGTGTCGGTAGACGTCGGCGAAGCGGTGGTGCTGGCCGGGGTACAGTAATGGATGCAACCACCTTCAGATGGGTACTCGTCATCATCGCGATAATACTCGCGGTCGCAATTTATGTTTTCGGTCAATACCAGGCACGCCTGCGCAAGCGCAATGCGTTGGAAACCTTTACCCGCGAAGAGGTCGATTCGGCTTTTATCGAGGATGAGCAGCTGCGCTTCGAGCTCAACAACCTGAACAATATTCTGCGTGATAACGAGACCGAGGAAGCTCTCGACGATATCCAGATCAATCCTGCGCAGGAGGCCCAGAAAACTCCCTATGCCTTGCCAGATCCCGAGATATTCGTGCCGGCGACGCTCGCCGGCAAGGACGCGGGGCGCCTCATCAGCTACCATCTGCGCCACGGCGATTTCCGCCTGATTACCGGAGAGGAAGCCAGCGATGCCGTGCAGCAAACGGGGCTGGAGCTGAACGCAGCAGGATACCTCGAGTACCGCGAGGAGGGCGAGGTTGCATTCCAGGTTGCGAGCCTCAGCGCGCCCGGCGACTTTGCGGAAATCAAAAATCTCGATTTCAGCACCATCGGACTCAACTGCTTTATCGATCTCGACCAGAGTGAGGACCCGCGCTTCGGATACGAGGCGATGCTGAAAAAAGTCGACGAACTGGTGCGCATGTTGGACGTCAAGGTTTACAAGCCCGACCAGGAATTACTGACCATCAGCGACGTAACCGAAACGCGTGAAAAGCTGGCCTGAAAATCGGGGTTGACGAAGACGTGCCGGTACCCAAATCGTGTCGCGCCGAGGCTGCAGAGCTGAGGCAGGAAATAGCCGAGCACAATTACCGATACTACGTGCTCGATGCACCGACCGTCACTGACCAGGCATACGATCGCCTGTTTCGTCGCCTGCAGGAACTCGAACGTGAGTACCCGGAGCTGGCGAGCGCGGATTCGCCCACGCAGCGGGTCGGTTCCGCGCCGGCCAGTCATTTCGAAACCGTCACGCACGAAGTTGCAATGCTGTCGCTGGACAATGCCTTCGAAGAGGAAGAAATGCTCGCCTTCGACCGCCGCTTGCGCGAAAGACTCGATCACGAGGCGCCCCTCGCCTACTGCGCAGAGCCCAAGCTCGACGGTCTCGCCATCAGCCTGCTCTACGAAAAAGGCGAACTGGTGCGCGCCGCAACCCGGGGCGACGGCCGTAACGGCGAAAATATCACCGCGAATGCGCGCACCCTGGCCTCGATCCCGTTGCGGCTGCGTGGCGACAGCCCACCGGGACGTATCGAGGTGCGCGGCGAGGTGTACATGGAGCTTGCAGGATTCAGGGAGCTCAACCGCAGCCAGCAGCAAAGCGGTGGCAAGGTATTCGCGAATCCGCGCAATGCCGCGGCGGGCAGCCTGCGCCTGCTCGATTCCCGCATTACCGCGAGCCGGCCGTTAACCTTTTGCAGCTATGGTATCGGGCTCTACCAGGGGAGCGACCTGCCGCAAAGCCAGTACCGGCAGATGCGCTACCTGAGGGATATCGGCCTGCCGATAAGCCGGCAGATAGAATTGCTCGACTCGATCGACGCCTGCCTCGATTACTACCGGCGAATGCTCCAAATGCGTGACGGTCTCGGTTTCGATATCGATGGCGTCGTGTTCAAACTCGACGATAGCCGCCTGCAGCACCAGGCCGGCTTCGTTGCGCGCGCGCCGCGCTGGGCGATCGCCTACAAGTTTCCGGCGCAGGAAGTCATGACCCGGCTGCTCGATGTCGATTTCCAGGTGGGCAGAACCGGCGCGCTGACGCCGGTGGCCAGGCTTGACCCGGTCGCGGTCGGAGGGGTCATGGTCAGCAATGCGACGCTGCATAACATGGATGAGATCCTGCGCAAGGATATCCGCATCGGCGATGTCGTCATCGTGCGCCGTGCCGGTGACGTGATTCCCGAAGTCGTCGCGCCCGTGATCGAACGACGCAAGGGTAAACCTGCGTTGCCGAGCATGCCGGCGCGCTGTCCGGTATGCGATTCGGAAGTCTTTCAGCAACCCGGGCAGGCGGCCTACCGCTGCACCGGGGGCCTGATCTGCAGGGCGCAACGCAAGGAGGGGATTAAACATTTCGCTTCGCGTAAGGCAATGGACATAGAGGGTCTCGGCGACAAGCTGGTAGAACAGATGGTGGAGCAGGAAATAATCGGCTCGGTGGCCGATCTCTACGGTTTGACCCTGGAACAGTTATCCGGGCTGGAACGCATGGCGGAAAAGTCCGCGCGCAACCTGCTGGATGCGCTGGAAAAGAGCAAGCGGACCACGCTGGCGAGGTTTATTTATGCGCTGGGTGTGCGCGAGGTCGGCGAATCGACCGCCGAGGCCCTTGCCGGCCATTTCGGGAACCTGGACCAGGTGATGAATGCCGACCTGGAAACGCTGCAGCAGGTCGAAGACGTTGGCCCCGTAGTAGCCGAAAACATCAGGCATTTTTTCGACCAGCAAAGCAACCGCGAAATAGTCGCCAGGCTGATTGCCGCCGGGATCCACTGGCCGGCGATCGAGGCCTCGCGAGCGGCACAGACCCTGGCCGGCAAAACCTACGTGATCACCGGCACGCTGGACGGTTACAGCCGCGACCAGGCGGCGAAACTGCTCAAGGCGCGCGGTGCCAGGATCAGCAGCAGCGTGTCGGCAAAAACCAGCGCCGTCATCGCCGGCGAAAATCCGGGATCCAAGCTTGGCAAGGCGCAGGCGCTCGGCGTCGAGATTCTCGACCAGGCGGCATTCGAGGAACTGGTGGGTGGTGCGTCGTGATTTTTGACGAAGAACGGCAGGCGGAACTGAAGAAATACACCTACTCGGTGTATATTCTGCAGGCCATTTCGTTCGTCTTGCTGATAACCGCGATCATCGGCGTAATCATCAATTACATCAAGGACGACGACGCGCGCGGCAGCTGGCTGGAATCGCATTTCAGATGGCAAAAGGCAACCTTCTGGTACGGCCTGCTTTGGATCAGCCTGGGCGTGCTGACCACGCCGATCCTGGTGGGTTACCTGGTTTTGCCCGTCGTGACGATCTGGCTTATTTACCGCATCGCACGGGGCTGGATCTACCTTGTCGACGGCAAGGAAATGTACCTGGAATCCATGGGAGACAACGATGAGCAATGACGAAAAGTGGCGCAGCAAGCTTAGCGCCGAAGAGTACCGGGTATGCCGGGAAAAGGGCACCGAGCCCCCTTTCACCGGCGAGTATTATCACAACCACCGTTCCGGCAGGTATCTCTGCAAGTGTTGCGGCGAAGCCCTGTTCGATTCGAGCCATAAATACGATTCGGGATCAGGCTGGCCCTCTTTCGACAGGCCGGTTGCGGAGCAGGCTGTGCGTCTAGAAGAGGATAGCAGTCTTGGCATGCGCCGGGTCGAGGTCAGCTGCGACCGCTGCGGCTGCCATCTCGGTCACGTCTTCGACGATGGTCCCCGGGAAAGCACCGGCAAGCGTTACTGTATCAATTCGCTGTCGCTCGCTTTCGAGGCAAGCGTCGATGAATGAATCCGACTTCGACCGGCTGGCAGAAGAAACGATGGTCGCCATCGAAGAGGCGATCGACGCCTGCGGCGTCGATATCGACTACGATTCGGCGGGCGGGATTCTGACGCTCGAGTTCGCCAACGGCAGCCAGATCATTGTCAACAAGCAGGCTCCGCTGACGCAGATCTGGGTGGCGGCCCGCTCGGGCGGCTTCCATTTCGACTATGACGACGACAGCGGGCGCTGGCGGTTGCAGGGGCAGGGCGAAGACCTGTTCAGCTGCCTGGGCCGTTACTGCAGCGAGCAGTCCGGAGAAGAAGTGGTACTTGAATAGTTCATCCGGTAAACCGATAACCCCCAGGAGATCCACTCGCGGTTTGTTCACGGGGGAAGTATCAAAATTTTCGGAGTAGGGCCCTGAAAGCGCTGTCTCGAGGGCCTTTGCGGTTGCACCAGGATATCGAAGACGACTCTATGACGGCAAAGCCACCCGAAATCCGGCATTTTCATGGTCTGCAAATCCGTGTTTATTCGAAGGCAGCTGCAAATCGGATGGTTTGCGACATTTCTTCGAACGCGCATGGCATCAAAGACCATACCGTGGGTGAAACCGCGGCCCAGTGCTTTGGGCAGTCACGTGTCGCGGGCTCCTGAACGAGGCCCGCTGCAAAGGCTGGTGAAATATTTCGGCCTGGTTGTTGTCGCGGCTATCCTTTACGTGCTGCTCGATTTCGCGATCGACGTTCGCCCGCCGCAGGTGCACAGCTCCTACCAGTTCAGGCTGCGCGACCTGGTCGTGGATCAGGCCAGGATCCTGCGCCAGGATAACCTGTCCATTCTCGTCATCAGGCGTTCTCCGGCGTTGATTTCCGGGCTCGAGCGGGCGACGGCACACCTGCAGGATCCGGAGTCGCGCCGCAGCAGGCAGCCCGGGTTTGCCGAAAATGCGTTACGCTCCAGGCATCCCGAGCTGTTCGTAAGTTATGCCATCGGCACCGATCTCGGTTGTCCACTGCGCGTCGACGGTTTCGAACTCGTGGAAATCTGCGGCAGGGCACGCTACGATTTTGCCGGCCGGGCCTTGCGGAGTGACGGTGAATTTCAGAATCTCGGCATTCCCGATTATAATTTCAGCGACGATTTCAACACTTTGACGATCAGGCCCTGATCAGGGAGTATGCCATGCCTTCATTCGATGTTGTTTCCGAAGTTGACCACCATGAATTGACCAATGCGCTCGATCAGGCCAATCGTGAAATCGGCACTCGTTATGATTTCAAGGGTTCGAATGCCAGCATCGCGCATTCCGGTAACGCGCTGACTCTCGAGGCCGAATCGGAGTTCCAGGTAAAACAGATGCTGCCGATACTGAGGGAAAAAATGTCGAAGCGGGGCATCGATGTCGACTGTCTCGACCTGGGCGAAATCGTCGAAATGAACAAGCGCGCACGCCAGGCTGTTACCGTCAGGGAGGGTCTCGACAAGGACGTGGCGCGCAAAATGGTCAAGTTGATCAAGGACAGCAAGCTCAAGGTCCAGGCCGCAATTCAGGGCGAGCAACTGAGGATCACCGGCAAGAAACGGGATGACCTGCAGCAGGTCATGCAAATGCTGCGCGAAGCTGGACTGGGGATCCCGCTGCAGTTCAACAATTTCCGCGACTGAGCCCCGGGGCTCAACCGTCCACGCCGCGACTGAGCTGCCATCCCGCGATTCGATCGCGGGGTCCATTCGAATCGGGCCATTCAGCGCCTGGCGTCAGCGAGTCAGGTACACGTCCAGCCTGATCGATTTCTCGCGGTAGACCATGTCGGGCCTGGATTCTCCGAAGGCCGGCGCCTTCAACGGACGTTTGACCACGACGCGGCGGCGCGCCTTTTGCAGCGACAGTTCGAAACACGATTCGATGTCGGTATTGCCGGTCAGCGTCTGTAGAATCTGCATTTCCCTGCCGGGTTTGGCGCCCGATTTGTGTGCCGGAAACATCGGATCCAGATATATGCAGTCGAAATCCTGGCCGGCATCGAGATCTTGCAGGAAATCACGAGCGTTTGCTTTCGTCAGCGTCAGGCGCCGCGCGATCTCGTGACCGCGTTCGTCTAGCGCGAGCCGCTCCAGCGAACAGGCGAGAATCGCGCAAAGCAGGCTGTTTTGCTCCAGCATCGTTACCTGCTGACCGTGCGCAGCCAGCGTCAGGCTATCCGCCCCCCAGCCGGCGGTCAGGTCCAGTACCGAACGGATATTGCGCTGCCGGTTGGTGCAGGCGCGCAGTAGCGCCTGGGTGGATTGCCTGGCGCGCCTTGCCATGGGGCCGTTGACGAAGCTGTGACGAAAACCGAGATCTGCCCCGGGCAATTCGATGTTGATGCCCTCGTCTTCGACATTAATATCGATATCGATCCCAGCGGCGCTGGCCAGGCCGAGCAGGACCTCTGCTGTCCCTGGTCGGTTGTCACTCATCTAATAGTGCGGCGGCTTTTCGACTTCGGCGCCGATATCTCCCGCAAGCTCGCTCCTCACTGCCTTTAGCTGATCTTTCAGGAATTCGATACCGAGGTTCAGCCGGGAAATTTCCCGGTCTTGCTGCGCGACCATATCGTTAAGCGCCTGGATCGTGTGATCCTGCTCGGTATACAGCGACTCGAGATGGTCTAGCCTGGCCTGAAGCGATTCGATCACGATGTTCTATCCTTGCGAAATCTGACCAGTTTAACAAAATTTATCTCGCGCAAACCATACAATGATAGTTTACCGATGATGAATTCATCCGCATAATATGTGTCATGCATCCTGTTCAGGCATTACCAGACAGCAGCGGCAACGAGGATACCAGTGAGCGATTCCCAGATTGACAAAATAGCCAGGATTGCCGAGAAGATTTCGGCCGAAAATAACCGACGAACCCGACAAACCCATACCATCAAAAACCTGCTCGAGGAACGACAGCAGGTGCTGGTGTCGATGTGTGAACTGGCCGAACTCGAGGCTGCCGAGGTGCCGGCGGAAACCGTAATCCACAATCTGCGCCATTTCAACCAGCGCCTGGTGGATTACACGGCGCTCGGGCATTTCGAGATCTACGAGCGGATCATCGACGGCAAGGAGCGGCGCGGCAACATCAAAATGATTGCCGACCGGGTTTACCCGTCGATTTCCGGAACCACGCAGCTATTTGTCGATTTCAACGACAAGTACGATGGAGCCGACGAGGCCGACAGCCTCACCGACCTGTATCAGGACCTGTCGTCGATCGGCGAGGCGATGGCCGAGCGTATCGAATCCGAGGATATGCTGCTGCGTGAAATCAGCGATAACCTCGAAAGCCCGAGCAAGGCCCTCTAATCACGCCCGCGACAATACGTCCCGACGTCGTCCCCGCGCAAACCTGCGCGGTCCGGCGAGAACCTTAATGGCGGTACATCAACAAGATTCCCGTTTTCGCGGGAATGACACGCGGTGCGGAATGACGCCTGGCGACTAGGGAAGGACCCTTTTGAAGGGCTTCACCGTGACCGACGCATAGGCGCCGGACTCGATATAGGGGTCATCGTCGGCCCAGGCCTGCGCGGCCGCGAGCGATTCGAATTCCGCGATGATAATGCTGCCGCTGAAGCCGGCCTCGCCGGGGTCGTCGCTGTCGATCGCGGGATTCGGCCCGGCGATGATCAGCCGGCCTTCGTTCTTGAGCGCATTCAGGCGCGCGACGTGATCGGCACGTACCGACAGGCGCGCGTCGAGGCTGTTTTCATTATCGACTCCGACTATGCTGTATAACATCAACTGGTCTCCTCGTCCGTACTCGGCATGTATTTGGCCAGGAAAAACGCCTGCGCGACGACGAACGCGATGGTCATGCCCATCAGGCCGAATAATTTGAAATCCACCCAGGTATCCTCGCTGAACTCGAATCCGAGCGGATCGATTGCGGGCGCGACCACGATATTGGCGATGCCGGCGACCAGGAAAAAGCCGATCCAGGCCAGGTTCAACTGATTCCAGATGCGCTGTTCGCGAATCTCGATCGCGTGTCCCATCATGCGCTGGATCAACGGCTTGTCGCCGATCAGGTGGCTACCGAGGAACACCAGCGCGAACATCCAGTTGATCGCGGTCGGTTTCCACTGGATGAATAGTGGATCTTTCAGCGCCAGCGTCGCGCCGCCGAATATCACCAGCAGGGCCAACGTGATGAGCGGCATCTTTTCGACTTTCTTGACGATGATCGCCGCCAGCACGACCTGCGCCAGCGTGACCAGGATCGCCGCCAGCGTCGCCAGGTAAATCGCGTCGCTGGCTTCTCCGGGCGTTAACTTCATCAAAGGAATCCAGCTATTGATACCGAGGATTAATTCGTCCGGCAAGTCCAGATAAAACTTGTACAGGATGAAGAAGAGTAAGATCGGAAAAAAATCGAAAAGCTGTTTCATGCGACCGGGGAGGAATTTTGAACCAGCGCAGATTCTAACCCATCCGGCCGTTTGCCGGGGAATATTTTCTGTCGCGCGGGAAAGGCGAGAACGTCAGGGAATGACGCTGTCATCCATAAAAAAAGGGCTCCCGAAGGAGCCCTTTAATTCTATCAGTACAAGATCGAAACTTACTCGATGTCGTATTTCAGCACGGCGTAAAGCGAGGTTGCGTCGTCGTCTGAATTGCCGGTGTCGGCATCGTCGATGACGGCTTCGAAGTACGCCAGGGTCTTACGTCCCAGGGCCATATTGTAGCCGATGGTGAGCATGGTCGGCTCAGGAACCGTACCAGATACATCGGGCGAGCTTGACTCATAGTGCACGTAAGCGTTACCGATATCAGCGTGCAGGGCGAGTGTGTCGGTGCCAACGGAGGTTCCGTTAGTGTCACGAGTCTGGAAGCTGACAGCCATTGACGCGTCGCCCAGCCCGATACCTGACAGGGTAATACCCATCACTGATTCGATGTCGTTCGGAGCGTCGGCTTCGATGTCCTGGATACCAACACCGAGATTCATGTCGCCAATGCCGAAGGTTCCTGCCAGTTCGAAGCCGTTCAGGCCTTCTTCACCAGTGGTCGGGGTTGCGTCCACGTTGAAATAACCGGTCGCGCCCCAGGATACTGCGCCGACGCTACCCGCGTAGGTGACGGCTTCGGCAGAACGGCCATTTACCGTAGCTGCGCTGTACTTGTTAGATCCAACCCACGGAATATCGTAAGGTCCGATGATGTGGTTGTAGAAAGTATGGTAGGTACGGCCAAGCGTCATGCTGCCGAAGTCGCCTTTCAGGCCAACGTAGGCATGACGGCCGCCGACGACGGAATCAGCGCCAGACTCTTCAGTGTTTACCGAAAATTCGTAACGACCAAAACCAGTCATGCCGTTACCCAGGTCGGTCTCAGAGCGCATGCCGAAACGGGAAGATACGCCACCGATGGAGAGTTCGCTTACGCCACCAGTATCAACGCTTGCCAGGCCGATGCGCGCTGATGCGTACAGGTCGGCTTGTGCAGCCATCGGCACGGCGACAGTACCTGCCACGGCCAATGCAATTGCAGTAGTTTTAAATTTCATGAGTTTTACCCTTAAGTCAGTTATATGTTGTGCTTAGGATATAAACCGATCGATGTGACCCGACACTTGCGTGCAGGCACAGTAGCAAACGGCCTATGGACAGGCATAATAGCCATTTTTTGCTCAATAGCAACCCTGTTTTTCGAAAAAAAACAACAAATTTGGATTTTGTTGCATAAATGTAACATAAATGACTCGTATTCCTCCGCATTCTTTCGAAATTTTCTGCTAATTAGCTGATTTGAATAATATTTTGAAACGTTGTTTTATTCCAACTAATTTCCTGTATGATCGCGATCCGGCAGCTCAGGTAACTCGATGGCGCAGTTTTTCGAAATTCATCCGGATAATCCGCAGCGGCGGCTGATCCAGCAGGCGGTTGCGATTATCGATCGTGGCGGCCTCGTCATTTACCCCACCGATTCGAGCTATGCGCTCGGTTGCCATATCGGCGACAAGGCCGCGATGGAGCGCATTCAGCGAATCCGCCGCACCGACAGCAAGCACCACTTCACGCTGGTGTGCAGCGATCTTTCCGAAATCGGCACCTATGCCAAGGTCAGCAACTCGGATTACCGGTTGATGAAAAACCTGACCCCGGGACCTTACACCTTTTTGCTCAAGGCGACCTCGGTAGTGCCGCGTCGATTGATGAATCCGAAGCGCAAGACGATCGGGGTGCGCGTGCCGGACAACAACATCGTGCGCGCGCTGCTGCTCGAACTGGGGCAGCCGATCATGAGCAGCACGCTGATCCCGCCCGGCAAAAGCGAGGCGCTGGACGACGCCGCCGAAATTCGGGAAATCTTCGAACGCGATGTCGATCTGATTATCGACGGCGGATTTTGCGGCGTCGAGCCGACCACCGTTATCAGCCTGATCGACGAGGTGCCCGAAATCCTCAGGCGGGGCAAGGGCGATGTCTCCTTCCTCGAATAGCGCTATCCCGCGAACCATGCAGGCCACCCTCGCACAATTTGAAACCTTGCACGGAGCAGACGCCGCCTGGCGAAACAACGAACCAACGGGATCCGAATAATCGGAACAAATCGGGGTCAGACCAGTAATGGCGCTCACTTGACGAAAAAGAATCATTCCCGCGCCAGCGAATAATTCGTCAAACTGGAATAAAAGGTGGTCTGCCCACAGGCTGCTTTGTATAATCCTCGGCAGGGCTACTTTTCTCCGGATCGTCATTATTGAATACCATTAGTCAAAACACCCGCGTGCTGTCGGGCATGCGTCCTACCGGGTTGTTGCATTTAGGCCATTATCACGGCGTTTTAAAAAACTGGATCGAGTTACAGCACAGCTACGAATGTTTTTACTTCGTCGCCGACTGGCACGCGCTGACCACGCATTACGAGGACCCGTCGATCATAGGCGAGAGCAGCCGCGACATGGTGATCGACTGGCTCGCGGCCGGCGTCAATCCCGGCAGTGCGACGCTATTCGTGCAGTCGCGCATTCCCGAGCACGCCGAGTTGCATACGCTGTTGTCGATGATAACGCCGCTGGGCTGGCTCGAGCGCGTGCCGAGCTACAAGGACCAGCAGGAAAAGATGAAGGACCGGGATCTCGCCACCTACGGTTTCCTCGGTTACCCGCTGTTGCAGAGCGCGGACATCCTGATGTACAAGGCGGGTTTCGTGCCGGTGGGTGAAGACCAGGTCGCGCATGTCGAGCTGACGCGCGAGGTGGCGCGCCGCTTCAACCATTTCTACGGCCGCGAACCCGATTTCGAAAGCAAGGTCGAGACCGCAACCCGCAAGATGGGCAAGAAAAACGCGCGGCTTTATAAGGACGCGCGCAAGCGCTACCAGGAACAGGGCGATACCGAGGCGTTGTCGATCGGCAGGGCTTTGCTCGATGCGCAGCAGAACATCAGCCTGACCGATCGCGAGCGGCTGCTGGGTTACCTCGACGGCGAGGGCCGCATCATCCTGCCCGAACCGCAATCGCTACTCACGGTGTCACCGAAGATGCCGGGCACCGACGGCCAGAAAATGTCGAAGTCCTACAACAATACCATCGCGCTGCGCGAAGAGCCTGACGAAGTCGTCAGGAAGATAAGGACCATGCCCACCGACCCGGCGCGTGTCCGTCGTACCGACGCGGGCGATCCGGAAAAGTGTCCGGTTTGGGAATTTCACCAGGTTTATACCGATGAAGACACCAAGAGGAAACTCGACCAGGGTTGCAGGACCGCTGCGATCGGTTGCATCGACTGCAAGCAGTACGTCATCGATTCGATGCTCGAGGAGCTGAAACCGATTCAGCAGCGCATCGGCGAATACCTGCGGGACCTGTCCGGCGTCGACAGTATCATCAACGAGGGCTGCGAGGCCGCGCGCGGCGTGGCGCAGGACACCATGGAAGAAGTTCGCAAGGTCATGGGGCTGACCGGGCGCAGGTAATGGACAGGGTCTTCGCCAACGGTTCCTCCAATCAATCTGAAATGCCTTTCGCCCTGGTGC
>Ga0224512_10000359_pt1 | contig 49197 bp, 45 predicted proteins | sample SF_May12_sed_USG_4_FD_169103 | JGI IMG/M metagenome (GOLD analysis project Ga0224512, IMG submission 169103) | Sediment microbial communities from San Francisco Bay, California, United States - SF_May12_sed_USGS_13 | ecosystem: Environmental > Aquatic > Marine > Sediment | place: USA... | reverse complement strand
AGCTGTTGGTCAGCGGGTTGGTGAAGGCGTTCAGCGCCTTGGCGTGCTTGATGATGCCGCCGATGTAGAACAGGCAGCTCTCCGACAGGTCGGCGTAGAGCGAGCCGGCGAAGGTGTTCTTGCCGCCCTTCCAGATCGACTGGTGGGTGTGCATGCCCGACCCGTTGTCGCCGTAGACCGGCTTGGGCATGAAGGTGGCGGTCTTGCCGTACTGGTGGGCGACCATGTGGGTGACGTATTTGTAGACCTGCAGATTGTCGGCCGAGCGCACCAGGGTGTCGAACTTCAGGCCGAGCTCGTGCTGCGAGGGCGCGACCTCGTGATGGTGCTTCTCCATGTCCAGCCCCATGTCGACCATGGTGCTGACCATCTCGGCGCGCAGATCGTTGGCGGAGTCGACCGGCGGCACCGGGAAGTAGCCGCCCTTGACCCGCGGCCGGTGGCCCCAGTTGCCTTCCTCGTAGGCCTTGCCGCTGGTGTACGGGCCCTCGTCCGAATCCAGCTCGTAGGCGCAGCGGTTCATCGTCGCCTCGAAGCGCACGTCGTCGAACACGAAGAACTCGGCCTCGGGGCCGAAATAGGCGGTGTCGCCGAACCCGCCCGACTTCACGTAGGCCTCGGCGCGCCGCGCGGTCGAGCGCGGATCGCGGCTATAGGGCTGGCCGGTCGACGGCTCGATCACGTCGCAGAACAGGATCAGCATCGGCTGCGCCGCGAACGGGTCCATCACCGCGGTCTCGAGGTCGGGGATCAGGCTCATGTCCGACTCGCTGATGTCCTTCCAGCCCTCGATCGACGAGCCGTCGAACATGATGCCCTCGGTCAGCAGGTCCTCGTCGATGGTGTTGACGTGCTGGCTGATGTGCTGCCACTTGCCGCGCGGGTCGGTGAATCGGAAATCGACATACTGGACGTCGTTTTCCTTGATCATGTCGAGAACTTTCTTGGTCATGCTTTTATTCCCTGTCTTCAGGACGGTTCATGGAAATCGCGCCCCGGGAGAGGCCGGGGCGTAACGGAGTTGAATTACACGGCGTCGCTGCCGCGCTCGCCTGTGCGGATGCGGATCGCTTCCTCGACGGCGGACACGAAGATCTTGCCGTCGCCGATGCGCCCGGTGCGGGCGGCCTCGGTGATCGCCTCGACGGCGCGTTCCGCAAGCGCATCGTCGACCACCACCTCGATCTTCACCTTGGGCAGGAAGTCGACGACGTATTCGGCGCCGCGGTAGAGTTCCGTATGGCCCTTCTGGCGGCCGAAGCCCTTGGCCTCGGTCACGGTAATGCCCTGGATCCCGACCTCGTGCAGCGCTTCCTTGACCTCATCGAGCTTGAACGGCTTGATGATCGCTTCGATTTTCTTCATGGCACATTTCGTTTCATTGGCACGGCCACACACCCGGCACGGGCGCGCGGCATCGGCCCCCTTTATTGCACAGCGTATGCCACATTGGCATCCCGGAATTTATCGTTTAATTACAAAAGATTATAAGAAATCCGCGAGTCCGCGCCGATTCCGTTCCGGTCAATTCTTGTGCGGCCCTGGCAAAATTGCCCAAGAAACAGGCATGTTATCTGCCCGAAATTCAGGCACGGTTATGCCCGATGGCCGCCGGCTTTGCCGGCGAATCGCTATTTTGTCACCCTCACCCAACCCTCTCCCATCAAGGGAGAGGGGCTCTCGCCGCAAATTCAAAGCCCTCTCCCTTGATGGGAGAGGGTTGGGTGAGGGTGACCGACAGGTAGCGTGCCGGCGATACGCCGGCGCCGAACAAGCGAACGCCAAAAGGGCCGCAAACTGTCATAGGCAGGCCTTGATGCGCCGCACCGCCTCGCGGATGTTGTCGATGCTGCTGGCGTAGGAAAACCGCAGATAGCCCTCGCCCCAGGCGCCGAAGCTGGTGCCGGCGATGGTGGCGACCCCGGCCTCGTTCAAAAACCGGTCCTGTGCCTCGCGCGCGGTCATGCCCGTTCCGGTGATGTTGGGGAAGGCATAGAACGCGCCGCCCGGGTCGACGCACCGGAACCCCGGGATCTGGTTGAGCTCCGGCACGATCACCCGGCGCCGCTCGTCGAACGCGGCGACCATCTCCGCCACCGCATCCTGCGGCCCGGTCAGCGCCGCGATGCCGGCATGCTGCGTTGCCGCGTTGACGCAGGAATGGTCGTTGATGCACAGCCGCGTCGCGGCGTCGACCAGCTGTTCCGGCCACACCGCGAAGCCGAGCCGCCAGCCGGTCATCGCGTAGGTCTTCGACCAGCCGTCCAGCAGGATCAGCCGCTCGCGGATCTCCGGATACTGCAGCAGGCTGACATGCGCGCGCCCCTCGTACAGCATCTGGCTGTAGATCTCGTCCGACAGCAGGGCGACGTGCGGATGCGCGAGCAGCCCCTCGACCAGCCGGTCGATCTCCGCCCTGGGCGTGACGCCGCCGGTCGGGTTGGCCGGGCTGTTGATGATGATCAGCCGCGTCGCCGGCGTGATCTGGCCCAGCACCGAATCGGCGCTGAAGGCGAAGCCGTTCGCTTCCTCCAGCGCGATCGGCACCGGCTTCGCGCCCGAATAGGCGATCACCGACTCGTAGATCGGGAAGCCGGGGTTGGGATACATGATCTCGGCGCCGGGCTCGCCGAACATCAGCACGGCAAAGAACATCGTCGGCTTGCCGCCCGGCACCACGACTATGTGGTCCGGGTCGACCGCCACCCCGTGCCGGGCCTCGAGGTCCGCCGCCACCGCCTCGCGCAGCGCCGGGATGCCGTTCGCCGGCGTATAGCCGTGATGCCCGTCGCGCAGCGCCTTGACCCCCGCCTCGACGATATGCTCGGGCGTGCGGAAGTCCGGCTGGCCGATGCCAAGGTTGATGATGTCCTTGCCGGCGGCGGCCAGCTTCTGCGCCCGCGCCAGCACCTCGAACGCGGATTCGGTGCCAAGGCGCGAGAGGGAGGCGGCGGTGTGGAGCATGGGCGGTGTCTCGTTGTGGGGGTGGGGTATGGCGTGAATATCCCCGTCAGGAACGCGTTCGTGAATGTCGACCTACTTATATCCGCCTCTTGAACGCTAGCTCAATACCCCCGGCACGACCGCACCGGCGCGCCCGGGATGGTAACGCGGCCGGCATCTGTCGCGTCGCGCGCGGATGTGCCAACATGTGCCCGGACGGCGACCGCGGGGACCAAACCAGGTGACGATGCAGTGCATCCTTCAATTCGCAACGGGGCCCGGCCGGGCGCCCGGCTCGGCGCCCTGAGGCGCCCGGGGCGGCATGGAGGATCCCGGGTCCGAGACCGTCCCGTTGTACGGGTCGCGTTCGAAGGCGCGCTGCATGGAGTTCGCCCTCGTGCTCGATGCCGTGGGCATAAGCTGCGCGGTGCAGCCCGGCGAGGACAGGTTCGCGCTGGTCGTTCGGGCGCAGGACGCGGACCGCGCCCGCGAGCAGCTCCGGCTCTACCGGCACGAGCACCGGGCCACGTCGCCCCCCTTCGAGTCCCGCCTCGACATCTATGACGGGCTGGTTTCGGCGTGCCTCTATGGCGTGACCATCCTGCTCTTCGACATCCTGCAACGGAACCAGGCCTTCTCGCTCGACTGGTGGCACGCGGGCATGAGCCAGGCCGGCCTGATCCGGGACGGCGCGTGGTGGCGCGCCGTGACCGCCCTCGCGCTGCACGCCGACACGCTCCACCTGGCCGGGAACCTCGTCTTCGGCCTCCTCTTCGGCTTCCTTGCCGGCGGCGTCCTGGGCTGGGGACTCGCGGTGTCCGGAATGCTGCTCGCAGGCGCGCTCGGCAATGCCCTCAACGCTTTCGTCCAGGCCCCGGGCCACACATCGGTCGGGGCGTCCACGGCGGTCTTCGCGGCGGTGGGCATCCTCGCGGCCTACGCGTGGAAACGGCGGCGGATCCGGATCAATCGCTGGGTGCCCCTGGGCGGCGGGGTCGCGCTTCTCGCCTTTCTCGGGATGAGTGGCGAGCGGACCGATATCCTCGCCCACATCGCGGGCTTCGGGTCGGGGTGCCTGTTCGGTCTCGTCTTCGGGGCGCTGGAGACCCGCGCGCTGCTCGCGGCATGGCACAGGCATGCCCTGGGCCTCGCCGCCTGCCTGTTCTTCGCCTTGGCCTGGAGCCTTGCGCTTCGCGCCGGCGGATAACGATCCAGACCCGGGCGGTGCGACCTCACCCTCCAGACGCGGCTGCGCCGCTCCTCATGCTGGAGACCTTTGCGCGAAAGGGAGGAAGGGCGGAACGCCTTGCCCCCACGGGCTTTGTTGTGAATTCTTACCCACGCATGCCTCATCCTGAGCCTGTCGAAGGATGCGCATGAGGGGAGCCGCCAGCGGTGGAAGTGGCTGGAAAACAATGCTTTCGGCGCTTTCGCTTCGCCTTCCGGCACATCCTTCGACAGGCTCAGGATGAGGCGCGTGTTGGGAAGGGTGTGGCGATACATGTAGCGTCGGCAGCATTTCCGGCCGATCTGCCCATCCGCGCAAAGGTCTCCAGGATGAGGCTCCAACGTCTGTGCCGGCATCGGAATCACGCTCCAGCGCTTGTGTCCTCATCCTGAGGAGCGGCGCAGCCGCGTCTCGAAGGGTGAGGCCGCTCGGCGCTGGCGTCCCTGAAACCCGCAGAAATCGCCTTTGCATGGGGTTGTTCCACGGCGTGCGGCGTGGCGCCGCCGCGCGGCGCTGGAAGGTAGACCCTGCAATGCGTATGATGGCCTTTGGCGGTCAGCCGCCGCGGTCCGTCCGGCAAATAGGGCCACCCTGTCCCCCGTCATTGCGAGGCGCGAAGCGCCGCGGCAATCCAGTAGGCAGGGTCACTGGATTGCTTCGCCTCCGGCTCGCAATGACGACCGTGGCGACTGGCGCTTCGGTCGTGCAATGACCGGCATGAATCGGAGCAGGACAGCCGCCGCACCGGGGCAGGGCAGGGAACAACCGCATGAGCATCGTCGACGCCGTCCATCTCGCCGCCGCGCTGCTGACGCTGTCGGCGCTGTTCGGCTACATCAACCACCGCTGGCTGAAATTCCCGCACACCATCGGGCTGGTGATCATCGCGCTGCTCGCCTCGCTGGGCACGATTGCGGTGGATGCGGCGGTGCCGGCGCTCAACCTGCGGGATACCGCCGAGGCGATCCTCGGCCGTATCGACCTGCCGGACACGCTGATGAAGGGCATGCTGAGCCTGCTGCTGTTCGCCGGCGCGCTGCACGTCGACCTCGATGCGCTGGCCTCGCGGAAATGGGCGATCGGCAGCATGGCGACGCTCGGCGTGCTGATCTCGACAGCGATCGTCGGCAGCGGCGCCTGGCTGATCCTCGGCCTGCTCGGCGCGCCGCTGCCCTTCGTCTGGTGCCTCGTGTTCGGGGCGCTGATCTCGCCGACCGATCCGGTCGCGGTGCTCGGCATCCTCAAGACCGTCGAGGTGCCGAAGACGCTGGAGGCCAAGATCGCCGGCGAGAGCCTGTTCAACGACGGCGTCGGCGTCGTGGTGTTCACCATCCTCGTGGCAATCGCCGCCGGGGCTGGGGCGGGGCAGGCGGTCGGCGCCGCCGATATCGCCGAGCTGTTCCTGATCGAGACCGTGGGCGGCGCCGCGATCGGGCTGATCGGCGGCTACATCGCCTACCGCGCCATGCTAACCATCGACGAGCATAATCTCGAAGTGCTGATCACCCTGGCGCTGGTCTTCCTGGTCACCGCCGTCAGCGAGGCGGTGCACGCCTCGGCGCCGATCGCCGCCGTCGTCGCCGGCCTGCTGATCGGCAACCACGGCACGCGCTTCGCGATGAGCGGCAAGACGGCCCTCCACGTCCAGACCTTCTGGTCGCTGATCGACGAGATCCTCAACTCGGTGCTGTTCCTGATCATCGGCTTCGAGGTACTGGCGCTCGCCTTCGCGGGTTCGACGGTGCTGGCGGCGCTGCTGGCGATTCCGCTGGTGCTGGCCGCGCGCCTCGTATCGGTGGCGGCGCCGATCGGCCTCTTGCGCCTGCGCAAAACCTATACGACGGGCGCCATCAGGGTGCTGACCTGGGGCGGCCTGCGCGGCGGCATCTCGGTGGCGCTGGCGCTGTCGCTGCCGGCTGGCCCCTCGAAAGAGGTGATCCTCGTCATTACATATGCGGTGGTGATCTTCTCGATCGTCGTCCAGGGCCTGTCGGTCGGCCATGTGGTCAAGCGGGTGGTGCGCTAGAGCCGATCCGGGTTGATTGGAATCGCCTTCGGCGATCCACCAACCCGGTGAATCGGCTCGATCTTTAAGGTGTAGAGCGGATTCACGCAATTGATCGTGAGCACGATCAATCACGATCCGCTCTAGCGGGCCCGGCCGGTTTCGCAGGGGCCGTGTTTGGCGGCGGGGGCCGTCACGCCGTTGCGCTTGACGCTGCGTGGCCGGCGGCGGTAAAAGGCGCACCTCAACGGTGGCTGTAGCTCAGGTGGTTAGAGCACCAGATTGTGGATCTGGGGGTCGTGGGTTCAAGTCCCATCAGCCACCCCAAACTCCCCCGATATCTCTGCTCCGGCGGCCGGCCCGGCGACGGGACGGCGGCCCGCGCTGTTGCGGCGTCGCATGGTGCCGCCGTCGACGCCGGCGCACCGGACCGCGGAATTTGCGGGTTGGGGGGTTGACTCGGCGAGCGCGTTTCTGGCCCTCTTGGCCGGCAGGTCTACGCCGGATGGGGGAACAGGACATGACCGGTCGCAATGCGCTTGCTGCAACCCTGACGGTATCCGTCCTGCTGCTCGTGGGCGGTTGCGCGTCGCTGCCGGAGGATTTCGCGCGGCCGGAGTCCTTTGCCTTCGGGAATACCGACGACACCGCCCTCGGCAAGACGAGTCGTGAGCGGCGGCGCGGCCATCCCGGGCAGACCGGGTTCTACCCTCTGGACAACGGGCTCGACGCCTTCGTCGCGCGCGCCGTTCTGGCCAACTCTGCAGAGCGCAGCATCTACGCGCAGTATTACCTCCTGCACAAGGATCTCCTCGGCCGGCTGTTCGTCGACCTGCTTCTCAAAGCGGCCGATCGCGGTGTGCGCGTCCGGCTGCTGGTCGACGACATGGATCTTGAGGGCAAGGACCTTGCGCTGGCGGCCGCGGACAGCCATCCCAACATGGAAGTCCGGAGCTTTAATCCGTTCGCACGCAATGTGAGCCGCACATCGCAGTTCGTCACCCGCCTGGGCGAGGTCGATCGGCGTGCGCATAACAAGTCGTTCAATGTCGACAACCAGTATGCGATCCTCGGCGGACGCAACATCGGCAACGAGTATTTCGAAGCGGACCCGAATCTCGCATTCTCCGACCTTGACGTGGTGGCGATGGGCCCGGTTGCGCAGCAGGTCTCGACTTCGTTCGACAAGTACTGGAACAGCGAACTGGCCTATCCGATCTCGGTGCTGGTGTCGAAATTCCCGACGCCGCGGGAAAGCGATGAGATGCGCGCGCGATTGACCGAATTCGTCGCGGTGCAGGCGGAGTCCGAATATCTGCGCGCCCTGCGCAACTCGGACCTGGCGAACGCGCTGCGAGCCGATACGGTGAGGTATTATTGGGGGGACGGGGAGGTCGTCTACGACCCGCCCGAAAAACTCGTCGAGGCAATGGAGAAATCCGAGCGCTACCTCGCGGCGCAGCTCAGCCCCCACATGCAGGCGGTGCAAAAGGAGTTGATCATCTTCTCTCCCTACTTCGTGCCGGGCAAGTCAGGGGTGGCGGCGCTCAGGGTGGCGCGCGAGCGGGGCGTCCGTGTCAGGATCCTGACAAACTCGCTGGCCTCCAACGACGTTGCCATGGTCCACGCCGGCTACCTCAAGTTCCGCAAGGCGCTGCTCCGCGCCGGTGTCGAGCTTTACGAAATGAACAGCCGGCTGACCAAGGAACAGCGCAAGGCGACGTTCGGATCGTCGGTGGCGAGCCTGCATGCGAAATCCTTCGTCCTCGATCGCGAGTCGGTGTTCATCGGATCGCTCAACCTCGACCCGCGTGCGATCGTTTTCAATACCGAGATCGGGGTGGTATTGCGGTCGCCGGAAATGGCCGGCGACATGGCCCGGGTCTTCGATGAAAAGATCGACGATGTCGCCTTCCGCCTGGAATTGGTCAAGAGCGAAAAGGGGAGCGAGAGCATACTCTGGCACGGACTCGTCGATGGCCAGAAGCAGGTCTTCGATCATGAGCCGAACGCGAGCCTGTGGCAGCGCTTCAAGGTCAACTTCCTCAGCATGTTCCCGATCGAATCGCAGCTCTAGGCGGCGCTGGGGGCGCGTGCGCCCGATCCTGGTGACGCCTGCGTTGCGGTGGCCTGCCGGCGCCGCGAAACACGGCCGGTAACGGAGGGGAACCGACAAGGGACTTGAACGGCGCCGGCCCCGGAGGCAGGTTTAGGCGGTGCCGGACCAGGCGGAAGGATTGAGCGCGACCATGTTCTACGAGACGAGCGACCACCACGGGCTGCCGCACGACCCGTTCAAGAGCTGCGTGATGCCGCGCCCGATCGGCTGGCTGACGACGCTGAGCGCTGAGGGCGTGGTCAACCTCGCCCCGTTCAGCTTCTTCAACGGCGTGTCGTCGAATCCGCCAGTCGTCGTGGTCGGCATCAACGGCCGCCAGCCGCACGGGCCGAAGGACACGCTGACCAACTGCAGGGCGACCGGCGAGTTCGTCGCCAACATGGCGACCTGGGATTTGCGCGAGGCGATGAACCTGACCAGCGCGTCGCTGCCGGCGGAGGTTGACGAGATGGCGCTGGCCGGGCTGACGCCCGCGCCGTGCAACCTCGTCAAGCCGCCGCGGGTCAGGGAATCGCCGATCAACCTCGAATGCCGGGTGCTGCAGTTCGTCGAGCTGCCCTGCGACGACCCGGACGCACGCAATACCGCCGTCTTCGGCCACGTCGTCGGCATCCATATCGACGACTCCGTACTGACCGACGGCCTCGTCGACACCGCGAAGATCAAGCCGATCTCGCGCCTCGGCTATATGGAATACGCGGTCGTCGAGGAGGTCTTCGAGATGCGCCGCCCGTCCGTCGAGCAGGCCATGGCCGACCGCAAGAACGCCGCGGAGTAGGCGCTGCCGGCGCATAAACTACAGCAGTTCCGTGAGTGCGGCGATTAGCCGCTCGACCTCGTCCGCGGTGTTGTAATGGACCATGCTGGCGCGCACGACGCCGCCCCGGTCGCGCACGCCGAGCGCATCGATCAGGCGGGCGGCATAGAAATCGCCGCTGCCGATGCCGATACCACGCGTTGCCAGGGCCGCCGGAATCTCGTCCGAATCCCGGCCGGCGACGAGGAACGAGAACGTCGGCGCCCGCTGCTGCTGATCGGCCGTGCGACGGCCGATCATCTGGATCGCCGGGTCCGCGGTGAGGAAATCGACGAAAGGCGCGGCGATGCGCTCCTCATGCTCGGCGAACAGGGCGTACAGCTGGCCCAGCCGACCATGCAACGGCAGGTTGGACTCGCCGAAATGGTGCCGGTGCAGCGTCTTGAAATAGTCGACGATGCCGGTCAGAGCCGCGGTCAGCTCGTGGTTCGGGCCGCCCGGATTCAGCTTCAGGGGAACCTCGGACTCGCTGATGAAATAGTGGTTCTGGGCCCGCGCCCGCAGCAGGAGCTCGCGCTTGCCGTAGAGCAGGCCGAGGTGCGGGCCGTAGATCTTGTAGGGTGAGCACAGGTAGAAATCGACGTCCCATGCCTTGACGTCGAGCTGCCGGTGCGGCGCGAAGGCGACGCCGTCGACGCAGACCAGGGCGCCCGCATCGTGGACCAGCCGAGTGATCGCCGCGACGTCGTTGAAGCCGCCTGCGATGTTCGAGCAGTGCGTGAAACAGACCAGCCGCGTCCGCTCGGAGAGCAGGTTCTCGAGGGCCCCGATTTCCAGCTCCGCGGTATCCGGCGCGACCCGCCACTCGCGGACGGTGACCCCGAATTCCGCGAGCCGCCGCCAGGCGCCGGAGTTCGCCTCGTGATCAAGATTGGTGACCACCACCTCGTCGCCCTCGGCGAACCAGGGCCGCAATGCCTGGGCCAGGAGATAGACGTTCATGGTCGTCGACGGGCCGACCATGACCTCGCCCGTTTCGGCGCCCATCATCTCTTCCATCAGGCGCTGCGCCGTGCGGATCCGTTCGGCCGCCTCTTCCGATGGGGCATAGGGGCCGGCGGGCTGCACCTGGCAGTCCCGCATATAGCCGGTGAGCCTGTCGACAACCTGGTTCGGGACGATGGTGCCGCCGGCGTTCTCGAACAGCGCCCAAGGCTGTTCGAGGTTCGCGAACTGGGCGCGGGCGAAGGCAACGTCGAAGGCGGGCAGCTGCAACATGATCGGGGATCCGTGGCGGGGCTGGACCGGTGGGTTGTAGCGCCGGCCTGCCGTCCATGCAATGCTGTGTCCTCGGGCGTGTTGAGCTACGCCCCGCGAGCTTGCATAATCGGCGCGAACCGGCAGCGAACAGGCCCCCCATGTCTGACCTGAACATTCTCGACATTGCAGCGGTCGCCTGGCTGATCGTGTGCTGGGTCGGCTATAGCCGCTACTCCGAGAAGAGCGCGCCTGCCGGCAACCTGATCGGCGTCATGCACCAGCGGCGCATCGACTGGATGATGCGCATGCTGGAGCGCGAAAACCGCATGGTCGATTTGCAGATCATCAACAGTGCCCTCAACAACGCGACATTCTTCGCCTCGACGACGATCCTGATCCTGGCCGGGCTGTTCGCCATCGTCGCATCGCCCGAGAAGGCGATCGCCATCGTCGAGGATCTTCCGTTCGCGGCCAAGGCCACGCCGGTCATCTGGGAGATCAAGGTGATCCTGATGATGCTGGTCTTCGTGCACGGGTTCTTCAAATTCGCCTGGGCCATGCGCCAGTTCAACTACTGCTCGTTGCTGGTCGGCGCCGCGCCGATCAATGCGGAACCCGTCGAACGCTATCGCGAGTATGCGGTTTCCGCGGCGCAGGTCGCCTCGCTCGCCGCCAAGCACTTCAATCACGGCATGCGGTCATACTATTTCGGCATGGCCGCGCTCAGCTGGTTCATCCACCCCGCCGTGCTGATTCCCGCGGTGCTGATGGTCGTTCTCGTGCTCTACCGCCGCGAATTCCGCTCGCGAACGCTGCGGGAGATCGATGCCTGCGAGGTGCCGAAATGAGCGCACCGGCGCAGCAGCGGCCGCCATTCCCCGCCGGCAGCGTGCTGCTGACGGTCGACGAGATGTATCGCGCCGACGCCGCGGCGGTGGCGGCCGGCATTGCCGGCGAGACGCTGATGGAAAATGCCGGCCGGGCGATCGCCGATGCGATCGCGGCGCGCTGGCAGGCCTGCCCGGCGGTCATCCTCTGCGGCCCGGGAAACAACGGCGGCGACGGGTTCGTGACGGCCCGCCTGTTGTCGCAGGCGGGGTGGCCGGTCCAGGTGGCGTTGCTGGGCGATCACCAGAGTCTGAAAGGCGATGCGCGGACCCATGCAGACGGGTGGAGCGGCGCCGTCGAACCGCTCTCGACGGACGTCCTCGAGGGTGCGGAACTCATTGTCGATGCGCTGTTCGGCGCCGGGCTCGTGCGGCCCCTGACGGGGGTTGCGGCCGACGTCGTGGCGGCGGTGGCGGCGCGCGGAATCGCCTGTGTCGCCGTCGATGTGCCGAGCGGCGTCCACGGCGATACCGGCGCCGTTCTCGGCGCGGCGGCCCCGGCGGACCTGACGGTGACGTTCTTCCGGCGCAAGCCGGGCCACCTGCTGTTCCCGGGCCGGCAGTTGTGCGGCGAACTGGTTGTCGCCGATATCGGCATACCGGGTTCGGCGATCGGCGACATCGCCCCGGCGCAGGCGGCGAACGGGCCGGATCTTTGGCTGAAGGGGTTTCCGTGGCCGCGCTTCGATCAGCACAAGTACAGCCGCGGCCATGCGCTAGTGGTCGGCGGTTCCGGCATGACCGGCGCCGCCCGTCTTGCGGCGGCAGCGGCGCGCCGCGCCGGGGCCGGGGTGGTGACGATATTGTCGCCGCCCGATTCGCTGATGATCTACCGCACCAGCCAAGTCGGCACGCTGGTCGCGAGGCTGGACGATGCGGAGGCGCTCGCGGACAGGCTTGCCGACCCGCGCTTCCATGCCGTCCTGCTGGGGCCGGGCAATGGCGTAAGTCCGGAAACAAGAGCCAACGTGCTGGCGGCGCTGGCGGAGGGAGGACCGGTCGTTCTGGACGCCGACGCACTGACCGTCTTCTGCGACGCTGCGACGGACCTGTTCGGCGCGGTGACCGGACCCTGCCTCATGACCCCGCATGCAGGGGAATTCGTGCGTCTGTTTCCCTCCGTGTCCGGGGCCGGAAAGCTTGATCGCGCGCGGCAGGCGGCGCAGGCGTCGGGCACCGTGGTGCTGCTCAAGGGACCCGATACCGTGATCGCCGCGCCGGACGGCAGGGTGGTCGTCAATACCAACGCGCCGCCAAGCCTCGCGACGGCGGGATCGGGCGACGTGCTTGCAGGCATCGCGGTCGCGCTGATGGCGCAGGGCATGCCCGCCTTCGAAGCCGGCTGCTGCGCCGCGTGGCTGCACGGTGAAGCCGCGGCCGTCCATGGGCCGGGCCTGATCGCCGAAGACCTGCCCGACATGCTTCCGGCAGTCCTGGCCGCCTTGCGGAGCCGTACAACCTGAGGATACCGGAAGCAAACGGACCGCGGCCGCCTGGTCAACTTCTCGTTAATAGAATGCTGATATATTCTCAATAGCTTACCCCTGAATGAGGTGGGTGCGGACCGAAATCGGGGCCAGATGTGGCAGACAACCTGATAGGGACTATTGGGTTTGGCGTAATATTCGATTAACCAGTGAAATATTGATCCCGGATTTGAAAAGAGGAACATACCCACATGTTCTGGAAAGAAACCAAAAAAGCAGATGTCGATTCCATCCATGAAGGGGCGCTTTTTAAACGCGAGCATTCGAATAATCTGATTGAGACCGCACGAGTTCTTTCCATAGGGAAAGATACATTTGGAATTCCGCACGTAAAATACGAGGTGCGGTTTGAGCGGTCGCAGGAAAAAGGACGCTCATTCGAAGGCCCCCGCGTACTTGCCCTGTCGGTGTTCGCCGACAATTACAGTTACTGCAGCGAGTCCGTCTGACAAACCGAGCGGCCCCGCGCGACCGCCGGGCGATCTTCAACGTGCCGCATTGCGGCGCGGGCCGCCGCACATCCCCCGGCAGTACCTTGCAATCTCGCAGTTGCGCCCCCACGTGACTTGACCGTTCAACACGCTGTTCCTATACAGGGGCGCCGCGTTGCCGATGCTCGGCTGCGGGCGCGGGCGTGGCGGAACTGGTAGACGCGCTGGATTTAGGATCCAGTGGAGAAATCCGTGGGGGTTCAAGTCCCTCCGCCCGCACCAGCCATGCAGTTTCGGCGCCGTTCGCCGGATTGGGTCAACAGATTTACTTATAGCCGAGTACGCAATTCCATGCAGGTTACCGAAACCAGAAACGAAGGCCTGACTCGTGAGTTCACGGTCCGCATCGAAGCCAGGGACATCGAGGAGAAAGTCGACCATCGCCTGGCCGAGGTCGGCAAGGGTATGACGCTGCCGGGCTTTCGCCCGGGCAAGGCGCCGCTTGCACTGCTGCAGAAGCGCTACGGGAAAGCAGTGATCGGAGAAATTCTGGAGGCGGCGGTGCAGGATTCATCGACCCAGGCTATTGCCGAACGGGGCCTTACCCCGGCAATCCAGCCGAGAATTGAGATAACGAATTACGAGGACGGTGCAGACCTGGAATACACGATGCAGGTCGAACTGATGCCGGAATTCGAGCCGGCGGATTTTTCCAAGATCGAGCTTGAACGTGTCGCGATCGAGGTGTCGGATGCGGAGGTCGACGACGCGCTTGCACGGATTGCCAGGGAAAACCGGATGGCCGAGACCGTCGCCAAACCGCGCAAGGCCAAATTGGGCGACGTTGCCGTGATCGACTTCGTCGGCCGTGCCGACGGGAGCGAATTTCCCGGCGGTGCGGGCAAGGATTTTCATCTCGAACTTGGCTCCGGCCGTTTCATCCCCGGTTTCGAGGAACAGATTGTCGGCGCCAGGCCCGGCGACCAACTGGCGGTCAATGTGAGGTTTCCGGAGGAATACAATGCACCGGACCTTGCCGGAAAGGATGCCGAGTTCGAAGTTACGGTCCGCGAGCTGCGGAAATATGTGGATTCATCCCTCGACGACGCGCTTGCCGCCACCATGGGCTTCGAGGACCTGTCGAAGTTGCGTGCCGCAGTGCGCGAAAATCTGGAGCGCGAATACAGTGCCATGTCACGCACCGGCGTGAAGCGCCGACTGCTCGACAAATTGGCGGAGCTGCACGATTTCGACGTGCCGGCGGGGATGGTGGACGCTGAATTCGGCGCAATCTGGGGTCAGTTCGAACAGGCGCGCGAACAGGGCCAGATCGATGACGACGACGTTGACAAGAGCGACGACGACCTGAAGGCCGAGTACCGGGCCATAGCCGAGCGGCGGGTGCGACTCGGCTTGCTGCTTTCGGAGGTCGGCCGGCGAAATAACGTCGAAATCACGCAGGACGAAATCAACCGTGCCATCATGGCGGAAGCCCAGCGATATCCGGCACAGCAGCGGGAGGTCGTCGAGCACTACCAAAACCATCCAGAGGCGCTGGCCCAGATCCGCGCGCCGCTGTTCGAGAACAAGGTGACGGACTTCATCCTCGAGATCGCCAAGGTAAGGGAACGCTCAGGCACGATGGAGGACCTCCTTAAGGCCGAAGAGAGCGAAGCGAAGAACCGCAAGAAACCGGGGAAGAAGGCGAAACCGAAGAAACCGGCCAAGGCGAAAGACGACAAGGGCAAGAAAGAGTCGGACAAGAAGGCCAAGGCCGCGAAACCCGGCGGATCGAAGAAGCAGGCCGCCGCAAACGGCACGAAGGGCTGACGCAGCGCGGCTCATTATATCTTAATGACAGGAAAATTCCATGCGGGACTCTCATGACGTTTACATGAATACGCTTGTGCCGATGGTGGTCGAGCAGACCAACCGGGGCGAACGGGCGTACGATATCTATTCGCGGCTGCTGAAGGAGAGGATCATATTTCTGACGGGTCCGGTGCACGACGAGGTGGCGAGTCTGGTCAACGCCCAGCTTCTGTTTCTTGAATCGGAGAATCCGACCAAGGACATCGCGTTCTATATCAATTCGCCAGGCGGTGTGGTAACCGCGGGTCTCTCCATATACGACACCATGCAATACATTCGACCCGACGTTTCGACCGTCGTTATCGGCCAGGCGGCGTCCATGGGTGCGCTGCTGCTGTGCGCCGGGGCGGCCGGAAAACGCTATTCGCTTCCCAACAGCCGGATCATGATCCATCAGCCGTCGGGCGGCTTTCAGGGCCAGGCCACCGATATTGAAATTCACGCCAAGGAAATCCTCGCCGTCCGCCAGCGCCTGAACGAGATATTCGTGCACCACACCGGGCAGAACATTGCCACGATCGAGTCAGCGGTCGAGCGCGACAAGTTTATGACCCCGGAGGACGGCAAGGAGTTCGGACTGATCGACGAAGTCGTCAGCACGCGACCCGTTCTTGCGGCCGACGAAGAGCCGGCTGCGCCCGAACCGAAGGAATAGCGGGCCGGTGCCGGTTTTACCGGCGATCGCGATACGGCCGCATCTTTTCGCCCCGTCGCGCCGCATTCGGCGCATTAGCGTTAAACCTATATTAAAAAGGTCAGTCCATATTGTTTTTTCGGATTGGCGTTCCACCTGTCGTTTCGGTAACATGGCCGAGTCGGGGTAATGGATCGGAAAGCACTCGATGACGAAGTCCACCGGAGGTGACTCCAAGAACACGCTGTACTGTTCCTTCTGTGGGAAGAGCCAGCACGAAGTCCGCAAGCTGATTGCGGGCCCGACTGTGTTCATCTGCGATGAATGTGTCGAGCTTTGCATGGACATCATCCGCGAGGATCACAAGTCGGCGATTTCCAAGTCGCGCGGCGAAGTGCCCACACCGTCCGAAATCCAGACAGTCCTGGACGACTACGTGATCGGACAGATTCATGCCAAGCGCGTGCTGTCCGTGGCGGTTCACAATCATTACAAGCGTCTCGCCCATGGCGGCAAGAACAATGACGTGGAGCTGGCCAAGTCGAACATCGTGCTGATCGGTCCGACCGGTTGCGGCAAGACACTGCTGGCGCAGACGCTGGCGCGTATCCTCGACGTGCCGTTTACCATGGCGGATGCGACGACACTCACCGAAGCGGGCTATGTCGGGGAGGACGTCGAGAACATCATTCTGAAACTGCTGCAATCGGCCGATTACAATGTCGAGCGCGCGCAGCGGGGCATTGTCTATATTGACGAGGTCGACAAGATCAGCCGCAAGTCGGACAATCCGTCGATCACCCGCGACGTATCGGGCGAGGGTGTGCAACAGGCGCTGCTCAAGATCATGGAGGGCACGGTTGCCAGTGTGCCTCCGCAGGGCGGACGAAAGCACCCGCAGCAGGAATTTCTGCAGGTCGATACCACGAACATTCTGTTCATCTGCGGCGGCGCCTTCGCCGGCCTTGAGAAGATTATCGCTGGCCGGCACCGCGGATCGTCGATCGGATTTGGCGCCGACGTGCGGGGCCCGGAAGATCGCCAGGTTGGCGAGATCCTGCGTGAGGTGGAGCCGGAGGACCTGCTGAGATTCGGCCTGATCCCGGAATTCGTCGGCCGCCTCCCGGTTATCGCAACGCTTGAGGATCTGGACGAGGAAGCGTTGGTCGAAATTCTCACCAAGCCGCGAAATGCGCTGGTGAAACAGTACCAGCGGCTGTTCGACATGGAGGATGTCCGCCTCGAGCTGACCGAGGATGCACTCCGCGGCATCGCACTGAAGGCGATCGCCCGCAAGACCGGCGCGCGTGGCCTGCGCTCGATTATGGAAGCCATCCTTCTGGATCCGATGTACGAACTACCTGGTCTCGAGGCCGTCGAGGAGATCGTCATCAATCGCGAGGTGGTCGAAGGGCGCGCCAAACCGCTCTATATCTATTCCGACAGACGTGAGGACGTCGGCAGCAGCGCGTGAGCCCGGGGGAGTCTGCTTCGGGGCCTTGAACCAGCGGGGAGCAGAGCCAATGTTAGGTCGACTTCCCGTTAAACATCCGCGCGCCACGAAGCGCGGACAACCAAGCAAGAGGGCTTATGCTTGAAATTCCTCGCGGCGTGACCTACCCGGTTTTGCCACTGCGCGATATCGTCGTATTTCCGCACATGATTGTCCCGCTGTTTGTCGGACGCGACAAATCGGTGAAGGCGCTTGAGGATGTCATGAAGGATGACAAGCAGATTCTGCTCGTCACCCAGAAAAATGCCGCGCAGGACGATCCGACCCCATCCGACATATATACGGTGGGCACGATCGGCACCGTGCTGCAATTGCTGAAATTGCCGGATGGGACGGTCAAGGTCCTGGTCGAGGGCGGCCAGCGGGCGCGCATTCGGCGGTTCACCGACAATCCCAACTTCTTCCAGGTCTACGCCGACATGCTGGACGAGATCGAGGAAGACCCGCAGGAGTTGGAAGCGCTTGGCCGCGCGGTGGTATCGCAGTTCGAGCAATACATCAAGCTGAACAAGAAGATTCCGGCGGAAGTTCTGATCTCGATCAACCAGATCGAGGAATCCGCCAAGCTGGCCGACACGGTGGTGCAGCACCTGACGCTGAAGATTTCCGACAAGCAGCAATTGCTCGAGACCGAGAGCACCCTGGAGCGGCTGGAGCGTGTCTACGCCTTCATGGAAGGCGAGATAAGTGTGCTGCAGGTGGAAAAGCGCATCCGCAACCGCGTCAAGCGGCAGATGGAGAAGACCCAGCGCGAGTATTATCTGAACGAACAACTCAAGGCGATTCAGAAGGAACTGGGCGAGACCGAGGACGGCCGCGATGAACTGTCGGAGATCGAACAGAAGATCCGCTCGACCAAACTGTCCAAGGAAGCCAAGGAAAAGGCTGAGGCCGAAAGCAAGAAGCTGCGCTCGATGAGCCCGATGTCGGCCGAGGCAACCGTCGTGCGCAACTATCTCGACTGGCTGCTCAACATTCCGTGGAAGAAACCGACCAAGACCAAGAAGGACCTGAAGGTCGCCCAGAAGATTCTGGACGACGACCACTACGGTCTGGAGAAGGTCAAGGAACGTATCCTCGAGTATCTTGCGGTGCAGAACCGCACGGAAAAGGTCAAGGGACCGATCCTCTGCCTGGTTGGCCCGCCCGGTGTCGGCAAGACCTCGCTTGGCAAGTCGATCGCGCGGGCAACCGGCCGCAACTTCGTGCGGATGTCGCTTGGCGGCGTGCGCGACGAAGCCGAAATCCGCGGTCACCGCCGGACCTATATCGGCTCGATGCCCGGCAAGATCGTTCAGGGCATGAAGAAGGCCAAATCGTCCAACCCACTGTTCCTGCTAGACGAAATCGACAAACTGGGCGCCGACTGGCGGGGCGACCCGTCGTCGGCGCTGCTCGAAGTGCTCGATCCGGAGCAGAACAACACGTTTGCCGATCATTATCTGGAAGTCGATTACGATCTGTCCGACGTGATGTTCCTGACCACGGCGAATACGCTGCGCATGCCGCAGCCGCTGCTCGACCGCATGGAAATCATCCGTATCCCCGGCTATACCGAGGACGAAAAGGTCCAGATTGCGCTGCGCTACCTGATTCCCAAGCAGGTTGAGCAGAATGGCCTCAAGAAGAACGAATGGTCGATCGAAGAGCCAGCGCTGCGAGACATGATTCGGTATTACACGCGCGAGGCCGGCGTGCGGAACCTCGAGCGGGAAATCGCAGGACTGACGCGCAAGGCGATCAAGGAAATTCTGCTCGGCGAGAGCGGCCGGAAGACGGTAGAGGTCACGTCCGAGAATCTCGGCGATTATGCCGGCGTGCGTAAATACCGGTATGGCGAACTCGAGGAAGAGGACCTCGTAGGTCTGGTCACCGGCCTTGCATGGACCGAATTCGGAGGTGAACTCCTGACCATCGAGTCGGTCAGCGTTCCGGGCAAGGGTCGAATCCAGAAGACCGGGAAATTGGGCGACGTCATGCAGGAATCGGTGCAGGCTGCGGAAAGTTACGTGAAGAGCCGGGCGCCCTCGTTTGGAATCGAGCCGCCGATCTTTGCCAGGACCGACATCCACGTGCACGTGCCGGAAGGTGCGACACCAAAGGACGGGCCGTCGGCAGGCGTCGCTATGGTGACGTCCATCGTCTCGGTTCTGACCGGAATTTCTGTGCGCCGCGATCTTGCCATGACGGGCGAAATCACGCTGCGTGGCCGCGTCTTGCCGATCGGCGGACTGAAGGAAAAGCTGCTGGCTGCGTTGCGCGGCGGCATCAAGACGGTGTTGATTCCAAAAGATAATGTTAAGGATCTGGCGGACATACCGGACAATGTCAAAGAGGGGCTGGAGATCATTGCGGTCACTACCGTCGACGAGGTCCTGGAGCAGGCGCTGTCCAGTCCGCTCAAGGCCATCGAATGGCAGGCCGATCCCGCCGCGACCCCGAGCGAAAACGACGAGGAATCCGCCCGCACTACTCATTAGTGGTGACAGCGGCGGTCTTTACGACGTCCGCGCACATTTTCGCGGGCGTCAATTTTCTGTGGAAAAGCGAGGAATTCTGCGGTTCCGACGTTGACTATGAGGCGCAAATACCCTTACACTCACGTCGTCTTCAGCAGACACAGTACCTATCCAATACGACCTAATCTTTCCCTGTCCAGAAGGGGGTTCTGCAGTGAATAAGAACGATCTTATTTCGTCCGTCGCCGGTGCTGCCGGTCTTTCCAAGGCCGATGCGACCAAGGCCGTGGACGCTGTCTTCGATAATATCGAGACTGCGCTTAAACGTGGTGATACAGTCCGCTTGGTTGGTTTCGGCACCTTCAGCGTCGCCAATCGCAAGGCTTCTACGGGCCGTAATCCACGGACCGGTGCGGCGATTCAGATTCCTGCCTCCAAACAACCGAAGTTCAAGGCCGGCAAGGGCCTGAAAGACGCCGTTAACTGACGCGCGTTTCAGAAGGATTAGGCGGCCGGCCATCCGGGAACCGGGTGGCCGGCTGCTGTTTTTTCGGGATGCGGTCCTTGCAGTAAGGCGGTTGGGCGATTAGCTCAGTTGGGAGAGCGTCCGGTTTACACCCGGGAGGTCGGCGGTTCGAGCCCGTCATCGCCCACCATTTCAGCATCTCGAGCACGGGCATAAATGGTGCCCGTCGCCCCGGCGGACACAGCTTGACAGTGCAGGGTCCGTGCAGTACATGGACGGGCCTCGAGCAGCGCTAAGGGGGTGTAGCTCAGTTTGGTTAGAGCGCCGGCCTGTCACGCCGGAGGCCGCGGGTTCGAGTCCCGTCACTCCCGCCACCCTGCACCGCGACAATACCCGCAGCCGTTCGGCTGCCTTTATGACTCCGGAAATGATCTCGGAATAAGCGTCATCCCCCTTTCAGCGGTGACACGATGGAAATCCTGTCGCCGTCCGACAGCACGTGCGTGCCGTACCGTTGCTTGGCGATGGTCGAGTCGTTGACGATCACAAGATGGGTCTCATCGCCGGGCAGGCCAAGCCGCGCCATCAGGCCCGATATCGTCGTGCCATCCAGCAGGTGCATCGTCGTTCCCGCCGCGCTGCCCGGCACGTAGCGGGCGATCAGGCCGGACATTTTCAGCGTCACGTCCATTGCCGTCACCCCTTGTGCGTGCGCGCGGCCGCACCCTGTGCGCAACTCAGATAGGCCTGCATGACGATGTGGGGGTCACGCATCAGCATGTCTTTCCAGGGCCCCAGTGGCGTTTTCGTCTGGATCAGCCCGCGCAGCACGCCGACATGCTGCGTCAATCCCAGCGCCAGCGCGCCGACCAGCACGTCGCCGTCAAATTCGAGGCGCAGATACTTGAACGCTTCGTCGTCCCGGGCCACCGCGCGATCGCCGCCTTCCACCCCTTGCCACAGCCCGTAGGAACTGGATATCAGGCCGAGTGTATTGAGCACATTGAGCGCCAGGCTGCCGCGGTAGGGCGTATCGATACCGGCCATGTTCATGGCGGCGATCCGCCCGTGCTCGCTGGCGGTCGGCTGAATCGCGTGAATCGCCGTCTCGCCGGTCGAGAAATCCGGGCCCTGCGCCACGTCGCCCGCGGCGAAGATACCGTCCCTGCTGGTTTGTAGCCGGTCGTCGACGACGATGCCGCGGTCGGTCTCGATGCCGCTGCCCTCGAGGAATGCCATGTTCGGCGTCACGCCCGTCGCGCAGACCACGAGGTCGGCGTCGAGGGTGCCGCCGCCGCTCAGCGACAGCTGCAATCCGCCGTCGGCCAACGTTACCGCCTCGACCGCCGTCGCGGTCAACACCCGCACGCCCTTGCTCTCGCACCACCGCTTGATCATGGCGGCGCCGGCATCGTCCATCATCCGCGGCAGCATCCGGTCTTCGGTCTCGACGACGCTGAGATCCACGCCGCGCGCCGCCAGGGCTTCCAGCACGATGCAGCCGATGAATCCCGCACCCATCAGCACCACGCGCGACCCCGTTTTCGCCGATTCGGCAATGCGGCGCGCGTCGTCCATCGTCCAGCAGCTCTCGACGCCAGGCAGGTCCATGCCCGGCACCGGCGGGCGGGAAGGGTGCGAGCCGGTCGCGATCAGCAACCTGTCGAAGTGGAGGCTGTTTCCGTCCTCCAGGGTGATCGTCCCCTTGTCCGGATCGACCGAGGCCGCCCGCGCCATGCGCACGTCGATCCCGAGAGACTGGAAATGGCCTTCGCCGTGCCGCAGATACGTTCCGTCCTCGCCGATGCCGCCGGTCAGCAGATACGGGATCGCCATGCGGGAGTAGGGCGGCTCGTCCTCGCCGCACAGCAGCACGACGGTGCCCTGCGGATCGGCGCTGCGCAACGCTTCCGCCGCGATGACGCCGGCCGGCCCGGCGCCGATGATGACATAATCCATGGTCCGCGGCCCTATTTGAGGCCGAGCCGCTGCAGCGTCTGCGTCGTCGGCTCGCCGTCTTTGGTCCAGCCCCTGTACTCGTAATACTCGGGCAGCATCTGCGGCAGTTCGCTGACCTTGCCCTTGGCGGTGCCGGATGGCGCCGGGACCTCCAGCAGCCGCTTCGGCAATGTATCGTCCGCCGCGGTGAAGCCCGCTTTCAGATTGTACATGCGCTCGACGTTCCACACCCGCTCGCCGATTTCGATCAGCCGCTCCTCGGTCCAGTCGTCGCCTTCGCAAGCGGCGGCGATCTGCTTCTGGAATTCGGGCACGTCCCAGGCGCAGGTGGTGAACAGGCAAAGGCCGGTCGAATCGATCATCGCGACCTTGTCCTGCGAATCCTTGCACGGCTTTGCCTTGCCCTTGCCGGTCTGGTCCTCCATGTCCTCGGCGAAGACATCGTGCTTCAGGTGACAGGCGCCGCGGTTGCTGGTCACGAAGCCGAGCCCCATCCCCTGCAGCGCGCGTGAATCGTAGCCGGCGAACTCCTGCCCCTTCACATGCATGGCGATCTCGGGATGGCCGTATTTCTCGCACAGACGCTTCGATCCCAGCCCGAGAATCTCGCCGAATCCTTCATACTTGCCGGTTTTTTCCGCCATTATCGTCAGCGCTTCGGCATTGCCGAATTTTAGCTCGATCCCGTCGGTATCGTCCTTGGTGATCACGCCCATCTCGTAAAGCTCCATCGCCGCCGCGAGGGTGCCGCCGAAGGAGATCGGGTCGTAGCCGTGCTCGTTGCTCATGAACCCCGCATAGGTCAGGGCATCGATATCGTCGATGCAGAGCAGCGGCCCGAAGGCATAGGCGGTCTCGTACTCCAGTCCGCCCGACGCGTGCCGGTACTCCGGCTTGTTGACGATGGTGAAGTGGGTCTTGTTGATCCGGGCGATCCGGCCGCACGCGATGGTGCAGCCGAAACAGGCCTTGTTGGTGACCAGGTTTCGGTGCCCGTCGCGCCCGGTCGCCGTCATTGCGCCCGGGTTGATCCTGTCGACGCCGTCGAACTGGACCTTGTGAAAATTTTCGGTCGGCAGGCCGCCGAACGCCTGCATGGAATCGATCATGTCGTTGGTGCCGAGTTCGGTCAGGCCCTTGCGGCCGGTGTTGTCGGCCAGCATCGCGTGGGTCTCGCGCACCGCCTGCATGAACGCCTTCGGGTCTTTCACAGTCACGCCTCTGGTGCCGTGCACCGCCACCGCCTTCAGATTCTTCGATCCCATCACGGCGCCGACGCCCGATCGTCCCGCCGCCCGGTGCAGATCGTTGACGATGCAGGCATAGCGCACGCCGCGCTCGCCGGCGACGCCGATCGACGCCACCTTCAGCAGCGGGTTCTGGTGTTTCGCCTTGAGGTGCTCTTCGGTATGCCAGACCGTGCCGCCCCAGATCTCGTCGGCCGGCAGGATCTCGACCGCGTCGTCGACGATATGCAGGTAGACCGGTTTCGGCGAGCGGCCCTCGACGATCAGCAGGTCGTATCCGGCGTATTTCAGTTCGGCGCCGAACTTGCCGCCGGAATTGGAACAGGCGATCGCGTTGGTGAGCGGCCCCTTCGTCACCACCGCATAGCGGCCGCTGGTCGACGCCATCGTGCCGGTCAGCGGCCCGGTCGCGAAGATCAGGATGTTTTCCGGCCCCATCGGGTCCGCCGTGGGGTCCATTTCCTCATATAGGTACTTGGTGGCGAGGCCACGTTCGCCCAGATAATCGTGCGCCCAATCCATGTTGAGCGGTTCGCTCTCGGCCGTGCCCGTGGTCAGATTCACCCGGAGGATATTCTTCTGCCAACCCATGTGCGGAGTTTCCTTTGCGGTTCTTGATGATTCAAGTCCGGGGTTCGGCATGCGTGCGCATGGCCCAGTCCCGCATGCGGTCGTAGCCGGTCCATCCGGCGTCGACGTAAACGATGGCGTCGGTCGGGCAGGCTTCGGCGCATTTCGGGTCGCCGCCGCACAGATCGCACTTTGCGACCTTGCCCGAATCGGGGACGTAGTTGATGGTCCCGAACGGGCAGGCGACGGTACACACCTTGCAGCCGACACAGGTCGACTCGTTCAACTCCACCGCACCGGTCTCAAGGTTCCGGGTCAGCGCCTCGACGGGGCAGGCATGCAGGCACCACGCTTCCGCGCACTGCGTACAGGTATAGGGAATTGACTGCGCGCCGTGCTCGAACTCGAAAATTTTGATGCGTGAGCGGGCGGGGTTGAATGCGCCGGTATGTTCCAGCGAGCAGGCCATCTCGCATTGCAGGCAGCTGGTGCATTTGGCCGGATCGATGAGCAACGATTTCTGCAATTCCGCCTCCTTATCATGTCGGCGGCGCCACGGGATGCGCTTCGCTCGACCGTCACGGAAGGTAGCAAGTCGGTTTGCCCCAAGCGAGGGCAATTTTCGCGTATTTGCGTGAACGTGGCGTGAGGGCCCGCAACCGCCGTCGGAACAGGGGCCGACGCCACCGGATCCATCAGTAGATGCTGTCGCCCAGGGCGGCCTTTCGGGCGTCCCATTCGGCCTTGTTCAGGATCTCGATGTTGTTCCGTTCGGCGACCCGGTCGAGCGCGCCCGCGCGTTTCTCGTGATACTGGGTCAGCCGGTCAATAGCCGATTTCACATCGACGTCGTCTTCGACCCGGACCGTCTTGCGGACCGCGGCAGCGCCGGCAGGGCTCATGACCGTCAGCACCCGGCCCCAGCCATGCGTGAAGACGTAGTATCCGTACAGCTCGATTCCTCCTGGCATCGCATCTCCTTGCGCCGGACCGGACGGGTTGCGAAGCGAACTCTAACCACTTGAAGCGGTCCCTGCGAGTCACGGCCGGCAGGGCGCCCGGCCGGAACCGGCGCCCCATGCGCGCCTTTTGTCGCACCGCAGCATTTTCTGTCAGAATTGATGGAAAACAAGGCCATTTGCCCTTTGCATTGGCGACGCGGAGTCCTATAGTGCCGCCGCCGCCGGGTACTCCGGAAGGTGAATCGAACGAGGCAGGGCTTAGGAATATTCAGGGGGGCGGTCGATGGACGAACTGCTGCGCGAATATTTGCCGATTCTGATATTCCTGGTAATCGCCATTGCGATTGCCGTCGTGCTTCCCGCGTTGAGTTGGCTGATCGTCCGGCAGCGGCCCAACTCCGAGAAAATGTCGGCATACGAGTGCGGGTTCGAGGCGTTCGGTGACGCGCGCAGACGTTTCGACGTGCGCTTTTATCTCGTCGCCATCATGTTCATCGTCGTCGATCTGGACCTCGCCTTTCTCTATCCTTACGCGGTCGCCAACGACCATCTGGGTCTTTTCGGCTTCTGGTCGCTCATTGTCTTCCTCGCCGTATTCGCCATCGGCTTCCTTTACGACTGGCGCATGGGGGCACTGGAATGGGAATGAATGAGTCCGTGCAAGGATTTCCCGTGGCGCCGAACGCGACGCCGGAGCAGGTGACGCGCGCGCTCGGGGACGAACTCAAAGACAAGGGATTCCTGCTGACCTCGACGGCGAACGTCATCAACTGGGTCGCCAACTGGGGCCGCACCGGTTCCATGTGGCCGATGACCTTCGGCCTGGCCTGCTGCGCGGTTGAAATGATCCATGCCTACATGCCGCGCTACGACCTCGACCGGTTCGGTGTCGTGGTGCGCGGCTCGCCGCGACAGGCCGACGTGATGATCGTCGCCGGAACCCTGACCAACAAGATGGCCCCGGCATTGCGCAAGGTTTACGACCAGATGGCCGAGCCGCGCTGGGTGATCTCCATGGGGTCCTGCGCAAATGGCGGTGGTTACTACACATACTCTTATTCCGTCGTGCGCGGCTGCGACCGTGTGGTGCCGGTCGACATTTACGTGCCCGGCTGCCCGCCGACCGCGGAGGCGCTGGTCTACGGCGTGCTCCAGTTGCAGAAGAAGATCCGCCGCACCGAGTTGCTCATTCGCTAGGACGAAACCGGACAGGTTGATGAATCAGGCGCTTGAAGACCTGGGGGATTACATCGCGGGTCGTCTGTCGGAGGAACTCGACGGACATGCGATCGCGTGCGACGAGTTGATGGTAACCGGGCGACCGGACAGCCTGCTCAAGGTGATGCGCTTCCTGCGCGACGATTCGCAGTGCCTGTTCAAGTGTCTGGTCGACGTCTGCGGCGTCGACTATCCCGAACGCGAGCGGCGGTTCGAGGTGGTCTACAATCTGCTGAGCGTCGGCCACAACCAGCGCATCCGCGTCAAGGTCCCGGTCGGCGAGAGTGAAGCGGTGCCCTCGGTAACCTCCGTGTTCCCCAGCGCCGGCTGGTTCGAGCGCGAGGCCTGGGACCTGTATGGCGTGTATTTCAGCGACCATCCAGACTTGCGCCGGATCCTCACCGATTACGGGTTCGAGGGCCATCCGCTGCGCAAGGACTTCCCGCTGACCGGCCATGTCGAGGTACGCTACGACGACGAGCAGCAGCGGGTGGTCTATGAACCGGTCCATCTCACCCAAGAATTCCGCACCTTCGATTTTCTCAGCCCGTGGGAGGGCATGACGCGGCAACTGCCCGGTGGCGAGAAGGCGGAGGAGGGGGAGAGCTGATGGCCGCCGAAACACAGATCAAGAACCTCACCGTCAATTTCGGCCCGCAGCATCCGGCTGCGCACGGCGTGCTGCGCATGGTCATGGAAATGGACGGCGAGGTCGTCGAGCGCCTCGATCCGCATATCGGGCTGCTGCATCGGGGCACCGAGAAGCTGATCGAATACAAGACCTATCTGCAGGCGATCCCGTATTTCGACCGCCTTGATTATGTCTCGCCGATGAGCCTGGAACACGCCTTCGTGCTGGGCGCCGAGAAGCTGCTGGGTATCCAGCCGCCGCCGCGCGGACAGTATGTCCGCACCCTGTTCGCCGAAATCACCCGCCTCACGAACCATCTGTTCAACGTGCCGGCGCTGGCCCTCGATATCGGTGCGATGACGCCGCTGCTGTGGGCCTGCGAGCAACGCGAAATTGTGATGGAGTTCTACGAACGGGTCTGTGGCGCACGGCTTCATGCGGCGTATTTCCGGATTGGCGGTGTGCATCAGGATCTGCCGGCGGGGCTGACCGACGACATCCTCGAATGGGCCGAGAAGATGCCCTCCTTTATCGACGACATCGAAACGCTGCTGAACGAAAACCGCATCTTCAAGCAGCGCACCGTCGATATCGGCACGGTTTCAGCCGAGGACGCGCTGGCCTGGGGGTTTACCGGGCCGATGCTGCGGGCCTCCGGCGTGCCGTGGGATCTGCGCAAGGCACAACCCTACGATGCCTATGCGGAGATGGATTTCGACATTCCCATTGGCAAGCATGGCGACGTGTACTCGCGCTATCTGGTGCGCGTTGAGGAAATGCGGCAGAGCCTGCGCATCGTCAAACAGTGCATCGAACAGTTGCCGGACGGACCGATCATGACCGAGGACGGCAAAGTCGGCCCGCCGAGCCGCGGCGAGATGAAGCGCTCGATGGAGGCGCTGATCCATCACTTCAAGCTCTATACCGAGGGATTCCACGTCCCGGCGGGCGAGACCTACACGGCGGTCGAGGCACCCAAGGGAGAGTTTGCGGTGTATCTGGTGTCGGACGGGACCAACCGGCCCTATCGCTGCAAGATCCGCGCGCCGGGCTTTGCCCATCTGCAGGCGATGGACTTCATGTGCAAGGGTCATATGCTGGCCGATGCGGTGTCCGTGCTCGGCTCGATCGATCCTGTTTTCGGCGAAATCGACCGTTAGGGGCGCGACGAGGGATGAGCGAAGCATTTGAATTCACTGCCGGGAATCTCGCCCAGGCGAAGGACTTCATCACCCGGTATCCGGAAGGCCGTCAACGCAGCGCGGTGATGCCGCTGCTCGATCTTGCCCAGCGGCAGAACGGCGGCTGGCTACCCGAGGGCGCGGTCGGGGCGATCGCCGAAATGCTCGATATGGCGCCGATCCGGGTGCTCGAGGTCGCGACCTTCTACTCGATGTACAAGCTGGAGCCGGTCGGCAAGCATCAGATCAACGTCTGCACGACGACCCCTTGCTGGCTGCGCGGGTCGGACGAGGTGGTCGGCGCTTGCAAGAAGGTGCTGGGCGTCGGCATGGGCGAGACCACGGCGGACGGCGAGTTCACGCTGGGCGAGGTCGAATGCCTCGGCGCCTGCGTCAATGCGCCGGTGGTGCAGGTCGACGACGACTACTACGAAGACGTCGACGGCAAATCGATGACCAGTATCATCGAGGCCCTGAAACGCGGAAGCAAACTGGCGCCGGGCTCGCAGACCGGCCGCAGCACCTCTGCCCCCGAGGGTGGCCCGCTGACACTGACCGGTGAGGCCGCGAAGCCGGCCGGCAAGAAAGCGAGCAAGAAGGACGATGCCGTCGAGGTAAGCGAGGCCGAAGCGAGCGAAGCTGAAGCGACCGATGCAGAGGCAGGCGAGGCCGTCGAGCCGGAGATTGTCGAGACCGAAGCCTTCGAGGCCGAAGCCGTCGAGGCCGAAGCCGTTGAAGTCGAATTCGAGACCGAAGTAGAAGCCGTCGAGGCCGAAGTCGAAACAACCGAAGTCGAAGCGAGCGAAGTCGAAGCGGCCGAAGTCGAAGCGGCCGAAGTCGAAGCGACCGATGTAGAGGCAGGCGAGACCGAAGCCGTCGAGCCGGAGATTGTCGAGACCGAAGCCGTCCAGGCCGATGACGACGAAGCGGCCGGCGACGAGCTCCGCCCGAAAAAGGAATAATCGCGGTATGCTGCGGACCAGGATCGCATTTTCACCAATCTGTACGGCCTCCACGACTGGTCGCTGGCGGGCGCACGGGCACGCGGCGACTGGGACGGCACCAAGGCGATCCTCGCGAAGGGCCGCGACGGAATCATCGACGAAATCAAGGCATCCGGCCTGCGCGGCCGCGGCGGCGCCGGTTTTCCGACTGGCCTCAAATGGTCGTTCATGCCCAAGGAATCAGATGGCAGGCCGCATTACCTGCTAGTCAATGCGGACGAGGGCGAACCGGGCACCTGCAAGGACCGGGACATCATGCGCCACGATCCCCACAAGCTGATCGAGGGCTGCCTGATATCGGCGTTCGCGATGGGGGCGGAGACCGGATACATATACATCCGCGGCGAGTTCCACAACGAAGCCAACCGGCTTGAGGCGGCGATCCAGGAAGCGCGCGACGCTGGGTTGATCGGCAAGGATTCCTGCGGGGCCGGCTGGAAATTCGACCTGCACGTCCACCGCGGGGCCGGCGCCTATATCTGCGGCGAGGAAACCGCACTGATCGAAAGCCTGGAGGGCAAGAAGGGCCAGCCTCGGCTGAAACCGCCGTTCCCGGCTGCCTCCGGCCTCTATGGCTGCCCCAGCACCGTGAACAACGTCGAGAGTATCGCCGTCGTCCCGGACATCATGCGGCGCGGCGCCACCTGGTTTGGCGGGCTGGGCCGCGAAAACAATACCGGCACCAAGCTGTTCTGCATTTCCGGCCACGTGAACAGGCCATGCAATGTCGAAGAGGAGATGTCGATCCCCTTGAAGGAGCTGATCGACAGGCATGCCGGCGGCGTGCGCGGCGGCTGGGACAATCTGCTGGCGGTTATCCCTGGCGGGTCCTCGGTTGCGTGCCTGCCGAACACTATCTGCAACGATATCCTGATGGATTTCGACTCGCTGAAGGATGCACAGAGCGGGCTCGGCACCGCGGCCGTCATCGTCATGGACAAGTCGACGGATATTGTCCGCGCCATCACCCGCCTCGCGCAGTTCTACAAACACGAGAGCTGTGGCCAGTGCACGCCCTGTCGCGAGGGGACAGGGTGGATGTGGCGCGTCATGGAGCGGCTCTGCGAGGGCGCCGCGAACATCGAGGAAATCGATATGCTGGATGAGGTGACCCGGCAGGTCGAGGGGCACACGATCTGCGCGTTGGGCGACGCGGCGGCGTGGCCGATCCAGGGCCTGATCCGGCATTTCCGGCCCGAGCTGGAAAAGCGCATACTCGACCGTCGGGTATCCGGCCCGGCCGTGGCGGCGGAGTAGGAACAGGCCATGCCGAAACTCACCATCGACGGAACCGAGGTCGAGATCGAGGCCGGTACCAGCGTGCTGCAGGCCTGCGAGTCGATCGGCATCGAGATCCCGCGATTTTGTTACCACGAGCGGCTCTCCGTGGCCGGCAATTGCCGGATGTGCCTGGTGGAAATGGAGCGTTCGCCCAAGCCGATCGCGTCCTGCGCGATGCCCGTTGCCGACGGCATGGTGATCCACACCAACACGGAAACCGTCCGCAGAGCCCGCCAGGGCGTGATGGAATTCCTGCTGATCAACCATCCGCTCGACTGCCCGATCTGCGACCAGGGCGGCGAGTGTGACCTGCAGGACCAGGCGATGGCCTACGGGTCGGACAGCAGCCGCTATCAAGAAAACAAGCGCGCGGTGCGCGACAAGCATATGGGACCGCTGATCAAGACGATCATGACCCGGTGCATCCATTGCACGCGCTGCATCCGGTTCGCGACCGAAGTCGCGGGCGTCCAGGATCTGGGGCTGCTGGGTCGCGGCGAAGGCGCCGAGATCACCACCTATCTGGAAAAGGCGCTGGCGTCCGAGCTTTCGGGCAATGTCATCGACCTGTGCCCGGTCGGCGCGCTGACCTCCAAACCCTATGCGTTCCACGCCCGGCCATGGGAACTGGTGAAGACCGAGTCGATCGACGTGATGGACGCGGTCGGCAGCAACATCCGTGTCGATGCCCGCGGCAACGAGGTGATGCGCGTCCTGCCGCGCCTGAACGAGGACGTCAACGAGGAGTGGATCTCCGACAAGACCCGGTACGCCTGCGACGGATTGCGGCGCCAGCGCCTCGATCGGCCCTATCTGCGAGGCACCGACGGCAAGCTGGCGGCGACCGGATGGGACGAGGCCTTGGCGGCGATTGGCGAGCGCCTGAAGGGAGTCGATGGATCGCGGATCGCCGCGATCGCCGGCGACCAGTGCGACGCGGAATCGATGTTCGCCCTGAAGGCCCTGATGGACGGACTCGGCTCACCCAACCTCGACTGCCGTCAGGATGGCGCGGCGCTGGACGCCGTTGGCGCGCGTTCTGGCTGGCTGTTCAACAGCGGCTTTGCCGGCATCGAGGACGCGGATGCGCTGTTGATTGTCGGCGCGAACCCGCGCGTCGAGGCCGCGGTCGTCAATGCGCGTATCCGCAAGCGCTGGCTGCAGGGCAATTTCCCGATCGGCTTCGTCGGGGCGCAGGCGGAGCTGACCTATGGCTACGATTACCTCGGCGCCGGGCCGCAGACCCTGGCCGAGATCGCCAACGGCAAGCATCCGTTCGCGAAAACGCTGGAGAAAGCCAAGAAGCCGATGCTGATCGTCGGTATGGGCGCGCTGGCCCGCGGCGACGGCGCGGCGGTCCTGGCGGCGGCCCGCCGTATCGCCGAAGGTACCGGCATGATCGGCGACGACTGGAACGGCTTCAACGTCCTGCACACCGCGGCATCGCGCGTCGGCGGCCTCGATCTGGGTTTCGTGCCGGGCGAGGGCGGGCGCAATGTCGAGGCGATCCTGGATGGCGCCGGCAAGGGCGAGGTCGAAGTCGTCTACCTGCTGGCGGCCGACGAGATCGACATGGGCCGGCTGGGCAGTGCGTTCGTGATCTATCAGGGCCACCACGGCGATGCCGGCGCGCACCGCGCTGACGTGATCCTGCCCGGCGCCGCGTACACGGAAAAGAGCGGCACCTGGGTGAACTGCGAGGGCAGGGTGCAGCGTGGGCTGCGCGCGGTATTCCCGCCCGGCGACGCGAAGGAGGACTGGGCGATCGTGCGGGCGCTGTCCGGAGTGCTGGACAAGACCCTGCCATTCGATTCGCTGGGTGCGCTGCGGGCGCAAATACAGGAGGCGCACAAGGGTTTTGCGACGCTCGACGAGCGGGCTCCGGAAACGTGGGGGGCGTTCGGCGCCGCTGGCGGGACGCTGGGCGACGGGCTGTTTGCACCGGCTGTCGGCAACTTCTACATGACCTGTCCGATCAGCAGGGCATCTGCGACCATGGCGGAATGTGCCGCGGCTGTTTCCGGCGCACCGGAGGCAACGGGAACCGATGGCTGAGATCTTCACCGACACGCTCTGGCCATGGGTCCTGTACGTCTGGCCGTGGATCAAGATTCCGGTCTTCATAATCGTGATTGTCGTGCCGTTGCTGCTGTCGGTCGCGTATCTGACGTACTGGGAGCGCAAGATCATCGGCTGGATGCAGTTGCGCAAGGGGCCCAACGTGGTTGGGCCGTTCGGGTTGCTGCAGCCGTTCGCGGACGGGCTGAAGCTGTTCCTCAAGGAGACGATCATCCCGTCCGGCGCCAATCCGATCATCTTCCTGCTGTCGCCGATGATCACTTTCGTCCTGGCCCTGGTCGCCTGGGCGGTGATCCCCTTCGACGAGGGCTGGGTGCTGGCCGACATCAATGTCGGAATCCTTTACCTGTTCGCGATCTCCTCGCTCGGCGTGTACGGCGTGGTGATGGCGGGCTGGGCGTCGAACTCGAAATACGCCTTCCTCGGTGCGCTGCGGTCGGCCGCACAGATGGTGTCGTACGAGGTGTCGATGGGCTTCGTGATCGTCACGGTCCTGTTCCTGGTCGGCTCGCTGAATCTCTCCGATATCGTGCGCGCGCAAGCGGGCGGGTTTTGGAACTGGCATCTTTTCGGCATCCTTGCGCCCATGTGCGTGGTCTTTTTCGTCTCGACGCTGGCGGAAACCAACCGTTCGCCGTTCGACCTGCCGGAGGCCGAGGCGGAACTGGTGGCGGGCTATTTCGTCGAGTATTCGTCGTTTCCGTTCGCCATGTTTTTCCTCGGTGAATACGCCAACATGATCCTGATGGCCGGCATGACCACGATCCTGTTCCTCGGCGGCTGGCAGGCGCCGATTCCAGCGTTGGACTTCGTGCCCGGCATTTTGTGGTTCGCCGCCAAGATCGCCTTCGTGCTGTTCTTCTTCCTTTGGGTTCGCGCGACCTTCCCGCGCTACCGCTACGATCAGCTGATGCGGCTGGGCTGGAAGGTGTTTCTGCCGCTGTCGTTGGCCTGGGTCGTGCTGGTGGCCGGAATCGTGGAATTCACGGGCGGCTGACGGGAATTGAGGGAGTAACGAGATGAGCAGTATCACCCGCGCCGTCTGGAGCTTCCTGCTGTGGGAGCTTTTGGCCGGCATGGCGCTAACCTTTCGCAGCATGTTCCGCCGCAAGGTGACGCTGAACTATCCATACGAGAAGGGGCCTCTCAGCCCGCGCTTTCGCGGCGAGCATGCGCTGCGCCGGTATCCCAACGGCGAGGAGCGCTGCATCGCCTGCAAGCTGTGCGAGGCCGTCTGCCCGGCGCAGGCCATTACCATCGAGGCCGAAGAGCGTGCCGACGGCAGCCGCCGGACGACGCGCTACGACATCGACATGACGAAATGCATCTACTGCGGCTACTGCCAGGAGGCCTGTCCGGTAGATGCGATCGTCGAGGGACCGAATTTCGAATTCGCCACCGAAACCCGCGAGGAGCTGTTCTACAACAAGCAGAAACTGTTGGAGAACGGTGAGCGGTGGGAGGCGGAAATCGCCGCGAATATCGCACTGGACGCACCATACCGCTGAACCGGCCACGACCGTGCAGCCCGGGAAGGGGCATCGATGATCCTGCAAGCTCTCGTATTCTACCTGTTCGCGTGCATCGCCGTTGCCTCCGGCGTGATGGTGATCGCGGCGCGCAACCCGGTGCACTCGGTGCTGTTCCTGATCCTGGCCTTCTTCAACTCGGCCGGTCTGTTCGTGCTGATGGGTGCGGAATTCCTGGCAATGCTTCTCGTCGTCGTCTACGTCGGCGCGGTCGCGGTGCTGTTCCTGTTCGTCGTTATGATGCTGGACATCGACTTCATCCGGCTGCGCGAGGGCTTCATGCGCTATCTGCCGGTCGGCGCAATGGTCGGGCTGGTGCTACTGGCCGAGCTGACGGTGGTCGTCGGCGGTCATTTCCTGGCGACCGGGTTCGGCGGCGCACCTGCCGGCGCGTTGCCGGGTCCCGCCGTTGGTGAGATCACCAATACCGAGGCCATCGGCCGCCTCATCTATACCGACTACGTCTATATCTTCCAGGCGGCGGGGCTGGTCCTGCTGGTCGCCATGGTCGGCGCCATCGTGCTGACGGCGCGCCGGCGCGAGGGCGTGAAGCGGCAGCGCGTCGCCGACCAGAACGCGCGCCGGCCGGAGGATTCGGTCGAGGTCGTCAAGATCCCGACGGGGAGCGGCGTGTGATGGTTGCCATCGGACTCGGACACTACCTGACCGTCGCGGCCATCCTGTTCACGCTCGGTCTGCTCGGCATTTTCCTGAACCGCAAGAACGTGATCGTCATTCTGATGTCGATCGAATTGATGCTGCTGGCCGTGAACATCAACCTGGTGGCGTTTTCCACCCATATGGACGACCTGACGGGCCAGATCTTCGCCATGTTCGTGTTGACGGTGGCCGCCGCGGAAGCGGCGATCGGCCTTGCCATCCTGGTCGTCTACCACCGCAACCGCGGCTCGATCGAGGTTGAAGATATCAATATGATGAAGGGCTAGGCCGTGCTGACGCTGATCGTATTCCTGCCGCTTCTGGGCGCTGCGCTCGCCGGTTTCTTCGGGCGGTTCCTGGGCGACCGCGGAGCCCAGGCGATTTCCTGCACGCTGCTGATCATCTCGGCGCTGCTGTCCTGGATCGTCTTCTTCGATGTCGCCGTGATGGGCAACGTGCCGGGCCAGATCGATCTCGGCACCTGGATGCGCGTCGGTGGCTTCGACTTCGAATGGATGCTGCGCGTCGACCAGTTGACAGCGGTGATGCTGATCGTCGTTACCACGGTCTCGGCCGTGGTGCACGTCTATTCCGTCGGCTACATGCATCATGATCCGGGCATCCCGCGCTTCTTCTCGTATCTCAGCCTGTTCACCTTCTTCATGCTGATGCTGGTGACGTCGGACAACTTTATCCAGCTGTTCCTGGGCTGGGAAGGCGTCGGCCTCTGCTCGTATCTGCTGATCGGCTTCTGGTACGACCGGCCGTCGGCCAACGCGGCAGCGATCAAGGCCTTCATCGTCAACCGTGTGGGCGATTTCGGCTTCGCGCTGGGCATCTTCGCGGCCTACGTGTTGTTCGACACGGTGCGCTTCGACGAGGTCTTCGCGGCGGTGCCCGACCAGGCCGATGCAACGCTCAGCTTCCTGAGCTGGGAACTCCCCGCGGTCACCACGATCTGCCTGCTGCTGTTCGTGGGCGCCATGGGCAAGTCGGCGCAGATTCTGCTGCATACCTGGCTGCCGGACGCGATGGAGGGCCCGACGCCGGTGTCGGCCCTGATCCATGCCGCAACGATGGTGACGGCCGGCGTTTTCATGGTCGCCCGCCTGTCGCCGATCTTCGAGTATTCCGAAGTCGCGCTCGCCGTGGTTGCCGTCGTCGGCGCCGTGACCGCGTTCGTCACCGCGACAATCGGACTGACGCAGAACGACATCAAGCGGGTGATTGCCTATTCGACCTGCTCGCAGCTCGGCTACATGTTCTTCGCGGCTGGGGTTTCGGCCTATTCGGCGTCGATCTTCCACCTGATGACGCACGGCTTCTTCAAGGCGCTGCTGTTCCTTGGCGCCGGGTCGGTGATCCACGCTATGTCGGACGAGCAGGACATGCGCAAGATGGGCGGCATCCGCAAGAAGATCCCGGTGACCTACTGGTTCATGTGGGCTGGCAGCCTTGCGCTGATGGGCATCGGCCTGCCGATTCCGGGCCTGCCGATCGGCTTTGCGGGCTTCTATTCGAAGGATATCATCATCGAGGCGGCCTACGGCGCGCACACTTGGTTCGGCATGTTCGCCTTCGTCGCCGGCATTCTCGCCGCCTTCATGACGGCGCTGTATTCCGCGCGGCTGATGTTCCTGACCTTCCACGGCACACCGCGCTGCGACGAGCAGACACTGGCGCATGTGCATGAGTCGCCGAAGGTCATGCTGCTGCCGCTGGTCGTCCTGGTGCTGGGCTCGATCTTCGCCGGCGGGCTCGGCTACAGCTATTTCGTCGGCGGTGGCATGGAGGCGTTCTGGGGCGAATCGATCCTCGTGCTTGAGAATCACAACTCGATCGAGGCCGCGCATCACGTGCCGTTCTGGGTCAAGTTGCTGCCGCTGGTGGTGGCGGTGTTCGGGGTCTTTATGGCCTGGATGATGTACATCCAGTGGCCGGCGCTGGCGGGGATATTGGCGCGCCTGCTGCGGCCGCTGTACCTGCTGTCCTACAACAAGTGGTATTTCGACGAGATCTACGACTTCCTGTTCGTGCAGCCGGCCTTCTACCTCGGCCGCAGCCTGTGGAAGTCCGGCGATGGCGCGATCATCGATGGCGTCGGGCCGGATGGGCTGGCCGATGTTACGCTGAAGATTTCGAAACGGGCAAGCGCGCTGCAGAGCGGCTATGTCTATCACTATGCATTCGCGATGCTGATCGGCGTGGTGCTGTTCATCACCGCATATCTTTACGTGCAGGCGGGGTAACGGGCGATGGGCGAAATCCCCTGGCTGTCAATCATGACATTCCTTCCCACCGTCGTGGCGGTGGGACTCTGGTTCATCAATGACGAAGACCCCGAGGTCGTCGCCAGCAATGTGCGCGGCGGTGCCCTGCTGGCGTCCCTGGCCACGCTCGTCATAGCCTTCGGCGTGTGGACAGGGTTCGGGATCTTCAACCATTTCGATCCTACAACCCACGAATTCCAGTACGTCGAGCATCGCGAGTGGTTCGGCGCCGGCGGCTTCGCCTACCATATGGGCGTCGACGGAATCTCACTGTTTTTCGTGGTTCTGTCGGCGTTCCTGACGCCGCTGTGCATCCTTGCCAGCTGGACTGCGATCAAGACCCGGGTCAAGGAATACATGATCGCCTTCCTGGTGCTCGAGACGCTGATGATAGGCATGTTCTGCGCCCTCGACATCGTACTGTTCTACGTGTTCTTCGAGGGCGTTCTGATCCCGATGTTCATCATCATCGGCGTATGGGGCGGCCCGCGGCGGGTCTATGCGGCCTTCAAGTTCTTCCTCTATACGCTGCTCGGCTCGGTGCTGATGCTGCTGGCGATCATCGCTATGTATTACGAGGCCGGCACGACCGACATCCCGACCCTGATGGGGTTCGGCTTCGCCCGCGACATGCAGATCTATATGTGGCTCGCCTTCTTCGCCTCGTTCGCGGTGAAAGTGCCGATGTGGCCGGTCCATACCTGGCTGCCGGACGCCCATGTCGAGGCGCCGACCGCCGGATCGGTGATCCTCGCGGGCGTGCTGCTGAAGATGGGCGGCTATGGATTCCTGCGCTTCTCGGTCCCGATGATGCCGGAGGCATCGGCTTATTTCACGCCGCTCGTCTACGGGCTGAGTATTGTGGCGGTGATCTACACGTCGCTGGTTGCGCTGGCACAGACCGATATGAAGAAGCTGATTGCCTATTCCTCGGTCGCCCACATGGGATTCGTGACCGTCGGCATCTTCGCGATGAACGAGCAGGCGGTGTCCGGCGCGATTTTCCAGATGCTGAGCCACGGCGTCGTCTCCGGCGCGCTGTTCCTGATCGTTGGCGTCGTCTACGACCGCATGCACAGCCGCGAGATCTCGAGCTACGGCGGCCTCGTGCACCGCATGCCGAAATATGCCGCGGTGTTCATGCTGTTCATGCTGGCTTCGGTCGGGCTGCCCGGCACCAGCGGCTTCGTCGGCGAACTGCTGGTCATGGTTGGCGCGTTCCGGGCCAACACCTGGGTCGCGGCGCTGATCGCCACCGGCATGATCCTGGGTGCGGCATATATGCTGTATCTGTACCGGCGCGTTATTTTCGGTGAACTGGTCAAGGACGAGCTGAAGTCGATCCTCGACCTCAATCGCCGCGAGGTCCTGGTCTTCGCGCCGCTGATCGTCGCAGTGCTGTGGATGGGGATCTTCCCGATGACCTTCCTCGGGCCGATCGAGGCGTCGGTGGCAAACCTGATCGATAATTATCAAGCGGCCCTGGCCGCGGCAGGCAGCGTGCCCGATGCGCACGTTCTGGCCGCGCGTTAGGGCAGGGGGCGAACCGGCATGGCTGACCTTCCGATCATGACACCGGCCGTGCCGGAGATGTTCCTTGCGGTGGCGGGCATGGTGCTGCTGCTGCTCGGTACGTTCGTACGGGCCGATGCCGCCGAGCGCACGGTCACCAAGCTGACTCTCGTGGCCATGGCGGCTGCGCTCGGGCTGGTTCTGTTCCTCGGCGGCGGCACGGCCACGGCATTCGGCGGCATGTTCGTTACCGATGGCTTTGCCGTCTTCATGAAGGTGCTGGTACTACTCGGCTCGCTGCTGGCCGTGCTCATGAGTCGCGAGTATCTCGCGCAGGAAGGCATCGGTCGGTTCGAGTATCCCGTGCTGATCCTTTTCGCGACCGTCGGCATGATGGTGATGGTGTCGGCCAACAATCTGATGTCGCTCTATCTCGGCCTCGAGCTGCAGAGCCTGTGCCTGTATGTGATCGCCGCCTTCCACCGCGATTCGCTGCGCTCCAGCGAGGCCGGCCTGAAATATTTCGTGCTCGGCGCGCTGTCGTCGGGCATGCTGCTCTACGGCATCTCGATCGTCTACGGGTTTACCGGCAGCACGGGATTTGCCGGCCTTGCGGAGCAGTTCGCGACGGCCGCGCGGGTCGAGGTCGGCCTCGTCATCGGCCTCGTTTTCGTGATCGCCGGACTCGCCTTCAAGATTTCGGCCGTGCCGTTCCATATGTGGACGCCGGACGTCTACGAGGGCGCGCCGACCCCGGTGACAGCGTTCTTCTCCGTCGCGCCGAAGATCGCCGCATTCGCACTGATCCTCAGGGTCATGCTCGATCCGTTCGGCCCGCTGATCGAGGAGTGGCGGCAGATCATCGTCGCTATTGCGATCGCCTCAATGGCTCTCGGCGCCTATGCGGCGATCGCGCAGACCAATATCAAGCGGCTGATGGCGTACAGCTCGATCGGCCATGTCGGTTATGCGCTGATGGGCTTGGCCGCCGGCACCGCGGACGGAGTGCGCGGGGTGCTGATCTATCTCGCCATCTATCTGGTGATGAATATCGGCGCTTTCGCCTGCATCCTCTCGATGCGGCGCCATGGCGACATGGTCGAGGGCATCGACGACCTTGCCGGCCTGTCGGCGAGCAACCCGCGGATGGCGCTGGCGCTGACGGCGTTCATGTTCTCGCTTGCCGGAATCCCGTGGTTCGCCGGCTTCTTCGGCAAGCTCTACGTCTTTATGGCGGCGATCGATGCCGGGCTTTATGCGCTCGCCATCCTCGGCGTCCTCGCCAGCGTCGTGGCCGCATACTATTACCTGCGCATTGTCAAGATTATGTATTTCGATACCGCCGCAGAACCTCTCGACCGGCCGCCCGGCCGGACCCTAGGCCTCGTCATGGTGGTGGCGGCGTTGCTGGTCACCACGTTCATCGTCTATCCGGGCCCTCTCGTGAACCGCGCCGGAGAGGCCGCCGCTTCGCTGCTGGCGGGCTGAATTCGTGAAAGACCGGCCCGCGCTTACGGCCGGATATCGGCTGATCGCGCTCGAGTCGATTGACTCGACCAATGCCGAGGCGGCGCGGCTGGCGCGCGATGGCGCCGCGGATGGCACGGTTGTCTGGGCGAAGCGCCAGACCGCAGGGCGCGGGCGACACGGCCGAAACTGGGAGTCGCCCGAGGGCAATCTCTACACCTCGCTGCTCCTGCGTCCCGAAGCGGCGCCGGCCGAGGCCGCGCAGCTCACCTTCGTGGCGGCGCTGGCGCTGGGCCAGACGCTGGACGGCGTGATTCCCGTTGGCTCGAACCTCGCCTTCAAATGGCCCAACGACGTGCTCCTGGACGGGCGCAAGGTGGCGGGGATCCTCCTCGAATCCTCGGGCAGCCGCAACGGGCGGCTCGACTGGCTGGCGGTCGGCTGCGGGTTGAACATCCAGCATTTCCCGCAGGATATTGCCGGTTACCCCGCGACCAGCCTGTGCGCCGCCGGTGTGGTGGAGCCCGAAATCGGCAACCTGCTCGCAACCTTCGTTGACGCATTTGCGGTCTGGCGCGCGCGGTGGCAGGGTGAGGGGCTGGGCCCGGTGCGTGACGCTTGGCTGGCCCGGGCGGCGCGCGTTGGCGGTGAGGTCACCGTCCGGCTTCCGGGTAACGAGCTTCGGGGCATTTTCATGGGGCTGGATGCAGGCGGCGCGATGTTGCTCGACCTGCCCGACGGCAGTCGGCGGACGGTGACCGCCGGCGACGTGTTTTTCTGAAAGGACGGCCATGCTGCTCGCCATCGATTCCGGCAACACCAACGTTGTCTTCTCCGTCTATGACGGCGACGCCTCGAAAGGGCTGTGGCGCTGCTCCAACAATCCGCGCCGCACGGCCGACGAATACATGGTCTGGCTGATGCAGTTGATGGAGATGGAAGGCGTCGACCGCAACGGAATCGACCGGGCGATCATCGCCAGTGTCGTTCCCGAGGCGCTGTTCCATCTGGTGACACTGTGCCACCGGTATTTCGGCTGCGAGCCGCTGGTGGTTGGCGAGAAGGGGGTCGATCTCGGCATCGAAGTGCTGATGGACCGGCCCGAGCAGGTGGGCGCCGACCGGCTGGTCAACGCGGTGGCCGCCCACGACCGCTATCGTCAGCCGCTGATCGTGGTCGATTTCGGCACCGCCACCACCTTCGATATCGTCGACGGCGACGGCAACTACTGCGGCGGCGTGATCGCGCCAGGCATCAATTTGTCGCTGGAGGCCCTCTACCAGGCGGCCTCCAAGCTGCCCCGGGTCGATATCCGCCGGACCGAGCGGGTCATCGGCAAGGCGACGATACCGGCCATGCAGTCCGGCATCTTCTGGGGCTATGTCGGCCTCATCGAGGGCCTGATCCAGCGCATCCGCGCCGAATGGGGCGTCGCCGACATGCCGGTCGTGGCGACTGGCGGCCTGGCGCCGATGTTCGCCGAGGCGACCTCGCTGTTCGACCATATCGACCGGGATCTGACGATCCACGGTCTGGTGCTGATCCACCGGCGCAACACGGAATGACCTCCGAGAGTTTCGACATCGACGGGCTGGGCAACCGGGACCTGGTCTTCCTGCCGCTTGGTGGCGCTGGCGAGATCGGCATGAACCTGAATCTCTACGGCCATGCCGGCAAATGGCTGATGGTCGATTGCGGGATTACCTTCGGCGACGATTCGACCCCGGGCGTCGAGGTGATCATGCCCGACCCGGCCTTCATCGTCGAGCGCAGGGACGCGCTTGTCGGCCTCGTGCTGACCCATGCCCATGAAGACCATCTCGGCGCGGTGCACTGGCTGTGGCCGCAGCTGAAGTGCCCGATCTATGCGACGCCGTTTACCGCGGCGGTGCTGCGCCACAAGCTGGCAGAGGCGGGGCTGGAGCGTGCGGCGAAGATCACCGAGGTGCCGATGTCGGGAAGATTCGCCGTCGGCCCCTTCGATGTCGAACTCGTCACGCTGACCCATTCGATCCCCGAGCCCAACGCGGTGGTGATCCGCACCGGGGCGGGCACCGTCCTGCACACCGGCGACTGGAAGCTGGATCCCGACCCGCTGGTCGGGCCCAGCACCGACGAGGAGGCGCTGATGCGGGTCGGTGCCGACGGTGTCCTCGCCATGGTCTGCGACTCGACAAACGTGCTGGTGCCGGGGACATCGGGCTCGGAGGCGTCGGTCCGGGAAATCCTGATCGAACTGGTCGGCCGCATGGACAATCGCGTCGCCGTCGCAGCCTTCGCGTCCAACGTCGCGCGGCTGGAAACCATCTGCCGTGCCGCCGAGGCGCACGGCCGGCGCGTCGCCCTTGTCGGGCGCTCGATGAAGCGGATCGTCGCGGCGGCGCAGGAGACGGGGTATCTTGCCGACGTGGCCCCGTTCGTTGCGGACAGCGATATCGGCTATCTGCCGCGCAACGAGGTCCTGATGATCTGCACCGGCAGTCAGGGCGAGCCGCGCTCGGCGCTCTCGCGGATCGCCGACGACGACCATTCCGACGTCAGGCTGGAGGCCGGCGATGCGGTGATCTTCTCTAGTCGCGAGATTCCCGGTAACGAGCGCTCGATCGGCCGGCTGCAGAACAAGCTTGTCTCGCTGGGCGTCGATATCGTAACGGCGCGGGACGAGGATGTGCACGTCTCGGGCCATCCGGCGCGCGACGAGCTGATCCAGATGTATCAGTGGATCCGCCCGAAGATCGCCGTCCCGGTGCATGGCGAGGCCCGTCACCTGATCGCCCATGCTGAACTGGCCCGCGAGTGCCAGGTGCCGGAGCCGGTCGGCGCGCGCAACGGCTATGCGGTGCGCCTGGCGCCGGGCCGGGCGACGGTGGTCAATGAGGTGCCGCATGGCCGGCTCGCGGTCGACGGCACCCGCCTCATCCCGATGGAGAGCGCGGCGCTGCGCGACCGCCGCCGGCTCGCCTACAACGGCTCTGCCGTGGTGACCGTGGTGGTCGACGGGAACGGGCGCGTGAGGGGGATGCCGCAGGTCGCGATCGCGGGCGTCTTCGACCGCGACGTCGAGCCGGAGATCGCCCATGAGGTCGAGGACGCCGTCACGGTCGCGGTCGAGGATTTGCCGAAGCCGCGCCGCAAGGACGACGCCGAGGTGCGGGAGGCCGCGCGGCTCGCCGTCCGGCGCTCGATCCGCGCCCTCTGCGGCAAGCGCCCGCAGATCGACGTGCATCTGGTACGGGTTTGAACGAGATTCCAGGGCGTGTGGCAGGCACGGCCTGGTGTCGGGCTATTGTTTGTCGGCGCAACTGTTTTTCGCAACAAAGGCAGCTCCTGGCTCGCGGATGAGCCACTCCTCGGGCCAGATCGACGGGAAGGTATAGCCGGGACCGGCGACCAGCCGGTAATCGTGCCAGAACCGCTCACCGGCCTCGTCGAAATAGATGCGGTACTCCACTACGGTGTTGTTCACCGCCCCGGCCCTTGCGAATACGAAGCGTAAAGTCCCCCGGTCGTCATAGTAATGGCTGACCTTTATGGCCGAATCGGCGGAGCCGCCCTCATATTGGTATTTCCTGGCGAGACCGTCCGCGCGGACGTTGATGACCCGCGAGACATCCGCGTGGGGCTCGCAATACTCGAACGCGCGGCGTTCCACCTTGAATCGTTGGAACGAAATTCCATCTTCCACCGATTTGTATATGTTTCGAACCGCTATGGTCTTTGGGTGATTCAGCCAGTTATCGGTGGTGACGGGATCCGATTCGCTGGCGCCGAAGGCCGGTCCGGAAAGCAACAGCATCGCCACCGGCAGGTTGCGGACGACCGCAAATATCGTTGTGTTCAGCGTCCTGAACATGGCGTCAGCAATTTCCTTTTCCCATGGACTGCGTCTTCAATGGCCGCGTTAAGCGTCGTGCCCGTGCATGGCGATCTGGGCGATTTCGATCGCTTTCTCCCATGAAATGCCATTGTGGTAGTCGACAGACAGGGGATGATCCGTCGGTTCCAGTTCCAGCCACGGCCGCTGATCGCCGGACCGCAGATGCACTGCCGTCTTGAGGTTCAGCGTGTCGGGATAATATGACAGGACATTGCTGAACCACCCGAAATACTCGCCTTCCTGCACCGGGTCGTCGAACCGTTCCCTGTAAGATTCGTAATTTCCGGGGCTCAACGAAACCCAGACGCCCCATGTGAACGGCTCGTTGATGCCCTGAATCTGGATTTCCAGGACCGTGCGGATGAAGAAGTTTTCGTCGTTGATGGTGCAGAGATCGCTGTTCAAAGAGGCCAGACCGGATCTTTCGTCCTCCGGCAGAGACGCATAATAGAAAGGGGAGTCATACGCAAAGCCCGGCGCCCCTTCATGCACCTCGCCACAGCACGCACACTCGAAGCGGAAGACCGGTTCCATCGCTGCATTCTAATCCGAATAGAAGCGTCACTGCACTGTTGCGTTGCGTTGCGGCGATCATCTATTGATTGTCTCCCGCCATGATGAGTTTATGAAAGCCATGATCGGACGGATGAACCATATCGCCATTGCGGTGCCGGACCTCGATGCGGCGACGACGACTTATCGGGATGTGCTGGGGGGCGCGGTCTCGCAGCCGCTCGACCAGCCGGAGCACGGCGTCACGGTCGTCTTCGTCGACCTGCCGAACACCAGGATCGAACTGCTGCATCCCTTGGGGGACGACTCGCCGATCGCCAATTTCCTCGAACGCAACCCGGCTGGCGGCATCCACCATGTCTGCTACGAGGTCACCGACATCATCGCCGCGCGCGACCGCCTGACCGCGGAAGGCGCGCGGGTCCTCGGCGACGGCAAGCCCAGGATTGGCGCCCATGGAAATCCTGTTTTATTCCTTCATCCCAAAGACTTCTATGGCACTCTTATTGAATTGGAAGAGGTTTAGGGAATGGACTTCGTCGGCGGCCTCGTCGCCTTTGTCATCATCTGGGTCGTGGTCCTGTTCGTCGTGCTGCCGTTCGGCGTGCGACAGCCGAACGAGACGGAGGCGGGACATATGCCCGGTGCGCCGGACAATCCGCGGATCGGTGCGAAGTTTGCGATTACGACGGGGATCACCGCGGTTCTCTGGGCTATTCTATTTATTATCGTCGCGAATGGCTGGATCACCCTGCCGCTGCCGTAACCACAAATCCGCGATCTAGCCGTCCCCGAAACCCTTGCCCGCCTTACGGTATTCGTCGCGCGGCGGGGCGAAGACATCGAGGATCACCGCGCCCTCCGGCCCGGCCTTGACGGTATGCGGCACGCCGCCGGGAGTGCGCCAGAAATCGCCGGCCTTGGCCGCAAATTCCTTACCGTCCTGGGTGCGCACGGCAGAGCCTTCCAGCATGACGCCCCACTGTTCCTGGGGGTGACTGTGCAACGTGCCTTCAGCGTTAGGATCGATCCGCACCACAGACAGCATCGCGTGATCGCCTGGAAAGATACGCGTGTTGACGCCAGCCGCGAGTTCGCGCCGAATGCCCTGGCTCATATCGTGCAAATTGAAAAAATCCTTGTTGGTCATGGCTTTTGCCTCTTTGATCGCATACTCTGGTGCAAGTCTACGCGAGTCGGCGGGTGGGGAGCCAGAGGTGATTCGACCGCGTCGGAACTGCACAAAAAATCATCGAACTATGTATTTGACTAAAATTTGAGCGTAATATGAGATGGTATTGCGACGCGGCGAAGGACGATCCGTGGCATGGACCCTATCACGACACGGAGTACGGATTCCCGGCCAGCAGCGAGCCTGTCCTGTTTGAACGCCTTGTACTGGAGATCAACCAGGCGGGCCTGTCGTGGCTGACGGTGCTGAAAAAACGCGAGGCCTTCAGCCGCGCCTTTGCCGGGTTTGACATCGACTGGGTCGCCGAATTCGGCGAGTCGGACCGCGCCAGGCTGCTGGCCGACGCCGGCATCATCCGAAACCGCCTGAAGGTCGACGCGGTGATCGCGAATGCGCAGGTCGTCCGGGCCATGCGCGACAGCCACGGCGGCTTCGGGGCCTGGCTCGACGCCCATCACCCCTTGCGCAAGGCCGACTGGGTGAAGCTGTTCAAAAAGACCTTTCGCTTCACCGGAGGCGAGATCACCGGCGAGTTCCTGATGAGCACCGGCTACCTTCCCGGCACGCACAGCCCGGACTGCCCCGTCGGTGCCGTGATCGCCGCCAGAAATCCGCCCTGGATGCAGGTGCAGGGCGGTTTCTGGGACGACTGAACCGGATTATCCCGGCAGGAAGATGAATTTGAGGACGAACAGCACCGCCAGCACGTAGACCGCGGGGCTGGCCTCGCCGGGCCGGCCGCTCAACAATTTGATCGCGGCGTAGGACACGAAGCCGAAGGCGATGCCGTTAGCGATCGAGAAGGTCAGCGGCATGGTCACCGCGGCGACCACGCCCGGCACATATTCGGTGACGTCCTCCCAGTCGAGCTCGCTGAGGCCGCGGGCCATCAGGCAGGCCACGAACAGCAGCGCCGGCGCCGTCGCATAGGCCGGGATCGACGTTGCCAGCGGCGCGAAGAACAGCCCCAGCAGGAACAGGACCGCGGTCACCAGCGCGGTCAGCCCGGTGCGCCCGCCGGCCTTGATGCCAGCCGCGCTCTCGATGTAGCTGGTGGTCGTCGAGGTGCCCAGCCCCGCGCCCGCGACCGTGGCGACGCTGTCCGCCAGCAGTGCATTGCGCAGCCGCGGCAGACGGCCTTCCGAGTCGAGCAGCCCGGCGCGGTGCGCGACGCCGATTAGCGTGCCCGCGGTGTCGAACAGGTCGACGAACAGGAAGGCGAAGATGACGCCCCACAGGCTGGCCTCGAGCGCCCCCAGGATGTCCATCTGGAACAGCGTGGGCATAATGCTTGGCGGCGCCGAGACGATGCCGCCGAACTGCGACTCGCCGAGCACCATGCCGACGACGGAAACGCCGAGGATGGCGATGATGATGGCGCCCGGGACCTTAAGCCTGTCCAGCGCCACCATGGCAACGAACCCGAGCACCGCCAGCACGGTGGTGTGCGCGGTCATGTCGCCGAGCCCGACCAGCGTTGCCGGGTTGTCGACCACGATCCCCGCGTTCTTCAGGGCGATGATGCCGAGAAACAGGCCGATGCCGGCCGAGATCGCCATCTTCAGAGATTTCGGTATGGCGTTGATGATCCATTCGCGCACCGGCAAGACGCTGAGCACCACAAAGATTACGCCGGAGACGAACACCGCGCCCAGCGCCACCTGCCAGCTGTTGCCCATGCCCAGCACCACGCCATAGGTGAAGAAGGCGTTCAGCCCCATGCCGGGGGCCAGCGCGATCGGGTAATTGGCGGCCAGCGCCATCACCGCGGTGCCGATCGCGGCGGCAAGGCATGTGGCGACGAAGACGGCGTCGCGGTCCATGCCGGCGTCGGCCAGGATCATCGGATTGACGAAAATGATATAGGCCATCGTGAGGAACGTCGTGACACCCGCGATGACCTCGGTGCGCACGGTGGTCCCGTGCGCGCTCAGCCCAAAGAATCGCTCGAGTTGCTGCATGCGAATTCACCCCCCGGTTCGCTGGGCGCGTGGCCCGTCTGATTGCGCGACAACGGTAATCCGGCGCGGCACGGGTGGCAACAGCGTATGCAGCGCGTATGCCGATGGACAAGGGCCGGGCCATTCCCTAAATTCCCCCTGCCCGAAAACCGCCCGATTCATCCGCATAATCACCGACTCCGATTTCGAAAGCCCGCTTGATGCGCCTCTCCCAGTACTTTCTGCCGACCCTGAAGGAAACGCCCGCCGAGGCCCAGATCGTCTCGCACCGGCTGATGCTGCGCGCCGGCATGATCCGCCAGTCGAGCGCCGGGATCTATTCGTGGCTGCCGCTGGGGTTCCGGGTGCTGAAGAACATCGAGCGGATCGTGCGCGAGGAGCAGGACGCAATCGGCTGCCAGGAAGTGCTGATGCCGACCATCCAGCCGGCCGATCTGTGGCGCCAGTCGGGACGCTACGACGATTACGGGCCCGAGATGCTGCGCATCCGCGACCGGCACGAGCGCGACATGCTGTACGGCCCGACCAACGAGGAGCAGATCACCGAGATCTTCGCCGCCTCGGCGCGCAGCTACCGTGATCTGCCGAAGCTGCTCTACCATATCCAGTGGAAGTTCCGCGACGAGATCCGCCCCCGCTTCGGTGTCATGCGCGGACGCGAGTTCCTGATGAAGGATGCCTATTCCTTCGACCTCGACGCCGCCGGCGCACGCCGCTCCTACAACAAGATGTTCCTGTCGTACCTGCGCACCTACGAGCGCATGGGCCTGACCGCGATCCCGATGGCCGCCGACACCGGCCCGATCGGTGGCGACCTCAGCCACGAGTTTCTGATCCTGGCCGATACCGGCGAGAGCGAGATCGCCTGCCACAAGGACTTCCTCAACAAGCGCTGGACCGATCGCGACATCGATTTCGACGGCGACCTGCAGCCGATCGTCGACGGGTTCACGCGCCAGTACGCGGCGACCGACGAGAAGCGCGATCCGGAAAAGGAGAAGGCACTCGGCGATGCGCTGGTCACCGCGCGCGGTATCGAGGTCGGCCATATCTTCTATTTCGGCACCAAATACTCCGAAAAGCTGGGCGCCGTGGTCACCGACCGCGACGGCAAGGAAGTGACGGTCGAGATGGGCTCCTACGGCATCGGCGTGTCGCGCCTCGCCGGTGCGATCATCGAGGCGAGCCACGACGACAACGGCATCGTATGGCCGGAATCGGTGGCGCCGTTCCAGGTCGGGCTGATCAACCTGAAGGCCGGCGACGGCAAGACGACGGCAGCCTGCGACGATCTCTACGCGAAGCTCCAGGCGGCCGGTGTCACGGTGCTGCACGACGACCGTGAGGAACGCGCCGGCCAGAAATTCGCGGCGATGGACTTGGTCGGCCTGCCCTGGCAGCTGATCGTCGGGCCGCGCGGGCTGGAAGCCGGGGTCGTCGAGCTCAAGAACCGGGCCAGCGGCGAACGCGAGGAAATTTCTCCGGAGTCCGCGCTCGCGCGGCTGACGGGCTGAACCACCATGGCGTTTTCCCCATTCGAACGTCTTGTCGCCGTCCGCTACCTCCGGGCGCGCCGGCAGGAAGGGTTTATCTCCGTCATTGCCGCATTTTCCTTCGTCGGGATCCTGCTGGGCGTCGGCACGCTGATCGTCGTCATGTCGGTGATGAACGGGTTCCGCGACGATCTTCTGGCGCGCATTCTTGGCGTCAACGGCCATGTCACGGTGATCGGGCAGAAGGCGCCGATCACCGACTACGATGCCCTGGCCGACGAGATTCGCGGAGTCAAGGGCGTGGTCCAGGCGACCCCGCTGGTCGAGGGCCAGGTCCTGGTGACGGCGCATGGCTATGGGGTCGGGGCGATGGTGCGCGGGCTGCGCGGCGAGGATTTCGCACGCCGCCCGCTGCTGGCCGACAATGTCATCGCCGGCTCGGTCGACGAATTCGCCAAGGGCAACGGCGTGATCATCGGCAGCCGCCTTGCCAGCAAGCTGCGTGTGGTCCTCGGCGACGACATCACCCT
>Ga0224512_10000358_pt1 | contig 49260 bp, 40 predicted proteins | sample SF_May12_sed_USG_4_FD_169103 | JGI IMG/M metagenome (GOLD analysis project Ga0224512, IMG submission 169103) | Sediment microbial communities from San Francisco Bay, California, United States - SF_May12_sed_USGS_13 | ecosystem: Environmental > Aquatic > Marine > Sediment | place: USA... | reverse complement strand
AACACCACATGGTATTTGCACTCCCACTTCGTGTGGCTTAGGCTTCCTACTTCGTCCATCCTGGATCTCCCTTTCGTGTGCTTGGCGGCTCACGATCGGGAGTTTCCTCGATGGACTCCTGTATCTGGTCGGGATAGAAATGCAGCGCGCGCAGCATTAGGCATAGGCTTGGCTGTTTCGGCGTTTCCGCGGTACGTGCCCGTTTAGCCGCTCCCATCGCTCACGTTTCTGCAAGCCCCCCTACGATCCCGGACAGCGGGATTTCCCCAGTCCGGTTCTGACCTTGGCATTTCCTTTGTGAGTCTTCCCTGTCACCGCGATGCTTAAGTGCTGGCACACATACACCCCGCTGATGTAGGTTTACGCCCAAGTTCGTCCCAGCTTCGAGGGTCAGCTTCTGCCGGCTCTGAGTCCGGCGACTACCCTGGAACCGCCAAGTGCCCAGAGCCCCTTTGCCCCATCATGGCGTTACCACTTTGAGGGAGACTCGACCACGTCTCCTCGGCAGGCGTTACCCCGCCTTCATCGCTCCTACTGGCTCATGCGCCAAACCATTGCACTCCGTCCGCCTCTGGTTTCCCTCCTGCGTCCGGTCGTTGCAGGTTGCTGCCAGCCCCTGCTGCACAATGGCCCTTCCCGACGTTATCTCTGTCGATCTTTCTTCCCGTGTCTGGACCCCTACTCCGGCTGCCCCCAGGGTGCACGCACCCGTTTCTTCCCCCAGGACGTTGGCCTCCCCCGCGTTTGAACCGGGTCGGCGCCTCGCAATTCCCCAACAGCTACTTCCGTTGGGCAGTAGATTTCGGAGCTGCAGTCATTCTCTAATGTTCAGACCCGCAAATTTGCTCGCCACGCTGGTAGCTCCCACCCGCCACCTGTCGGTGTCGAGCAGCCCTGGCTTTTACGTCCGCCCCTATCACAGTTCGTTACCTCCCCGCGCAGCGGATATGCTAGCCGCCCAAATCCGGGCTACTGGCGGCAAAGGGACTTTCACCCTTCAAAATCGACAGCCTTGTCGGCTGCTCCTCAAACTACTACTGCCTCCCCGGCAGAGCCGGGGGGTCTCCCGTTTTACGCTAGGAAATGTGCAAGAAAGGATTAATGCGAGACGCGCACATTGGCTCCGGCCGGGCGTTGCCCTTAACATGCCTGCGGCAGTTAGGCTTCACCCCAACAAGCCGCAAAAAACACGAAGGCTTCGGCCCTATTACGGCCTTCGCCAAAAACTGAAGAATGGCGGCGTTTGTCCCGCCCTCTGGTAAAGTGCCCAGTCGCCTCGTTTAGGATTTGGTGATGGACCTACAGCTTTCAGGCAAGACCGCCCTCGTCACCGGCGCGTCCCGCGGCATCGGCCACGCGATCGCGTTGGGACTTGCGCGCGAAGGCGTCAAGCTCGCGGTCGCCGCGCGCCGCGTCAATCTCCTGCAGGAACTCGCTCAGGACGTTGCCGCCCAACGGGGGAGCGAGCCGCTGGTGCTCGAGTGTGATCTCTACCAAGAGGGCTCGGCCGAGAAGCTCGCGGAGGCCGCGACGGCGGGCCTCGGCCGGGTCGACATCCTGGTCAACGCCGCCGGCGGCAGCCGCCCCTTCCCCTTCGAAGCGACCAAGGAGCAATGGGCCGAGGGCATGCTGGTCAACTTCATCCGCCTGCGGGAGCTCTCGCACGCCGTCGTTCCGGGCATGAAGGCGCGCGGCTGGGGCCGGATCGTCAATATCACCGGTTCTTCCGAGCCGCGCAGCATCAACGCGGCCAATTCAGCCAAGGCGGCCGTTCACGCGTGGGCGAAGGGGCTTTCCCGTGAGATGGCGCCGCACGGGATCACCATCAATTCGATCCAGCCCGGCCGCATCATGAGCGAGCAGATCGTGCGCATGCATCCAACCGAGGAGGATCGCCAGCAGTTCGCGCGCCAGAATATTCCCGCCGGAAGGTTCGGCGAGCCCGAGGAGCTGGCGAATCTGGTCGTGTTCCTGTCCTCTCCGGGCGCCGGCTACATCACGGGGACGGTCATCCCGGTGGACGGCGGGATGAGCCGCTTTGCGTTCTGACGACGCACAACAAAATCAAGAACTTTAGCCGCAGATAAACACAGATAAACGCGGACGGAAAACCGGGAATTCCATTTACGCGTTCTTGATCGGCGTCTATCGGCGCTCATCGGCGGCTGAAATTCATTCTTATGTCTCTTCTAGGCGGGAGCGGGTTTGCTGGCCTGGGACGGCATGAAGAGCGCGGCGACGAACATGGCCGCGGAGATTGCAGCGAGCACGAAAAACAGATACCTGAAATCGCTGCTGTAGCGGTACATGAGCGCAATCAGCGGCACGGCAAACGCACTCGCACCGAACGAGACGACGTAGCGCACCGCCAGCGCCCGCGCCCGCCAGCGTTCATCGGTATAAGCCGCCACCATCGCGTCGTTGATCGGGATCTGACCGAAGATGAAGAACATCATTGCCAGTGCGGTAAGCAGCATCAGGTAGTTGTCTGAGAACGCTGCGGCTAGAAGCAACGGGACCTGTAGCCCCACCACCGGCACGAGCACACCCTTGATCGTGCCGCGATCGAGCAGGTGCCCGACCACCAGCTGGGCCATCGCCGCGAAGACGTAGACACCCGAGACCAGAAAACCGATGCCGAGCGTCGTGTCGACAAGCGCCGTGAGTTTTTCATCGAAGATCTTGGGCATCGCAACGGTGGTGGAGTTGAAGATGATGCCCCCGCAAAGTGTCGTAACGAGCAGGATGAAGAACACCCGCACGAGTAGCGCGCGCGAGAAGACCTGTTTCGCTCCGCCCTTTCCTGCCATTGCCGTCATTCGGATCTTAGGCACGAACACAGCAAACGCGACGCCGATCATAATCGAGACGATGCCGGGAGCGATGAATGCCACGCGCCAGCTGAACCAGTGCGCGAGCGCGCCGGCAATGAGCGCCGCGAAGGCCACCCCGAGGTTGCCGAAGACACCGTTGACGCCCAGCACGCGCCCGACCTTGTCCCGGCCGCTCACCAGCATCGCAATGCCGACCGGATGATAGATCGCGCCGAACGTCCCGATTAGCGTGATGCCCGCTGCGACCTGCCAGGGCGAGCGGGTAAGGCCGGTCAGCACGGACGCAGCCCCGATCCCGACGAAGAAGACCACCATCATGCCGCGTCGGCTCCAGTGGTCCGCGAGCCAGCCGGCCGGTATCGATCCCGCGCCGAACATAATGAAGCCCCCCAGCGCAAGCGGCAGCATCTCGCTGTAAGGCCGGCCAAACTCCGGCGCCATCGCCAGCACCACCGTCGGGAAGATCAGCAGGAACAGGTGGTCGAGGGCGTGCCCGACGTTGAGGAACAACTGATTCCGGCGCGACTGCTCCACGTGGCTCCTTAAGGGGCCCGACCCCTCATTCAGCCGGGCAGTTTAACTCGCACCCTCGCTGTTGAAAACGGCAGCGAACGCTGCGCCGGAGAAGCTGCTCAGACTCCCTTGCTAATAGCAGAGCGGATCTGCTCGAGCGCGGCAGGATCCTCGATCGTGGTGAGATCGCCCGGATCACGCCCCTCGGCCAGCGCCTGGATCGAACGGCGCAGCAGTTTACCGGACCGGGTCTTGGGCAGGAGGGTGACAAAATGAATCCGTGCCGGGCGCGCAATCGCCCCCAGCAGCTTGTCGACCGTGTCCATCACTGCCTTTTCCTCCCCCGCTTGTGATTCGGGCGTGGCAACCTTGCCCGCATCCTTGACCACCGCGAACGCGAGCGGTATCTGCCCCTTTAACTGGTCGGCAACGCCCACCACGGCCACTTCCGCGATATTGGGATGCGCCTGCACCGCCTCTTCGATTTCCCGCGTACCGAGGCGATGACCCGCGACGTTGATGACGTCATCGGTTCTGCCGAGGATGTAGTGGTAGTTCTCCTCGTCGCGGATGCCCCAGTCGAAAGTGGAATAGATGAGTTTTCCTCTGAAATCCGCGAAATAGGTCTCGACGAAACGCGCGTCGTCACCCCATACCGTGGACATGCAGCCCGGTGGCAGCGGCGGAACGATCGCGACGACGGCCTTTTCGTTTGGGGCCGCCTCCGTCGCATCCGCCTCCCGCAGCAGGCGCAGGTCATAGCCATAGACTGGGAAGCTGGGGCTGCCGAACTTGATCGGCGTGTTCTCCACGCCCGGCACGCTCGACAGGATCGGCCAGCCGGTCTCGGTCTGCCAGTAGTGATCGATCACGGGCTTGCCGAGCATCTCGCTGAACCAGCGGTGCGTGGGTTCGTCCAGCGGCTCGCCCGCCAGAAAGAGGTGCCTAAGCGAGCTCAAGTCATACTTTTTAAGGAAAGCCGGATCCTGCTTCTTCAGCACGCGTGCCGCCGTCGGCGACGAGAACATCACGGTCACCTGATTGTCCGCGACGATCTTCCACCAGATCCCGGCGTCCGGACGGATGGGCAGGCCTTCGTAAAGGATCGTCGTCATGCCGTAGATCAGCGGCCCGTAGACGATGTAAGAGTGCCCGACCACCCAGCCGATATCGGACGCCGTGAACATGGTCTCGCCCGGCGCGCCGCAGTAGATATGTTTCATCGACGCGGCGAGCGCGACCGCGTATCCGCCGACGTCGCGCTGCACGCCCTTGGGCTGGCCGGTCGTGCCCGAGGTGTAGAGAATGTAGGACGGCTCGTTCGACTCCAGCCAGGTCACGGGGACCTGGTCACTCATGTGCTGCGCACGCAACTCGGCGTAGTCCACATCGCGTCCTGCCGCGAGCTTCAGCTCCTTGTCGAGCCCGCGATTGAGGATCAGCACTTTCGCAGGCGGTGATTTCGAGAGCCTGATCGCCTCGTCGTACATGGAGCGGTACAAAATCGCGCGGCCGCCGCGCAAACCGCCGTCGGCCGTCATCATGAGCCTAGGCTGTGCGTCGTCGATGCGAGCGGCAAGACTGTGAGCGGCAAAGCCGCCGAATACCACCGAATGGATCGCCCCGAGGCGCGCGCAAGCCAGCATGGCGAAAACGGCTTCCGGGACCATGGGCATGTAGATGAGCACGCGGTCGCCCTTGCCGACGCCGAGCGCTCGGATCATGCCCGCGCAGCGATTCACCTCGGCATGCAGTTCCCGGTAGGTGTAGGTGTGCTCCTGACCCTTCTCGGTGGAGATGTAGATGAGCGCCTTCTGCTCGCCGCGCGCCGCGAGGTGGCGGTCGACCGCGTTATGGCACAGATTGGTCAGCCCGCCTTTGAACCACTGGGTAAACGGCGGCCGGCTGTAGTCCAGGACCTGCTTGAACGGCTGATGCCAGTCAATCAGTTGCGCCTGCTCCCTCCAGAACGATTCGGGTTGCTCGATCGAGCGGCGGTGGAAATCCCGATAGGCGCTCATGGTTGCCTCCCCCTCATGTCACGCATCATCAAAGTTTCACGACGGTGCGCCCGCGCACCTGCGCCTTGAGCATCCGGTCGAACAAGCCGGGGACTTCGTCAAGCGCAATGGTGTGGGCGATTGCCGCCAGGTGACGGGGCTTGAGATCCGAGGCGAGGCGGCCCCATACCTTGCGGCGCAGCGGCATCGGCGTGAAGCCCGAGTCGACACCGATCAGGCGCACGCCGCGCAGGATGAACGGTAGCACCGTGGTCTTGAGCTCGATGCCGCCCGCGTTCCCAAAGCTCGCAATGAGCCCCCCCTGCTGCATCGTGCGGGTGAGCCAGGCGAGGTGCTCCCCGCCCACCGAATCGAACGCGGCGGCCCACAGCGTTTTTTCCAGCGGGCGCGTTCCCAGCTCGAGTTTCTGGCGCAACAGGACTTCCGCCGCCCCGATCTGCTTCAGGAATCCGGCCTCGGCGTCCTTGCCCGTGAGGGCCACCACGTGATACCCGAGGCGGGCGAGCATGTCGATCGCCAGCGTCGCCACGCCACCGGTCGCGCCGTTAACGAGGGCTTTACCGTTAGCCGGGACCAAACCGTTCAGCTCGAGCAGCTCGATGGCGAGCGCCGCGGTATAGCCCGCGGTGCCCAGCGCCATGGCCTCGAAGGGGGTAAGACCTTCGGGCAGCGGCACTACCCAGTCCGCCGGCACACGGCAGTATTGCGAGTAGCCTCCGTCATGTCCCACGCCGAACTCATAGCTGGTGCAGATCACGGTGTCACCCGCCTTGAAGCGCGGGTCGCTCGATGACACGACCGTGCCCGCAGCATCGATACCCCCGATGCGCGGAAACCCGCGGATGATCTTGCCCGTGCCGGTCGCGGCCAGCGCGTCCTTGAAATTCACGCTCGAGTACTCGGTGCGGAATACGACCTCACCCGGGGACAGCTCATCGAGTCGTGCCTCGACTAGCCGACCCGCTACCTTGTCGTTCTCGCTGAAAATGCGAAATGCCCTGAATGTTTCCACGTCTCCTCCATTAGCAGCGCCGAGTCCGTGTCCCGGCGTTTACGACTCACGCGCTCTGCGGCTGGCGCGGTTCGCTCAGATATTCGACCGTCTGCATCTCCGCAAGACGGCTCGTCGTGCGGTCGAACTGGAAGATCATCGCCTTGAGCTGCATGTCGTTTGAGCGCGCGTCACGCACCAGTAGCTTATCCGCAGGCGCTTCGGCGGACAGAATGAGTTTCACGCGCTGGTCGTAGAGCACGTCAACCAGCAGGGTGAAACGCCGCGCCTCGTCCGCCCGCTCGAGCCCCATTCGTGGCACGCCCGAGACGATGATCGTATGAAACCGCCTGGCGAGATCGAGGTAATCGTTCTGGGAGCGGCCCCAGCCGCAGATTACCTTGAAATCGAACCACACCACCCCGGCAGCACGATGCCGGTAGGGGATGATTCGGCCCTCGACGTCGAGCTCGTGAAACTCCTCCTCCACTTCGGCAACCTGCTCGAACGCGCGCATCAAGGCCCGGTCGCTTTCCACCGTCAGTGGCGAATGATAGATCCTGACCTGCTGGAGCGCCCGCTTGCGGTAGTCGGTGCCGCCGTCGACATGAACCACGTCGAGCTGCTCCTTGAGCAGGGCGATGGTTGGAAGGAAGTCCTCGCGCTTGAGCCCCCCCTTGTAAAGCTCGTCCGGATGATAGTTGGAAGTCATGCAGTAGACCACGCCGCGTTCCATTGTCCGTGTGAGCAGGCGGCCGAGGATCATGGCATCGGCGACATCGGAGATCGCGATCTCGTCGAAACAGATCAGCCGATAACGGCGCGCGATGCGGTCCGCCAGCGCGTCGAGCGGATTAAGCTGTCCCTTGAGCTCATCGAGCTCGCGGTGCACGTCACGCATGAAATGGTGGAAGTGCACCCGCCGGCGGCGAACGAGCGGCAGGCAGCGGTAAAAGCTGTCCATGAGGAACGTCTTGCCCCGGCCCACCTCGCCCCACAGATAGACGCCGCGCGGCAATGACGGCCGTACCACGAGCCGCTGCAGCGCTGTCCGGCGCCGGCGTTTGTAAGCCGACCATTCCTCGAAGAGCCACTGCAGGCGCAGGACCGCGAGGTGCTGCGAATCGTCCTCGACAAAATTGCGTTTCTTAAGCGCCTGCTCGTAGAGCTCGACGACCGAGGCCGGCTGCGCGCGAGCCAGCCCGGTCTTTCCGGTCCGCTCCGCGACGCCGTCACCCATCTCCATCCTTACCCTCCGCAGCCGGCCTTATCGCTAGAAATTAAGGCTGCGCTTGGCGACGCCGAGCGCAGCCTCCTTCATCGCCTCGGAGAGGGACGGATGCGCATGGCATATCAACGCGATGTCTTCTGCGGTGGCGTGAAATTCCATCGCGACGACCGCCTCGGAGATCATCTCGGACGCCATGGGACCAATGATGTGCACGCCGAGAATGCGGTCCGTCTCCGAGTCCGCCAGAAATTTGACGAATCCCCGCGTGTCGCCCAGCGCGCGGGCGCGGCCATTGGCCATGAACGGGAACGACCCCACGCGGTACGCCACACCCTCGTTTTTCAGCTGCTGCTCGGTCTTACCGACCCACGCGATTTCCGGGGCGGTATAGACCACCCATGGCACGGTGTTGAAATCGACGTGACCGTGCTGGCCGGCGATACGCTGCGCGACCGCAACGCCCTCCTCTTCCGCCTTGTGCGCCAGCATCGGCCCACGCACGACATCACCGATTGCCCAAACGTTCGGCAGATTCGTGCGGCAATCGGCGTCCACCTCGATGAAGCCGCGCGAATCGAGCTTGAGTCCCGCCGCGGCAGTCTCCAGTCCGTCGGTGTTCGGGATACGCCCGATCGACACGATCAGCCGGTCGCACTCGAGCTTGTGCTCGCCGTTCACACCAGCGTACTCGACACTGACCTCCTTATTGCCCGTTTTGATGTGGCTGATCTTGGCACCGAGCACGATGTCGAGTCCCTGCTCTTTTGTGAAGATCTTCCAGGCTTCCTTGGCGACCGTCTCGTCCGCCGCGGGCAGGAAGGTTTCAAGCATCTCGAGCAGCGTTACCTCGGCTCCCAAGCGGCGCCAGACGCTGCCCATCTCGAGGCCGATTACACCGGCGCCGACAATCCCGAGCCGCTTCGGGACCTCGGCCAGCGCAAGGGCTCCCGCATTGTCGAGGATGTACTTGTTGTCGAACGGCGTGTCAGGCAGCGGGCGCGGCTTCGATCCAGTCGCCACGATAACGTGTTTTGCTGTCAGGGTCTCACCGGCGTCGCCGGCCACCCTAATCTGCCAGGCCCCGGCGCCGCCGCCGGCGAAGCTGCCGCACCCATGCAAAAAAAAGACCTTGTTCTTCTTGAAGAGATAGACGATACCGTCGTTGTTCTGGCGCACCACCTTGTTCTTGCGCTTGAGCATCTGCGCCAGGTCAAGCTCTATGCTGTTCACACGTATCCCATGCTCGCCAAACGCGTGCAACGCGTGATCGAAGTTCTCGGAAGACTGAAGCAGTGCTTTCGAGGGAATGCAACCGACGTTGGTGCAGGTACCGCCCAGCGCCGGCTGACCATCGGCTCTGGTCCACTCATCAACGCAGGCGGTCCGGAGCCCGAGCTGTGCGGCGCGTATGGCAGCGATGTAGCCACCCGGGCCCCCACCGATTACCACCACATCGAAGTTCTTCGCCATCATTCACCCGCACAATGAAACCGGAAAGACGCAAAGGCGCGAAGAAAATGCAAAGGATTTTTCATGTATCGCTTCTCTGCGAAACCTTTGCGCCTTGGCGGCTTTGCGGTGAAGCTCTTATATGTCCAGCAGGATGCGGGCCGGATCCTCCAACGCTTCCTTGATCGCGACGAGGGAGAGCACGGCTTCGCGGCCATCGATGATGCGGTGGTCGTAGGACAAGGCGAGGTAGTTGACCGGGCGGATCACCACCTCGCCATTCTCGGCGACCGGGCGATCGCGTGTGGCATGCACGCCCAATATCGCGCTCTGCGGCGGATTAATGATCGGTGTCGACAGCATCGAGCCGAAGACACCGCCGTTCGAGATCGAGAACGTCCCACCGGTGAGATCCTCGATGCCAAGCTTGCCGTCCTGGGCCCGCGTGCCGAAATCAGCGATCTGCTGTTCGATCTCGGCGAGCGTCAGCTGGTCGGCATTGCGGATGATCGGGACCACCAGCCCGCGCGGGCTCGCCACCGCCATGCCGATGTCGTAGTAGCCGTGGTAGACGATGTCATCGCCGTCGATCGAGGCGTTGACGACTGGATAGCGCCGCAGCGCGTGCACCGCGGCCTTGACGAAAAACGACATGAAGCCGAGCCTGACCCCGTGCTCCTTCTCGAAGCGCTCCTTGTACCGGTTGCGCAGATCGATGACGGGCTGCATGTTGACTTCGTTGAAGGTCGTGAGGATCGCCGCCGTCTGCTGGGATTGCACGAGACGCTCGGCAATGCGCGCGCGCAGCCTCGACATCGGAACCCGCTGCTCTGGGCGCTCGCCGAGTGCGCCGAGGTCGACGCTTGGCGCTGGCGCCCGGCTCCGGACCTCCCCCGCCTTGGCAGCAGGCGCCTCGCCGCCTGCGAGCGCGTGCATGACATCTTCCTTGGTCACGCGCCCACCGCGGCCGGTACCGGCAACAGCCCGGATGTCCACCTTTTTCTCGGCGGCCAGTTTTTGCGCTGCCGGCATGGCCGTGGCCGTCGGTTGGGGAGTGGCCTTGGCCGGTGCTTTGGCTTCTGATTTAGCCGTGGTGGCGGGAACCGCCGCCGCGGCTTCGGTGTCGATTTGAGCGATGACCTCCGTGCTCACCACCGTGCCGCCGTCGCCCTTGATGATCTTCACGAGGACACCGGCGTCGGGTGCCGGCGTCTCGAGCACGACCTTATCGGTCTCGATGTCGACCAAATTCTCGTCGCGTTTGACGAATTCGCCAGCCTTCTTGTGCCAGGAGAGCAGCGTCGCCTCGGCCACTGACTCCGAGAGCTGGGGAACCTTGACTTCGATCAGCAATTTAGAATTCCTCGCCAGCCGAAAGTGGCCGCGGCTGCTGCGTGACCTCACGGGGCTCACTTCCCCCCGACATCGTCAGCGCCTGCGCGACCAGCTCTCTCTGCTGCTTGTCGTGCAGCATCTTGTACCCCGGCGCGGGGCTTGCCGAGGACTCGCGGCCCGCGTAGAACAGCTTCTGGTGCGGCAGCAAATGGCGCAAGAGGTAATGCTGGATGTGGCGCCATGCGCCCTGATTGCGCGGCTCTTCCTGGCACCAGACGATTTCAGATGCGCTCCTGTAGCGCTCGATCTGAGCGCGGAAATCCTCGTGGGCGAAGGGATAGAGCTGGGCAATACGGACCAGCGGCAGGTTTTTCACGCCCTGTTCGCGGCGCGCGGCACGCAGATCATAGTAGACCTTGCCGCTGCAGAAGATGACACGCTCGACCTTGTCCGGATCGATTTCCTGGGCGTCCCAATCCTCGTTGACCGGGCGGAAACGGTCGTTCGCGAACTCCTCCAGTGGCGAGACCGACTCCTTGTGCCGCAGCAGGCTCTTGGGCGTAAACATGATGAGGGGCTTGCGGTACGGCCGGATCAGTTGCCGTCGCAGCAGGTAATACATTTGCACCGGCGTCGCCGGCACGCAGACCTGCATGTTGTAGTCCGCGCAGAGTTGCAGAAACCGCTCGATACGTCCCGAGGAGTGCTCGGGACCGGCGCCTTCATAGGCGTGTGGCAGGAACAGCGTCAGTCCGGACATGCGGCCCCATTTCACTTCCCCCGACGCGATGAACTGGTCGATCACCACCTGGGCGCCGTTGGCAAAATCGCCGTACTGGGCCTCCCAGATGACGAGCTCATTCGGGGACGAAGTGGCATAACCATACTCGAACCCGAGCACCGCTTCTTCCGAGAGAACGGAGTCGATTACCAGGAAATCACCCTGGTTCACGTTTACGTGCTGCAGGGGTACATGGTTACCCTGACCCCAGCGCTCGCGGTTCTGATCGTGCAGCACGGCATGGCGGTGAAAGAAGGTGCCGCGGGCGGAGTCCTGGCCAGAGATGCGGACCGAGTAGCCTTCATTCAGCAGCGTGGCATACGCAAGGGTCTCCGCCATACCCCAGTCGAGTGACAGCTTACCCTCGGCCATCAGGCGCCGATCGTTCATGATGCGCTCGACGCGCGGGTGCAGCTTGAGATGCTTCGGGACGTCGGTGAGCTTGCGCCCCAGCTCCTTAAGGAGCTCGAGCGGCAGCCGCGTATCGTCCTGCTCGTTCCACTTCGTGCCCTTGAAGGGCTTCCAGTCAGTCTCGAACGGCGGGCGGTAATCCGCCATGATCGTCTTATTCGTGTGATAGCCGCGGTCGAGCGCGGAGCGAAAGGTCTTGATCATCTCCTCCCTCTCGTCCGGCCCGATGACCCCCTCCGCGACCAGTCTGGCTCCGTAAAGGCTGCTCGGCGTCGGGAGCAGGTGGATCTTCTTGTACATCAGCGGCTGAGTGACCATCGGCTCGTCCTGCTCGTTGTGGCCGAGCCGGCGATAGCACACGATATCGACCACCACGTCCTTGTGAAATTGCATACGGTAGTCGAGAGCAATCTCGGTCACCATGCATACCGCCTCGGGATCGTTGCCATTGACGTGAAAGATAGGGACTTCCAGCATCTTGGAGACATCCGTGCAGTAGAGGGTCGAGCGAGCGTCGCGTGGGTCCGAGGTCGTGAAGCCGATCTGGTTGTTGATGATGATGTGAACGGTGCCGCCCGTGCCGTAGCCGCGTGTTTGCGCAAGGTTGAGCGTCTCCATCACGACACCCTGCCCGGAATACGAGGCGTCGCCGTGGATCAGCACCGGGAGCACCTGGTCGCCCTGGTGGTCGCCGCGGCGATGCTGTCTGGCCCGCACCGACCCCTCGACGACTGGATTCACGATCTCGAGGTGCGAGGGATTGAATGCCACCGTAACGTGCATGGGGCCACCCGATGTCGTCACGTTCGCCGAGAAGCCGTCGTGGTACTTCACGTCGCCCGCCAGCATGTCGACCGTGTGCTTGCCCTCGAATTCCGCGAAGAAAACGCCCGGCATCTTGCCAAGCGTATTCACGAGCACATTGAGACGACCGCGGTGTGCCATGCCGATGACAAGCTCCCGCACACCAGCGGCTCCCGCGCGCTGCAGCAGGTTGTCGAGCATGGGAATCAGGCTATCCCCGCCCTCGAGCGAGAAACGCGTCTGACCGACGTAGCGGGTATGCAGGTACTTTTCCAGCGTTTCCGCGGCGATTAGCCGCTCCAGGATATGCCTCTTGTACTCGGCATCGTAGTTCGGCGCAGCGCATGGGCCCTCAAGACGTTCCGAGATCCAGCGCTTCTGCGGAACATCGGAGATGTACATGTACTCGGCGCCGATCGTACGGCAGTAGGTGTCCTTGAGGAGCTGCAGGATGTCACTCAGCTTCATCTCCCGCGGCCCCACCAGTGTGCCCGTGTTGAACACCGCGTCCATGTCCGCTTCGGTCAACCCGTAGAACGCGGGGTCGAGCTCCGCGATCGCGGGTTTCTCGAGACGTTTCAGGGGATCCAGGTCGGCATGACGAACCCCCTGGAACCGATACGCTGATATGAGCTGGAGCACGGCGAACTGTTTCTGCCAGGCGCCTTCGCCGGCGGGGGTCGGCCCGGTGGCGGCTATCGGGCGCCGCTCGCGGGCAAGCCGCACGAAGCGCTCCTGCACCTCGAAATGCGAGACGTCGGGCGCGCCGTCGTCGAGCTTCTGCAACTCGTCAAAATAGGAGCGCCAGCGCGCCTCGACCGAGGCAGGGTCGTTGAGATAGGACTCGTAGAGCGCCTCAATGAAGGGCGCATTCGCGCCGAAGAGATAGGAGTTGCCCAGCATCTGCTTCATCATCGCCGCACCCGACGCATTTTCAAAGGCGTGAGTCGTCAACGACGAGAGTGGACACACAGTCCGGCAGGAACAGGTCCGCAATCACCATTCGCTACTCACGATTCAATAGTCACCGATTACTTTCGTTTCGCCATGGGAAGAAACTCGCGCCGCTTTGCGCCCGCGAACAGTTGGCGTGGCCGGCCGATTTTCTGATCGGGATCGCCGATCAGCTCGTTCCATTGGGCGATCCAACCTACCGTCCGCGCCAGCGCGAAAATCGCCGTGAACATGCTGACGGGAATCCCCAGCGCCTTGTAGACGATGCCGGAATAAAAATCGACATTGGGATAGAGCTTGCGCTGAATGAAGTAATCGTCTTCCAGGGCCACTTTCTCGAGCGCGATGGCAAGCTTGAACAGCTTGTCGTCCTTGAGATCGAGCTCCTCGAGCACCTCGTGGCATGTTTTCTGAATGATCTTGGCGCGAGGATCGTAATTCTTGTAGACACGATGGCCGAAGCCCATCAGCATGGCATGGCCGTCTTTTTCCTTGACGCGCCTGATGAATGCCGGAATGTTCTTGACATCGTCGATTTCCCCGAGCATTTTCAGCACGGCCTCGTTGGCACCGCCGTGCGCCGGCCCCCAGAGGCTGGCGATCCCCGCGGAAATGCAGGCAAACGGGTTGGCACCGGTCGAGCCCGCAAGCCGTACCGTGGAAGTCGAGGCATTCTGCTCGTGATCGGCGTGCAGGATGAGGACGCGCTCCATCGCGCGCGAGAGCACGGGATTGGGCGTGTAGTCGGCGCAAGGGGTGCCGAACATCATGTAGAGAAAATTGTCGACATAGGACAGCGTATTCCTGGGATACATGAACGGCTGGCCCAGGTTGTACTTATACGTCATCGCCGTGATCGTGGGCAGCTTGGCGATCAGGCGAAAGGCAGATATGTCGCGACTGCGCGCATCGTGGATGTCGATCGAGTCGTGGTAGAACGCGGAGAGTGCCCCCACCACGCCGCAGACGATTGCCATCGGATGGGCGTCGCGCCGGAATCCGGTGTAAAAACGCGAGAGCTGCTCGTGGACCATGGTGTGCCGGGTGACAATGCCCACGAATTCATCGAGCTGCTTCTCGTTGGGCAGCTCGCCGTTTAAGATCAGGTAGGCCACCTCAAGGAACGTGCAATGCTCGGCCAGATGCTCGATGGGATAGCCGCGATATTGAAGAATGCCCACGTCACCATCGATGTAGGTGATGCTCGAGCGGCAACTGGCCGTAGACATGAAGCCGGGATCGTAGGTGAATTTCCCCGTCTTCCCATAGAGCGCGCGCACGTCAATCACCTCGGGGCCCTCGCTGCCACCCAGCACTGGAAAATCGATCGATGGCGTGCCATCGCTGAAGCTCAGTGTCGCCAGTTTCTCAGCCATAATTATCTCCTTATCTTCAATTGGTTATTCGTGTATTATAATGTATAATCTCATCTATAATTTGGCTTATGACGCACGCAATAACTCGATGACACGTTGGTAACGCGGCTCCGCCGGCGCACCCCGCCCGAGCGCCCAGTCGAGAAGGTCGTTGTCGGGTCGCTCCAACAGCTCACTAAACCGGGCCCGCCCCTCGTTGTCGAGGTTTTCGTAATGGCGTTCCATGAACCGCGCCAGGATCAGGTCGAGTTCGAGCAATCCGCGGCGGCAATGCCAACGTATGCGATCGAGGTCTCCCATACACTAGGAATTTGCCGGTTTTTCACCCGGCAAATTCCTTATCAAAGTATCTGGACGTTGCACTTGAATCCCCTCATCTGCGATAACCTATGCTCTATCGCCCATTTCGAGCAAACCCAATAAGGAATTCGTCGAGGTTGAACCCGACGAATTCCTAGACGGTGCGCTTGACCAGCAATTCCTTGATCTTGCCGATCGCACGCGTCGGATTGAGGCCCTTCGGGCAGACCTCGACGCAGTTCATAATCGTGTGGCACCGGAACAGGCGGTAAGGATCTTCCAGATCGTCGAGTCGCTCGTTGGTCGCCTGGTCACGCGTGTCGGCAATGAAACGGTACGCCTGCAACAGGCCCGCCGGCCCGACAAACTTGTCGGGGTTCCACCAGAACGACGGGCAGGCTGTCGAACAGCAGGCGCACAGAATGCATTCGTAGAGCCCGTCGAGCTCCTCGCGGTCTTGCGGCGACTGCGGCCGCTCCTTCTCGGGCGGCGGGTCGTTGTTGATCACGTACGGCTTGACCGACTGGTATTGCTTGAAGAACTGTGACATGTCGACGATCAGATCGCGAATCACCGGCAACCCAGGCAATGGCCGGATGACGACCGGGTCACGCAGATCAGCCAGCTTCGTGATGCACGCCAGGCCGTTCCTGCCGTTGATGCTCATACCGTCCGAGCCGCACACGCCTTCACGGCAGGAGCGACGGAACGCCAGGCTGTCATCGTGCGCCTTGATGCGCACCAGCGCATCCAGCAGCATGCGGTCGGTCGGCTCGAGCGCGATGTCGTAGTCTTGCATGCGCGGTTTGTCGTCAACTTCTGGGTTGTAGCGGTATATCGAAAAACGCATTAGCAGCTCCAAGAAATCGTAAATCGGCGCCCATCTCCGACCCGTTCCGTGTCCTGTCTACGATTCACCATTCACGATTCACCATTCACGTCAATAAACGCGGGCCTTCGGCTCGAACGACTCGACCGTCAGGGGCTTTTGGTGCACGGGTTTGTACACGAGCCGGTTGCCTTCCTTGTACCATAGCGTATGTTTTAGCCAGTTCTGATCGTCTCGGTCGGGGCAATCGGCACGGTCGTGCGAGCCTCGGCTCTCCTTCCGCGCCTCAGCCGACACGAGCGACGCGACTGCGGTTTCGATGAGATTGTCGAGCTCGAGCGCCTCGACACGCGCAGTATTGAAGGTCTTACTCTTGTCCTGTATCTCTGTCCGGCTCGCGCGCTCGGCGACTACCTTCAGCTTTCGCACGCCCTCGATGAGCAGGTCCGGGAAGCGGAAGACACCGCAGTGAAGCTGCATGATGCGTCGCATGTCGGCGCCAACATCGGCTACGCGCTCCCCGTTCTTTTGGCCGTCGAGGCGCGCTAACCGCTGCAAAGTAAGCTCGCCCGCCTCCTTCGGCAGCGCGGGGTGCGCCCGCCCCGCTTCTTTGAGATTGCGGATTACCTGCTCACCGGCCGCCTTACCGAACACCAGAAGGTCCAGCAGCGAATTGGTCCCCAACCGGTTGGCGCCATGCACTGACACGCATGCGCATTCGCCGACTGCATAAAGACCCTCCACGACCGCTTCGGCGTTGCCGTTTTTCGGCGCGACGACCTCGCCGTGATAGTTTGCGGGAATGCCACCCATCTGATAGTGGCACGTCGGCACGACGGGGATCGGGTCCTTGACAGGATCGGCATTGGCGAATTTCCGCGCGATCTCCCGGATGCCTGGAAGCCGCTTGTTGATGACTTCCTCGCCGAGATGGTCGAGCTTGAGCAGAATGCTATCGCCATCTTTGCCGGTGCCACGTCCCTCCTTGATCTCGGTCGCCATCGCGCGCGAGACCACGTCGCGGCTGGCCAGATCCTTGGCATTGGGCGCATAGCGCTCCATGAATCGCTCGCCGTCCTTGTTGAGCAGATAGCCGCCCTCACCGCGCACGCCCTCGGTAATCAGCACGCCCGCGCCCGCGACACCGGTCGGGTGGAACTGCCAGAACTCCATATCCTCGAGTGGGACGCCTGCGCGAGCCGCCATGCCGAGGCCATCGCCAGTATTGATGAACGCATTCGTGCTGGCCGCGTAAATACGTCCCGCGCCACCGGTCGCAAGGACCGTTGCCTTTGCCTGGAGCACCATGACTTCGCCGGTCTCCATCTCGAGGGCTGTGACACCGAGCACCGCGCCGTCCGCTCCGCGCACGAGGTCGAGCGCCATCGACTCGATGAAGAACTGCGTGCGAGCCTTGACGTTGGCCTGATACAGCGTGTGCAGCATGGCATGGCCCGTACGGTCGGCCGCGGCACACGAACGCGGAACCATGCGCTCGCCGTAGTTGCGGGTTTGGCCGCCAAAAGGCCGCTGATAGATCTTGCCGTTGGGCAGCCGGTCGAAGGGCATGCCGAAATGTTCGAGCTCGTAGACGACCTCGTTAGCCTTACGGCACATGAACTCGATGGCATCCTGGTCGCCCAGGTAGTCGGAGCCCTTCACCGTGTCATACATGTGCCAGTGCCAGTTGTCCTCCTCGACATTGCCCAGCGCGGCGGCAACGCCGCCCTGTGCTGCCACAGTGTGCGAGCGCGTGGGAAATACCTTGGACAGCACCGCGACCTTGAGATCGGCGCGCGCCAATTCGAGCGCCGTGCGCAGCCCCGAGCCGCCACCACCCACGATGACCGCGTCAAACGTCCGGACCGGCAATCTCATCTACAAACTCCAAAGAATCTGAACGGACCATACCGTATAGCAGACCAAAGCGCTGATGACGATGACGTAAAGCGCCAGGCGCAGCCCCGGATCCTTGATGTAATCCATGAAAATGTCGCGGAGGCCGATCCAGGCATGATAGTAAACGCTGAGCAGGAACAGCACCGTCGCGTAACGCATCACGGGCAGTTTCCACAGCGCCTGCCAGTGCCAGAAATCGACCACCGGAACACGAACGAACACCAGCACCAGCAGCAGTGTGTAGATCGCCATCACGACAGCGGTAATGCGCTGCGCGAGCCACTCGCGCAGCCCGTAGTGAGCGCCGACGACCTCGCGCTTTACCATAGCCACATCCCAATCAACAGCGTCAGGGCAACGCTTACGGCTACCACCGCTTTCGCACTCGCCCGCGCCGGTCCGAGCTCGGTGCCATAATCGAGATCGAGGGCGAGATAGCGGATACCAGCGCAGAAGTGGTGCAGATACGCCCAGACCAAACCCAGAATGACGAGCTTGACGAGCGGGTGCGCCATCACGCTCTTCAGTCCGTCAAACGACTGGGGTGATTCGAGGCTCAGCTGCATTGCGTAGAGCAGCAGCGGAATCACGAGAAATAATGTTGCGCCGAAGACCCGGTGCATAATCGAAATGACCCCGGGCAACGGCAAACGAATCTGAAAGAGATTGAGGTGTTTCGGTCTCGGCTTGGTCATTAGTTCTTATTCGGTCGGGGCTCAAGCGGCAAATGCAATCGCTAGACTGTCGGGCCTGTCTGTATGGATACGACGGCGGGAGGAATCAGATTTACCCGCTTGATTTTAGCAGTTTTTGATGCACTGCATAAGGCGCGTCCCCGTTTGTAACCCGCTGATTTGCTACGCACGCTAGAGCTCACTTCATTTCAGATCCTAACTTGTCACTTCAGTGCAACGTTCGCTATCATCACTCCTCAAGACGCTGGCGGCAGCGTCGCCCACTTTGCTTCTCTTGCCCCGTTTTCGACAAGCAAAACCACGTCCCGGATAACAGGAGTCCACTTGATGAAACAACCCATGCGCGTCGCCGTGACCGGCGCAGCCGGTCAGATCGGCTACAGTCTATTGTTCCGCATCGCCAATGGCGAAATGCTCGGCAAAGATCAGCCGGTCATCCTTCAAATGCTCGAGATCCCGGACGCCAAGGCTCAGAAGGCGCTTACAGGCGTGATCATGGAGCTCGACGACTGCGCCTTTCCGCTGCTTGCCGGGGCCGTTCCCACCGCCGACCCGATGGTTGCCTTCAAAGATGCCGATATCGCCTTGCTGGTCGGCGCGCGGCCGCGAGGCCCCGGCATGGAACGAAAGGATTTGCTTGATGCGAACGGCAAGATATTTGCCCCGCAGGGCAAGGCCCTTTCCGAAGTGGCCAAACGGGATGTGAAAGTGCTGGTCGTGGGCAACCCAGCCAACACCAACTGCCTGATCGCGATGAAGAATGCCCCTGATCTCAAGCCGAGTAATTTTGGCTCGATGATGCGGTTGGATCATAATCGTGCGCTGTCACAGGTGGCCCAGAAAACCGGCAAACTGGTCGCCAGCGTGCGGAAGATGACCGTCTGGGGCAATCACTCCGCGACCCAGTATCCCGACCTCTTCCATGCCGAGGTGGACGGTAAGAATGCGGCCAAGTTGATCAACGACCAGAAGTGGCTCGAGGACTTTTTCATCCCGACCATCCAGAAGCGGGGAGCGGCCATCATCGACGCGCGCGGCTTATCTTCGGCCGCCAGCGCCGCGAACGCCGCCATGGACCACGTTCGCGACTGGGTCTACGGTAGCCGCGAGGGCGATTGGGTCAGCATGGGGATGGCCTCGGACGGTAGCTATGGCATCCCAGAGGGTGTCATCTACGGCTATCCATGCGTGTGCCACAATGGAAAGCAAGAGATCGTTCCGGGCCTGGAAATCAGCGATTTCAGTCGGGCGCGCATGATGGCAACGCTCAAGGAGTTGCACGAAGAGCGCGACGCCATCAAGCATCTCCTGGGCTGACGCCCGACGGCGCTTTTCCTTAACCGCAAAGACGTGAAGGGATCACAGCTCGCGATCCGAAGATCAATGTAAAACAATCATTGCGTGGTCTTTGCGCCTTGGCGTCTTTGCGGTGAAGCTTCTATCGAAAGGGCAACGATGAGCAACAAAGAAACCTCTACTGCATTCAAGCCCAAGAAATCGGTTGCGTTGTCGGGTGTGGAGGCCGGCAGCACCGCATTGTGCACGGTCGGGCGCAGCGGCAACGACCTCCACTATCGCGGCTACGATATTCTGGACATCGCCGAGCAATGCGAGTTCGAGGAAATCGCCTACCTGCTCGTGCATGGGAAATTACCGACCGCAGCCGAGCTCCGGGGCTACAAGGCAAAGCTGGCGCAGCTTCGCGCCCTGCCGGCCACGGTGCTCCGCGTCCTCGAACAGGTGCCCGCCAGCGCCCACCCCATGGACGTCATGCGGACCGGCTGCTCGGCCTTGGGAACCGCGCTGCCGGAGAAAGACGACCAGAATCTGCCGGGTGCGCGCGACATCGCGGACCGGCTCATGGCCTCATTCGGCTCGATGCTGCTCTATTGGTATCACTACTCGCACCGCGGACGCCGCATCGATCTCGAAACGGATGACGATTCCATCGGCGGCCATTTTCTGCACCTGCTGCACGGCAAGCCGGCGCAGCCGCAATGGCTGCGGGCGATGCACACCTCGCTCAACCTCTACGCCGAGCACGAGTTCAATGCCTCCACGTTTGCCGCGCGCGTCGTGGCGGGCACCGGGGCCGACATGTACTCAGCGGTCACGGGCGCGATCGGCGCGCTAAAGGGACCCAAGCACGGCGGGGCGAACGAAGTCGGCTTCGAGGTGATGAATCGCTACGACACGCCCGACGATGCGGAAAACGACATCGTGACACGGGTGCGCAACAAGGAAGTTGTCATCGGCTTCGGACACCCGGTCTACACGATCGCCGATCCCCGCAACAAGATCATCAAGGAAGTCGCGCGTCGCCTGTCCGAGGCGGTGGGCGACATGAAAATGTTTGAGGTGGCCGACCGTATCGAGTCGGTGATGATGCGGGAGAGAAAGATGTTTGCGAACCTCGACTGGTTCTCCGCCGTTTCCTATCACCGCATGGGCGTGCCGACGCCGATGTTCACACCGATTTTCGTCATCGCCCGCACCAGCGGCTGGTCGGCGCATGTAATCGAGCAGCGCATCGACAACAAGATCATCCGTCCGACCGCGGTCTACACCGGCCCCGAGGCAAGAAAGCTCGTTCCCATCCAAAACAGAAAGTGACCCGTGACTGGTGACCTGTCACCGGTCGTCGACAGCCAAACACCAAACAGTCGTCTTTGCTGATCACTGGTCACGGGTCACTGGTCACGCACTAACAGAAAAATGAGCTCTCAAATATCCAACATCCGCCCTAAATTTGACAAGGTCCTGACGGACATTGCCGATTACGTCGTGCGCTACCCGGTCCGTAGCAAGGAGGCCTATTACACGGCGCGGCTTTGCCTCATGGACACCCTCGGCTGCGGGCTCGAGGCGCTCGAATATCCGGCGTGCACCAAGCTGCTGGGCCCCGTTGTTCCAGGAACGGTCGTGCCGAACGGGGCCAAGGTGCCGGGGACGCCCTACCAGCTTGATCCGGTCACGGCCGCCTTCAACCTCGGCGCCATGGTCCGCTGGCTCGACTTCAATGACACCTGGCTTGCGGCCGAGTGGGGTCACCCGTCCGACAGTCTCGGCGGCATTCTGGCCACGGCGGACTGGCTGTCGCGCACGCGTGTCGCGCAGCGCAGGAACCCGCTCGTGATGCGCGACGTCCTTACGGCCATGATCAAGGCGCATGAGATCCAGGGGGTGATCGCCCTCGAGAACAGCTTCAACCGCGTCGGTCTCGACCACGTCGTCCTCGTGAAAGTCGCATCCACTGCTGTCGTGGCCCATATGATGGGCGGGACCTACGACGAGATCGTCAACGCACTCTCGAATGCGTGGATCGACGGTCAGTCCCTGCGTACCTACCGCCATACCCCCAATACCGGCTCGCGCAAATCCTGGGCCGCCGGCGACGCGACCAGCCGGGCTGTGCGCCTTGCGCTGATGGCGTTGAAGGGCGAGATGGGCTACCCCTCTGCCCTGACGGCGAAAACATGGGGGTTCCAGCACGTCCTGTTCAAAGGCAAGCCGTTGCGCTTCAAGCGGCCCTATGGCTCGTACGTAATGGAAAACGTGTTGTTCAAGATTTCGTTTCCGGCCGAGTTTCACGCCCAGACCGCCGTGGAGGCGGCGGTCAGATTACACCCGCGGGTGAAAGACCGGATCGAGGACGTGAGGAAGGTCGTTATCACGACCCACGAATCAGCCATCCGGATCATCGACAAGAAGGGACCGCTGCACAATCCCGCCGACCGCGACCACTGCCTCCAGTACATGACCGCCATCGGGCTCATCAAAGGCAATCTCGTTGCTGCCGACTACGAAGACGACGTCGCCCGCGACCCGCGCGTCAATGCCCTGCGCGCGAAGATCCAGTGCGTCGAGAACAAGCAGTGGACGCGCGATTATCTCGACCCCGGCAAGCGCTCCATCGCCAATGCAGTCCAGGTCTTCTTCCGGGATGGCTCGCGTTCCGAGAACGTCGCCGTTGAGTATCCCGTCGGCCACCGTCGCCGGCGCAAGGAAGGCGTGCCGCTGCTCGAAGCGAAATTCCGGACCAACCTCGCCCGCCGCTTTCCGCCCAAGCAACAACAGGCGATCCTCGCCGCATGCCGCGACCAGGCGCGTCTGGAGGCGATGCCGGTGCACGAATTCGTGGACCTCTTCACGGTCTGATGACCGTGAATGTTGAATTCTTAATTTTGAATTTTGAATGGCAAACCCAGCGAGCTGCACGCCTCTATTTCTCATTTCCCATTTTCTGATTCCTCATCCATCGTCGTCCATCGGCGGCTACTGAATTCTGTTTCGACGATTGTGGCTCGCGACGCACGCGCGTTTCATCCAGATTGAGGCTCTCAATGACCAGCGACCCATTCAACGCGCTGCGGGAATTCAAGCTGCCATCGGGAAAGACCGGCCGCTACTATGCACTGGCGGCGCTTGAATCATCCGGAAGCGGCAAGATCTCGCGCCTGCCCTGCTGCCTGCGTATCGTCCTCGAATCGTTGCTGCGAAACTGCGATGGCAAACGCGTCGCAGAGGAACACGTCAGAAGCCTCGCCGGTTGGGAGGCCAACGCTGCGCGCAACATGGAAATTCCCTTCGTGGTCACGCGGATCCTGCTGCAGGACCTGTCAGGATTTCCTGCGCTCAATGACTTTGCCGCGATGCGCGCTACCGCCCGCCGGCTCGGCAGGGATCCCACGCGTATCGAGCCGATGGTGCCGATCGACCTCGTGGTCGATCACCAGGTCGAAGTGGACGTGCACAAAGCTCCGGATGCCGTCGCCCGTAACATGGAGCTCGAATATCGCCGTAATGCAGAGCGCTTCGCGCTGCTGAAGTGGGGCAAGCAGGCCTTCTCCGGCATACGCATCGTGCCGCCGGGCAACGGGATCGTGCACCAGGTGAACCTGGAGTATCTGGCGCGCGGCGTCTGGGAGAAAGACGGGCTCTATTATCCCGACACGCTCGTGTGCACCGACTCGCATACGCCCATGATCAATGGCATCGGCGTGCTCGGCTGGGGCGTCGGCGGCATCGAGGCGATGGCCGGGATGCTGGGCGAGCCGATCTATCTTCTTACGCCGGATGTGGTGGGCGTGCACATGAGCGGGCGGCTCGGCGAAGGCGTCACCGCGACCGACCTGGTGCTGACCGTCACCGAGCTGCTGCGCCGCTCGAATGTCGTCGGCAAGTTCGTCGAGTATTTCGGCGAAGGCGCAGCCTCGCTCTCACCCACCGACCGCGCGACCGTCGCCAATATGGCGCCCGACTACGGCGCGACCTGCGGCTACTTCTCCGTGGACGAGAAGACAATCGATTACTACCGCACGACTGGCCGTGATCCGGCGCTGGTGGACGCGATCGAAGGCTACTACCGCGCCCAGGGACTGTTCGGCATTCCGCGCAAGGGCGCTTGCGACTACTCGCAGGTCATCGAGCTCGACCTGTCAAAGGTGGCGCCCAGCGTGTCGGGACCACGGCGACCGCAGGAGCGCATCGACCTGGGTGACATCAAGGGGCGCTTCGCGGAGCTGTTCTCCAAGCCTGCGAGCGCGGAAGGCTACGGCAAGCCCGCCGGCGACCTCGGCAAACGCGTCGCTACGACCAGCGACAGGCTGGATGTCGGCCACGGCGATGTGCTCATCGCGGCGATCACGTCGTGCACCAATACCTCCAATCCGAATCTCCTGCTTGGCGCCGGCTTGCTCGCGAAGAAAGCGGTCGAGAAGGGGCTCACCGTCGGGCCGCGGGTAAAGACTTCACTCGCGCCCGGGTCCAAGGTGGTGACGGCCTACTTGCGCGACGCCGGTCTGCTGCCCTTCCTCGAGCGCCTTGGTTACCACGTGGTCGCCTATGGCTGCACCACGTGCATGGGAAACTCAGGACCGCTTGATCCCGCCATCGAAGACGTGATCGTCAAACACGACCTCATCGGCTGCGCAGTGCTCTCCGGCAACCGTAATTTCGAGGCTCGCGTTCACAACAGCCTGAAGGCCAACTTCCTGATGAGCCCGCCTCTGGTGGTCGCCTTTGCCATCGCCGGGACCGTGAACGTCGACATGACGAAAGAGCCGCTCGGCACCGGGAGCGACGGCAATCCCGTCTTCCTGAGGGACATTTGGCCGTCCGACGCGGAAATCGCAGCAGTGCTCAAATTCGCCCGTAACACGGAGAACTTCCGCCGCGAGTACGGCGACCTGATGGTCGCGAAAAAGCTCTGGGATGCCATTCCCGAGACCAAGGGCGCGCTCTACGAATGGGACCCCGAATCCACCTACATCCTCGAGCCGCCGTTCTTCGCCGGCTTCGGCTTGCAACCCGGGCGCCTCGCCAACGTCACCGGTGCGCGCATCCTTGGCATCTTCGGAGACTCGCTCACGACCGACCACATCAGCCCTGTCGCCGCGATTACGCCGGCTTCCCCAGCCGGGCGCTGGTTGCAGGAGCATGGCGACAAGCCGACGGAGCTGAGCAGCTTCGGCTCGCGCCGCTGCAATCACGAGGTCATGATACGCGCCACCTTCGCCAATCTGCGGATCAAGAACCTCATGGCGCCTGGCCGGGAGGGTGGCTACACGACGCACCAGCCCGGCGGCGAGGTCATGGGGATCTTCGATGCCGCAGTCCGTTACCAAAACGAGAGCGTGCCGCTCGTCGTGTTTGCCGGCGAGGAATACGGCACTGGCTCGTCCCGCGACTGGGCGGCGCGCGGCCCGCAGTTGATCGGCGTTAAGGCGGTCATTGCGCGCGGCTTCGAGCGTATCCACCGCTCCAATCTCGTCGGCATGGGAATTCTGCCTTGCCAATTTGCGGGTAACGATTCCACCGGCTCGCTCGGTATCGACGGCACAGAGACGGTGGATATTGTGGGTGTTGAGGGCGACATCTCCCCGCGGCAGACAGCGGCGCTCGTCATTCACCGAGCGGACGGAACCAGACAAGAGGTCGCGGTCATCCTGCGGGTGGACACCGCGATCGAGGCCGAGTACTTGAGGCACGGCGGCATCATGCCTTATGTTTTACGCGGCCTCTTGGCGGCCGCATAAAACATGAAGAGGTGTAGAACCTATCTCAAAAACCACAAATGGACAGGATTTACAGGATTAACAAGATTAAAACTCCGCAATCAATCATGTAAATCCTGTCTATTAATCGGACGCTCCTGCCGCGGAGCGCTGCGCACGGCCGATTGCGGAGTTCAGCGCGGGCATGACCTTTTCGGCCATCAGTTCCATCGAACGCCGGGCGAGGCGCGTATCAGCCCAGTCGTGGCCGGCATAGAGCAGCGTTCCGAAGTCGCCCACTGTCTCGCGAAATGCCAATAGCTGATCAACGACGCTATTGACGCTGCCGCAGATCACCAGGGTGTCCAGAAGGTAATCCACGGTGACTTCACTGTCCGGCATTTCGACCTGGCGCTTGAAGATGTCGATGTTGCCGTGGCTTCTCCTTTTCGTCAGCAGGTTCCAGTAGTAAAAGCCGTAAGGGCCGTCGGGGCTCATGGCGTAACGACGCGCCGCAGCCTCGCCGTCCGCGACGAAAATGCTCTTGCAAACGCGCCAATCCTGCGGATCGGCGCGTTGACCTCCACGCTCGCAACCTTGCTGGTACATCGGCCAATGGGTCGCGACCCACCCCGGCTGCAGGAAATTCGCCGAAATAGGCTTCCACCCGCGTGCGGCAGCGGCGGCGAGGCCTTTCGAATGCGGCATAACGGCTGTTACCAAGATCGGCGGATGCGGTTTCTGGTAGGGCGTGAGCATCACGCCCTGCCCCACCTCCGCCAGCAAGGTCCGTGCCGTCGATAGATTCCAAAACCGCCCTTCCAGCTGGTACGGCGGCTTCCCTGCCCACAACGCAAGGATGTGGTCGATCGCCTCGACGAACATCGCATTACGGTCCTGATCGAGGTTGCCGAACATCTCCATGTCCGAGCGCAGCCCGCCGGGGCCAATACCGAACAGGAAACGGCCTTCGAGCAGGTGATCGACCATTGCCACGTGCGCCGCGACCTGGGCGGGATGGCTGTTGGGAAGGTTGACGGTTCCGCTTCCGAGCTTGATGTTCGTTGTCTCGTGGGCGATGCTCGCGATGAAGGTCAGGCACGAAGGAATGGATTCACAGATATCAGTGATATGCTCGCCGATCAAGGCCTCGGTATAACCAAGCCTGTCGGCAAGCAGCACCGCTTCGCGGTCCTCCTTGAGCGTCTGCGTGTAGTTGCGCCCGGGAGGATGCATGGGCATCGTGAAGAATCCGAGCTTCACGGATATCAGCGTTCGACGGGAAGCTTGCGATCGTTCCAGTCGACCATCCCGTCCTTGAGGTTGTATACCTGTTCGAAACCGAGACCGTAGAGAATGGCAGCGGCGGTCGTGCTGCGCACGCCGGAGCGGCAAACGGCGATGACGCGCCGGCCGCGGTGAGATTCAATCTCGCCGAGCCGGGCAGCGAGCTCGCGCAAGGGAATCAGCAGGCTCCCAGCGATGTGCCCCAACTCGCCGCGATACTCGCTGGATTCCCGCACGTCGATCACCAGCGGTGCATCGGCTGCGCCCAGCATGGCGTGCACCTCCTCCGCCGAAAGCTGGCGTACGCGATTGAGCTCGGCCAGGTCGGGGAACTTGGTCCTGTCATCCTCGATGGCGCTCTGGTTAGGTTGCAGCACCTCCTGGATCTTCTCGGGCATCGGGAAGTTGATGCTCGCCATCAGGTCAACATACTGCTGGCGGGTCCGGCCGGCGATCCGTGGGTTGGTGCCCTTTTCCTGGCCGATGGTCGAGCTGGTGTTGCCCCGATAGTCGTGCGCCGGGAAGACGAGCGTCTCATCGGGCAGCGTGAACAGCTTTTCCACGATGGAATCGTACTGCTGTCCGGCATCGCCGCCGGCGAAATCCGCCCGCCCCGTGCCCTGGATCAGCAGGACATCGCCCGTGAATACGCGGTCCTCAACGTGGAGGCTGACGCTGTCGGGTGTATGCCCGGGCGTATAGAGAACTCGAACGCGCGCGTCGCCCACTGCGATGTCGTCGCCGTTCTCCACGTGTTGCGTTACGGCCGGTGCCGGTGCCCGCCGGTGCATGATGAGCCGCGCGTCCACCAGATCGCATAACTGGAACGACGCCGTGGGATGATCCGCGTGGGTGTGGGTGTCCACAACCGCGTCGAGGGTCAGCTGGTGGTAGGCGAGCAATGCGAGGTAGCGGCTGATGTGCTCGCGCAAGGGGTCGATCAGCAGCGCGCGCTTCGTCCTCGGGCACGCCACAAGATAAGTCTTGCACTTCCCGCGATTGAGCTCCCGGAATATCAAATTCACACCTTTGATTTCCGGACGCCCCCTGGGGTGCCGCCCGGGACAGGAGCAGAGACGTGCGGGCGAAGTAGCTTTCTCCGCACCTCTCCTCATCCCGTATAACTGAACTCGGCCGACGGGGCCGCCAGCGAGCGTAGCTTCGTGCCCGCTGGGGTCGGGTCTTGTTACGCCGCCGCGCGCTGGCCGAGAACTTCCTTCGTAATGTCGCGGAATTCGGCTTCGGTCAATAGCCGCTTGTTCTTGAGCGAGAAGTTCTTGACGTTGGCCGTCATCTTCAGAGCTTCTTCGTCGCTCGCCTCAATGCCCAACTGCTGGAGCCAAGCCTTGACGGAATCGATGCCGCTGCCCTTGCCCATCACGATCTCGGCGGGTGGTTGCCCGACGAACTCCGCGCGCACGGGGAACAGCTCGGTCGCGTTTTCTTCACCGCAGTTCTTGTACCAGCTCGCGATGATCCCGGACTCGATCTGGTAGAGCTGCTTGCCCACGACGGGCTTGTTCGAGGGCACCACCACGCCGGTGAGCTTCTGCACGAGGTTGGCGAGCGGGGTCAATTTGCTGTAGTCGAGCCCGACGTCTACACCATACATAGTCAGCAATGCCATGACGGTTTCTTCCATTGGCGTGTTGCCGGCGCGCTCGCCCACGCCCAGCACGGTCGTGTGCAGCACTTCAACGCCTTCGGCAGCGGCCATGATCGTGTTCGCGACACCCATCCCGAAGTCCTGGTGGAAATGCGCTTCGAGGCGCTTGTTGATGCGCTTCTTGACCTCGCGGACGAAGTACTGCATCGCATGGGGCGATACGACCCCGAAAGTGTCCACCAGAGCCAGTGCGTCCATGTGGCCCTCGGTCGCGACCCGGTTGATCAGGCTCAATACCCAGTCCATCTCCGAGCGCGAAAAGTCGATGGGGAAGAACACGACTTCCAGCCCGTTCTTTTTAGCAAACAAGGTTGCTTCGATCGACGTCTCGATCGCCTTTTCCATCGGCCACTTGTAGGCGAGGTCGACCATGTGCTGGCTCGACGGAATCTCCATCACCACGCCGTTGACCCCGGTGTCGATCGCGCGCTGGACGTCCTCTTTCATGCAACGCGAGAATGCAAAGATCTGCGGACCGAGATTGCGTTTCGCGATTTCCTTGATGGCCTCGGCGTCGGAGGGGGACACGATGGGCATCCCGGCCTCGATGCGGTGCACGCCGGCCTCGGCCAGCCCTTCGGCAATCCGGATCTTGTCGTCCTTGGAAAGGATGACGCCGGTCTGCTGTTCCCCGTCGCGCAGGGTGATATCGTGGATCTTGATCTGTTTCGGGAACTTGAAGTCCTTGCGCACCTCGTCCGCGAAATTCCACTGGCTCACGAACCAGTTCTTTGTTTTCCAGGGTTCTTTTGCCATTCTAGGTCTCCTTCAGTGTTAAGCGATGTCTAATGCGTCTCGCGTTGACCGCGCGGTCCTGCGCTTGTGAGCAACGCACCCCCTCCTGGCCCGAGGAGACTGCTTCATCAGTAAAAGACGTCCGCCGCGTGAACAAACCCGATTGCTGCCCAAAAACTCAAGCCGGGCAAAGGCTCATGCGAACCGACCGGGCAATTTTACAACATTAGGGGGTGCCGGGCCGATATCCCCGTCCACAATTGTTGAGGTAGATCAAACAGTCCCAAGGCCCACGCCCGATTACCCGTCCTAAGATCATGGGTTCCCGGTCTGCGCTGTTGCTCAACGGCGGCGAACCGGCCTTGCGCGCGCCTTCAGATACCAATCAAGGACTTGCGCGCCGTTCCAGAACAGGACCCCTTTCTGCTTCGCAAGCCGCCGGAAAATCGACTCGACGTACTTGAAACGATGGGGCACGCCGGAAATGTAGGGGTGCATCGCAATCGCCATGACTTTCGCGCGCGTCTTGCCCTCCCGGTAAAGGCACTCGAAATGGTCCATGCAGCGCGTCTCGAACTCCTTTGCGCGATGGTGCTGAACCACCATCATCGAGATATCGTTGAGCTCCATCGTGTAGGGCATAGTCACGAGCTCGCCGCGCCCGGTTCGGATCGTACAGGGCTCATCGTCGATTACCCAGTCCGCGATATACCGTATCCCGGCCGCCGCCAGATGCTCGGGCGTGTCGAGTTTTTCCGTCAGGCCCGGCCCCATCCAGCCGATCGGGCGCTTTCCCGTGAATTCACGAATCACCTTTACCGAACGGCGGATCATGTCTGCCGGGTCTGGCTCCGTGTGGAGGGGACGCTGGTCGTAGGAATGTCCCATGAACTCCCAGCCTGCATCCCGCGCGGCCGCGGCAATGGGGCGATAATCGAGACAAACTCGCGCGTTGACCGAGAACGACGGGACGATCTTGAGCTCATCCAGCAACGCCTTCAAGCGCCAGAAGCCCACGCGATTGCCGTACTCATGCCAGCCCCAGTGGGGAACGTCTGGCAATTGCGTGATTCCGGTCGGCGGCGGCAGCGCCTGCCGCGGCATGGGCCGGGCGATGTCCCAGACTTCGACGTTGACTACGGGCCAGACCACGACCCGTGCGTTGTCAGGCAGCTTGAGTGGCGGCCGATCGACGATGGCGGAGTATTTCAGGCGCTTTGCGGGAATCACGCAATTTTTCTTTCCGGTAGACGATATCGCGGCTGCCATTATTATAGCGGCTGTATTATCTTTATAGTTTGATATGGTCGTAGCTATCCCACCGGAAAGAAAAATTTAATGGATTCCCCTTGTCTGCCTCCGGTAGAGAATCTGAAAAAGCCTGAATTGGCAACGCCAAAACAGGCTTGTGACGCGCATTTTCATATCTTCGGCCCTGTCAGCCGGTTTCCCTACTCGCCCGCGCGCGCGTACACGCCGCCGGAGGCGCCGCTCGAGGCGCTTCTCGCCATGCACGCTCGCCTCGGGTTCGCGCGCGGTGTCGTCGTCCAGGGAAACGCCCACGGTACGGATAACTCCGCGCTGCTCGACGCGCTCGAGCGCGAGCCGAAACGCTTGCGGGCGGTGGCAATCGTCAAGGAGGATACGGAGCGCCGGGAGTTGGAGCGTATGGCTCTCGCCGGAGTGCGCGCCTTGAGATTCCACCATCAGCCGCGGCAAGGAGGAACCTACAGCAGCCTCGGCTTCGCCGCGTTCGAGAAACTCGCACCGCATATGGCCGAACTGGGTCTCCACGTACAGTTCTTCATGGACGCGCGCGGGCTGCCGGACCTGATGCCACTGCTGAAGGGCTGGAACCTTCCCGTCGTGCTCGATCATTTCGGCTCAACGAAGGCTGCAGAAGGCACCGCGGCACCTGGATTTCAGACGCTCCGGCGATTCCTGTCCGAAGGCCGAATCTGGGTGAAAATTTCCGGCGCGTATCGCGCCTCCGAGCAGTATCCGGATTACGCGGACGCGCGCGCCCTCCATGAAGCGCTGATCGCCGCGAATCCCGACCAGCTCCTGTGGGGCACCGATTGGCCGCACCCGCGGCTCGAGAAGAACATGCCCGACACCGGGCACCTGCTCGACCTCTTCAATGCGTGGACGCCTGACTCGGGCGTGCGCCATAAGATCCTTGCCGAGAATCCCGCGCGTCTCTACGGCTTCTAGCCGTAAAGGCGCCACCAGCGGCTCGTAACAATGGATCGACTCTTCTTCACGATCGGCAGCCTCTCCGGGTTCCTGGCAGTAGGCTTGGGCGCGTTCGCGGCTCATGCGCTCAAGAGTCGCTTGGATGCCAACGTGTTGGCGATCTTCGAGGTCGGGGTGCGCTACCAGATGTACCATGCATTCGCCTTGCTTGCAGTCGCGTGGGCCTACACGCGGTGGCCCGGAGCAATTCTGACAGCAAGCGGCTGGCTTTTCGTTGCCGGAACGGTGCTCTTTTCTGGGAGCCTCTATGCTCTAAGCTTGAGCGGGGTGCGGTGGCTGGGCGCGATCACGCCTTTTGGGGGGCTCGCATTGCTCGCCGGTTGGCTGTGCCTGGCGTGGGCAGCTTGGAGAGGGTAAAGGAGCCGTCGGCAGGCACGCTTCTGTCATCAATGAATTGTCGTTCGCCGCTAAGTTTTTGGTTTCATCGGCGTTTATCGGCGGCCATTAATGCGGTGAATGGAAAAGCTTGTTTTGGCGCCGTGGCGGTTAAAGTGCCGGCACGGGTCACCGGTCCGCGAAAAGCCATGGCCGCTCCTGCCGATACGCTTCCTCGAAGATCTCGAAACGCTCCGCGTACTGCGCAGTCCGCGAGATATCGTCCAGCCCCTCGAGCAGGCATTTTTTTCTCACCGGATGGATCTCGAAGCGGTAGACCTTGCCCGCCAGATCGGTAACGGTCTGGGCGGCGAGATCCACTGTCATCGTCGCCCCCGGCTGAGCGTGGAGCTGCCGGCGGATCGCGGCGACGTCTCCTTGGGCCAGCACGACCGGAAGGAGCCCGTTCTTGCCGCAGTTGCTGGCGTGTATATCGCCGAAGCTTGACGCGACGACGCTGCGTATGCCGAACTCGTAGAGCGCGTAGACCGCGCTTTCGCGCGATGACCCGCAGCCCCAGTTGCGGTCGGCCACCACAATCTGCGCGCGTCGGTACGGTTCACGGTTGAGGATGAAATCCTTTTCCCTGCCGTCCGCTTCGAATCGCCGATCGTGGAACAGAATCTCCGCGTGCCGCGGTCCGCGCGGCACCTTGTTGAAGCGCGTCGGGCAGAGCTGGTTGGTGTCGACATTCGGCTCGTCGATCGGCACTGCAATTCCCGTTAGCTTGGTAAACGGTTCCATAAGGTTCTCAAAAGCTTAGACACCAAGGACACAAAGGACACAAAGGACACTAAAAAACGTCAAAATAAAAAGATGATGCGAAGCAGGTCGACAGACACAACAACCCGTTGCTCTAAGCCCATTTATTTCCGCGCTCTGCCTTGTTTTCGCGCCCGCGGGTTTTCATTCGATATGAAGTTTCCTTTGCGTCCTTCGTGTCCTTTGTGTCTGAGCTTGTAACGCACTTCACCGCAATAACTCCCGCACGTCGGCGAGCCGTCCGGTCAGCGCGGCAGCGGCGGCCATCGCCGGGCTCACCAGGTGCGTGCGCCCGCCCGTTCCCTGCCGACCGCGGAAGTTGCGATTGGAGGTCGACGCGCAGCGCTCCCCCGGCTGGAGCTGGTCGCCGTTGATTGCCGTGCACAGGGAGCATCCTGGTGAGCGCCAATCGAAGCCGGCCGTAGTGAATATCCGATCGAGCCCTTCAGCCTCCGCCTGTCTTTTCACGGTCATGGAGCCGGGCACAACCCACGCGGGCACCTTTGCCCGCCCGCGGCTGGCGACCTGCGCGGCAGCACGCAAGTCCTCGATGCGGCTGTTGGTGCACGAACCGATGAACACGCGGTCCACGGCAATGTCAGCGAGCGCCATGCCTGGTTTCAACGCCATATACTCCAGCGCGGCAGAAATCTCGACACGCGTCGCTTCATCCGGCGCCTGCGCCGGGTCTGGCACGCGCCCGGTCACGGGCGCCGCATGCTCGGGACTCGTGCCCCAGGTCACCATGGGCGCGAGAACGCCGGCATCCAGCCGCACTTCTCGATCGAACGCGGCGCCGGCTTCACTCGGCAACGATTGCCAAAACTCCAGCGCCCGTTTCCATTCGGTTCCCTTCGGAGCGTAAGGACGCCCTTCCATGCACTCAAAGGTCGTCTCGTCGGGTGCCACCATTCCGGCCCGACCTCCCCATTCGATCGACATGTTGCAGATCGTCATGCGCGCTTCCATATCGAGCGCTTGGATCGTCGAGCCCGCGTATTCGATCAGATGCCCGGTTGCACCCCCTGCCCCGGCTTGCGCGATGAGCGCGAGAATCAGGTCCTTGGCGTAAACCCCCTTGGCCAAGGCCCCGTCGATCATCACCCGCAGGGTCTTCGGGCGCCGCTGCCACAGCGTCTGGGTAGCCAACACGTGCGTCATTTCGGATGCGCCGATGCCGAAGGCGATGCAACCGTAGGCGCCATGGGTCGAAGTGTGCGAATCGGCACCCACCATGAGCAGTCCGGGCTGCGTGATGCCCAGCTCGGGCGGCACGATATGGAGAATCCCCTGACGCGGATCGTCAATTCCGAACAACGTAATGCCGTAACGCTTCGTGTTCTTTTCGAGGTTGACGACCATGTTGCGGATTTCGGGATTCGCGATGCCGTCGACGCCCTTCTCGCGGTCGTGCGTCGGAACGTAATGATCGTTGAAGGCGAACACCTGCCCAGGGCGGCGCACCTCGTGCTGACGGGCATCAAGCATCCGAAACGCGTGCGACGAACCTTCATGGAACAACGCGCGGTCGACGTAGAGCAAAAGCTCGCCTTCCTCCTCGGCGATCACGTGCCGGTCCCAGATCTTCTCGAACATCGTTCTGGCACTCATGCCCTTCGCCCTTTGGCGTTGGCGGCGACGCTCTTCACCAGCCCTCGATGAGCTGCCCGGCTGCCGGCGTCGTGCCACGCTCGACCTGCTTCACCAGCTCGTTCATACGGCCATGCAAAGCGGCATCGACTCCGATCTCTGCGCCGCGCGCGGCAATATAGCCGTTAATGAAATCGGTTTCCGTGCGACGTCCCTTGGCGATATCCTGCGCCATCGACGGGCGCTGATCGTCCGCGCGCTTCTTCGCGCCTTCGAGCAGGATGTCGGTGATCTCGGACAGCGCATCCTTGTAGCCCTCACCGGCGCGCGCGAGGACCTCGGGCTCCATGCCCAGCATCCGCTCCAGCGAGTATCCCAGCGCCTGGCCTACACGGACCGACTGGCTACCGAGCCGGATCGAGAGCCAGCGCGGCCCCTCCGAGGTGTCCCGCTGGTTGCCATAGAGGCCGGTAGCGGCAGAGAGCCCGTTGCGCATCGAGTTGATCACGAGCTTCGACCAACGCTCGCCCCACAGGTTGGCCGTCGCCTTCGCGCTATCGACGCTACACAAGAGCTCCACCACCTCCTGCACCCGGGGCGTGATCCGGCCATGCGGCTCGCCCGCGCGGAACACCGTGTGGCGCTCACCGCCCATCGGCACGGTCCTCTTGATGCGGCCGGGCTCGTAGAGCTCCGCGGCAATGAGACTCGCGATACAGCCCGTCGTCCGGCCCCACCCGACCAGCGCTGCGATACGCTCTTCGTTGATGCAGTTCTGCAACGACACCACGAATCCGTCGGCGGCCAGATACTGCCGGATGAGCAGTGTGGCCCATTCGGTATCGTACGATTTCACGCTCACGAAGGCGATATCGACGGGCCGCTTCCGGGACAGCTCTTGCACGTCCGTGACGTGCAAGGCCTTGACCTTTACCGTGTGTCGCTCCGCGTCAGTGACGCCGGAGAGCTCGAGCCCGTGCGCGCGCATGCGCTCGACGTGCTCGGGCCAGGCGTCGATGAGCGTTACATCATGACCCGCACGCGTCATGTGGCCGCCAACGTAGCCGCCGATCGCCCCTGCTCCTACGAAAACGATACGCTTACCCATCCGACCCTCATTCAGCCACAGAGAACACGGAGGACAAAATTCAACACGACGAGCAAACTCCGACGCGGACGGGTAACGCCGCATTGCTTAAGCGAGCCATTTCTTGCCTGACGCGATGATCTCTGTGTTCTCTGTGGCTATTGCCGTTGCAGTTTCTGGACAATGGCCTCGGTCATGGCGCGGGTGCCCGCATTGCCACCGAGGTCCGGCGTGACCGAGCCTTTCTCCTTGAGCACCTGGGCCAGGGCCTGCGCAATGCGATCAGCCGCCGCTGCCTCTCCGATATACCGCAGCATCATCACCGCCGACAGGATCGACGCCATCGGATTGGCAACATCCTTCCCGGCCATGTCGGGTGCAGTGCCATGCACGGCCTCGAAGGTGGCATAGTCGGCGCCGAAGTTCGCACCCGGCGCAACGCCGAGTCCGCCCACCAGCCCCGCTGCGAGATCGGAGATCATGTCGCCGTAGAGATTCGGCAGCAGCAGGCAGTCATAGTCCTCCGGTCGCATCACCAGATCCATGCACAAGGCATCCACGACGCGTTGGTCGACCAGAATGTCGGAGCGTCCCTTGGCGATGCTCTGGGCGGTCTTCAGGAACAAGCCGTCGGTCATCTTCATCACGTTGGCTTTGTGCCCGATGGTGAGGCGACGCCGGCCGAGGCGCTGCATGTAGTCGAGAGCAAAGCGTGTGACGCGCTCGGTACCACGTTCGGAGATGATCTTGATGGCCTCTGCGGTGCCCTCGTCGACCATGCGCTCGACGCCAACGTAGAGGTCCTCGCTGTTCTCGCGGAAGATGACCAGGTCCACCTTCTCGTAGCGTGAAGGGATACCCGGATAATTCTTGATCGGACGCATGGCCACGAACAGTCCCAGCTCGCGCCGCAACGCGATCGAGATGCTCGGATAAGTCCGCTTTGCGCTGCCCGCCTGCGCATCGTTGCGCTCGATCGTGACTCGGTAGTCGCCACCGAACGGGGTCTGCGTCGGCCCCTTCAAGGCAATGCTGGTTGCTTCGATGGAGTCGAACACGGCGCGCGGAAGCGGCGTGCCGTGCTCGCGTTCTGCACGCTGGCCCGCAATAACCTCTTCGAAGGCCACTGCGGCACCCGACGCCTCCACGACCGCGCGCGCGGCTGCGATCACCTCTGGACCGATGCCATCGCCTGGTATCAGCGTAATCCGTCGCATGGAAATCAGGCCGCCTTTGATTCTGGGTTCGAGTCTTGCGCCAACAGACTGGTGTCGCCGCAGGCCTCGCGGGCGATTTTACCGAATTCCTCCATTGCCGTGTTGGCACCGGCGTCACCCGGACGGACCTGGCGCTACATCTGTTTGCGATACTCGGCCGGATCGATACGCGCTTCGATGAGCGTGAAACGCGAGGATTTTAAAGCGGCGCGGGCCGCCTTGGTGAGTTCCTTGACGCTGCTCACAACATGGCCGTTTCCGCCGTAAGCCCGCGCAAGTGCCGCATATTCCGGGCTGCCCGTCGCCACGCCGCTTTCCGGGAGCTTCATGCGCTCCTGCTTCAACTTGATCAGCGACAGGGTATCGTCGCGAAACACGACAATCGTGACAGCGAGCTTGTGAGACGCAAGCAGCGCCAGTTCCCCCATCACCATATCCAGTCCGGCCTCCCCCATCATGGCGAGCACGGGGCGCCGCGGAAAGATCAGCTTCGCGGCGATCGCTGCGGGAAGGCCGTAGCCCATCGAGCCCAGGCCATTCGACTGCAGCATGCGCCGCGGCTCGTACGCCTCCCAGACATGATTGATGAGGATCCGGTGGGACCCCGTATCTACCGTCGCAAGCGTGTTGCGCGGGAAAATGTTGCGCAGCGTCGATACCACCTGAAATGGCCCCAGCCGCCGGGCCGGCCGATGCGCAATCGCCTTGCGCACGGCTTCACGATGGGCCGCGAGTTGGCCGTCGGGCCAGCGGCGCGGGGCTCTCCTGGGTGCCCCTGCTGCAAGCTGGCGCAAAGCCTCCGCGATGCTGCCGATGCAGTCGATCGAGCACTGATAGATATGGTGCGTATTGGCAACCAGGTCGATATTCACGGTGCGCTTGGCTGCATCCCACGGTGCCATCCAGTCGGCCCTTAGCTCCACGGGGTCGAAACCGATCGTCAGAATCAGGTCTGCGTCGCGCACCTGCTCCATGTGTATGCGATCCACGACCGGGGACAGGCCGGTCCCGCCGAGTGCAAGGCGATGGTCCTCGGGAATGACGCCCTTCGCCTTATACGTCGTCATGACCGGCACTCGCCACCGCTCCAAGAAGCGCTTGAGGTCCGCGGCCGCGCCATCCAACTGCACGCCCACACCGACTAGAGCAAGCGGCTTGCGGGCACGCTCAAGCCAGGTTCGCGCCTTCCCCCAATTCACCGCACCGGGTGCAGTCGGAATTTGCGCAGATGCGAAGCGCCGGCCGGCCGATGGTTGTTGCGCCGTCGCTACGTCGGTCGGCAGATTGAAATGCACCGGCCCTGGCAGAGGCGTCTGCGCAATCGCGATACCCTTCTCCACCTGCGCGGACGCGCCCGCGGCTGCGATCATCGTCGACCACTTGACGATCGGCCTCAGCACCTCGCATTGATCGATGATCTGGTGTGTGAAGACCGGCTTCAGCGCGGTGGCGATCTCGCCCGTGATCAAAATCAGCGCCGAACGGTCGAGCAGCGCCTGTGCAACCGGCGTGACCGCATTGGTAAAACCAGGCCCAAGCGTCGCGACCAGCACGCCGGGCTTTCCAGTCAACTGGAAACTCGCCTCGGCCATGAACCCGGCGCCGAGTTCCTGCTTGGTGAGCACGAAGCGGATACCAACCTTGCGGAAGGCTTCCAGCAAATCGAGGACCTCTCCACCCGGAATACCGAAGGCGTAACGCACGCCCGCCGCCTTCAGCGCCTGAGCAATGATGTCAGCAGTTTTTGGCAAGGGAGACTCTCCTCTCCGGAGCGCGGCAGATCTCGGGTTAACTTCGGCAGCCAACGCGATGGGCCGCGATGCTAACACACAGCACGGCGGCATCCTGCCCTAGCAGCCTGTCGGCCTTAGCAGGCGCACAGGCTGCTATTAGGAGTTGGTCGGACCTAAGTCCGACGAACTCCTAGGCGCTGCGCGAGCTCCTCGCGATGGCGTAGAATTGCTCACAGCCGGCACTTTACCGGGCGCCGGTTCCCTTGCAGGCCGGTGTCCACAAGACGCCGGCCTGTTTATTTAAGTTCTTGTTTATAATGATCCGCGCCAGGCCAGCCATGCCCAAGTCCGCTCACTCGACACTATCCGGCCGCGCGTCCACGCTCGAGCGCATACGCGCCGTGGTCGGCATTCAGGGCATCCTCACTGATGCGGGCGACATTGAGCCGTACGTCGTCGACTGGCGCGGGTTCTACCGCGGCCAAACGCCGGCGGTCGTACGCCCGGCGAGCACTGCCGAGGTTGCCGCGGTCGTGAAGATCTGCGCCGAGACGCACATCCCCGTTGTTCCCCAAGGGGGCAATACCGGAATGTGCGGCGCGGCGACACCGTCGCCCACGGGCGACCAGATCATCCTGTCCCTGGGCCGCATGAATCGGGTCCGCGAGGTTGACGCGCTCAACGATACGCTCACTGCCGACGCGGGCTGCATCCTCGCCAACATTCAGCAGGCCGCCCTGAATGTCGACCGCCTGTTTCCGCTGAGCCTCGGCGCCGAGGGCAGCTGCCAGATCGGCGGCAATCTTGCGACCAATGCCGGCGGCGTCAACGTCCTGCGCTACGGCAATGCCCGCGATCTCACGCTCGGCCTGGAAGTCGTCCTGCCGGACGGCCGTGTGTGGAACGGCCTACGCGGATTACGCAAGGACAACACCGGCTACGATCTCAAGGACGTTTTCGTGGGATCGGAGGGCACGCTCGGCATCATCACGGCTGCGGTGCTGAAACTGTTTCCACGGCCGCGCACGGTCGTGACCGCCATGGCCGCCGTGCCGGATCCGGCGGCGGCGGTTGCGCTGCTGGGCCTGCTGCGCGGCGAATGTGGCGAATGCATCAGCGCATTCGAGCTGATTTCGCGGCTGTGCCTTGACCTCGTCTTCAATCATATTCCCGACACGCGTGATCCGTTTTCCGGCCCGCACAGCTGGTACGTGCTGACGGAGCTCGCCGACGCAAATGAGCAAGGACCGCTACGCGCCGCCTTCGAACGTGCAATGGCGCTCGCGGTGGAGCGCGGCTTGGTCGTCGATGCCGTCATCGCTGGCGGCGAGTCGCAACGCCAGTCGCTGTGGCGCATGCGGGAATCGATTCCCGAGGCCTCGCGCGCGGAAGGCATGCTCTACCGCCATGACATTTCGGTGTCGGTGAGCCGCATCGCTGATTTCATTTCGACCGCCGAAGCCGCGCTCGAACGCGCCTTTCCGGATGTGCGAATCATCTGCTTCGGCCACCTGGGTGACGGCAATCTCCATTACAACGCCTTTGTCGCCGGGCGGCGCCGGGACAATCCAGCCGACCGCGACGCCACCGATGTAAACCGCATCGTCTACGATGTCGTGCATCGCTTTGGCGGCAGTTTCAGCGCCGAGCATGGTATCGGGCAATCCAAGCGCGGGGAGCTCGCGCTCTACAAGAGCGCGGTGGAACTCGAGCTGATGCGAACGCTCAAACGTGCTCTCGATCCGCACAACATCATGAACCCAGGGAAAGTGCTTCCTGACTCAGTGCATGATTAATGGCCACCACGGGCACTTTCCCTTAGGAAAAGGATTAAGGCGTGAGCGACAAATCTGATCAGAACCCGAAACCCGCGGTGCCCGACAAGATGGTCAAGACTGACGCCGACTGGCGTAAGGCGCTCACGTCTGAGCAGTTTCACGTCGCCCGGGAAAAAGGCACGGAACGCGCGTTTAGCGGCGCTTACTGGGACAACCACGAGCCCGGCGTCTATCGCTGCGTGTGCTGCGACGCCGAGCTGTTCAACTCCGATCACAAGTTCGATTCCGGCACTGGCTGGCCCAGCTTCTGGCAGCCGATGAAAGCAGAAAACGTCGCGACGGAGGACGATTACAGCTTCCTCATGCGCCGGACCGAGGCGCTGTGCAGCCGCTGCGATGCGCATCTTGGCCACGTCTTCGAGGACGGCCCCGACCCGACCGGACTGCGTTACTGCATTAATTCGGCCTCCCTCAAGTTCGACAAGACCGGGAAATAGGAAATTGGGAACAGGAAATGCTGAGAATCGCAACGCGCCTGGTCGCGCGCCCCATGTTGCCGATTCCCCATTACCCATTTCCCATTCCCCCACAGTAGCGGGATAATACGCGGCAATGAAGTTCCTGTTCGACACGTTTCCGGTCATCCTGTTCTTCGCGGCTTTCAAGCTGTACGGCATCTACGTCGCTACCGCGGTCGCAATGGCCGCCAGCATCGTCCAGATCGGCTGGGTGTGGCTGCGCCATCGCAAAGTGGATAACATGCTTTGGGTCAGCTTGGGCGTCATCCTGGTCTTCGGCAGCGCGACGCTGTTGCTGCAAGACGAGATGTTCATCAAGTGGAAGCCGACAGTCCTCTACTGGTTGTTTGCCGGCACGCTGGCCGTCTCCGCGGCGCTGTTCAAGAAGAACCTCATCCGGTCCATGCTGGGGCAACAGGTCACGATGCCGGATATTGTCTGGACCAAGCTGCTGGTCAGCTGGATCGGCTTTTTCGCTTTCATGGGTGCCCTCAATCTGCTCGTCGCCTACAACTTTTCAACCGATGACTGGGTGAACTTCAAGCTATTCGGCGGTATCGGACTGATGCTCGTGTTCGTGGTGCTGCAGGCGTTGCTGCTCGCCCGTTACGTCGAGGAAAAGGCCAAGTGATACGACACACGAAGCAGGAATGTTCTACGTGATGAGCGTGATCCAGAGAATTCAGCAGCACCTTGCCGCGCTCCAGCCGGACTCGCTCGAAATCGTGGATGAGTCGGGCCAGCACATCGGACACGAAGGCGCCAAGGGCGGTGGCGGACACTACGAGCTCGTCATTGTGTCTCCCCAGTTTTTCGGCAAGCCGATACAACAGCGCCACCGCATGATTTACCAAGCGCTCGGTCCGATGATGAAGAGCGAGATCCACGCGCTTGCGATTCGTGCCTACGCGCCGGACGAAATCTGACTTTTTTACGAAAAGGAAACCCGATGAAGCGCCCTTTCGCCATCCTAGCGCTGATGCTGGCCACTGCCACCGTCGCGACCGTAGCCGTGGCCCAGGACAAGCCGGCCGCGAAAGTGAACGGCATTTCCATCCCGCAGTACCGTCTCGATGCCGCGGTGCAGGCCGGGGTCGCCCAGGGCTCGCCCGACACGCCGCAGCTGCGCAAAAGTGTCCGCGAGGCTCTTATCAACCAGGAGGTCATCGCGCAGGAAGCCGTTCGCCAAGGCATCGACAAGCAGCCCGGTGTCGCCGCGAGTCTCGAGCTCTTCCGCGTGCGGGCCCTGGCTCAAGCGTATTTTCAGGACTACTTCAGCAAGAATCCGATCTCTGCGGAAGCGCTCCAGCAGGAATACGAGCGGATCAAGCCCGAGCTCGCGACCAAGGAGTACCGGGCGCGCCACATACTCGTCAATGGCGAAGACGAGGCGAAGGACATCATCAAGCAGATCAGCGCTGGCGGCAGCTTCGAAAAGCTGGCTGCCGAAAAATCCAAGGACCCGGGCAGCAAGGGCCGCGGCGGCGACCTCGACTGGAGCCCCGCCTCACGCTACGTGAAGCCGTTTGGCGAGACCCTCGTCAGCCTCAAGAAGGGCCAAATGACCGAGGCGCCGGTCAAGACCAATTTCGGTTGGCATGTGATCCGTCTTGACGACGAGCGCGTCGCCCGAATGCCGAGCTTCGAGGAAGCCAAGCCCTCGCTGGAGCGCAACCTGCAAAGCCAGATGGTCCGGAAGGTGATCGCCGATCTGCGCGCCAAGGCGAAAATTCAGTAACCCCGTGATGGGTGACGGGTGATGCGTAAGCAGAGCCGACTTGTAGTGTAGCGGATCCCGGACAACCGAATCGCGCTTGTCTTCCGAATAGAACGGCGCATCGGTTTTGATCGGCAACGCGACGGTTTTCCTTCTGCCCTCTGCCTTGGTGTTACCCCACCCACCGCCGTGCGTTGCGGAACATGCGCAGCCACGGACCATTCTCGCCCCAGCCCTCCGGATGCCACGAATGCTGAACGGTCCGGAACATGCGCTCCGGATGCGGCATCAGAATGGTAAAGCGCCCGTCCGGGGTGGTGAGTCCGGCGATGCCGCCGGGAGAGCCGTTTGGATTGTACGGATAGGTCTCGGTTGCCGTGCCACGGTTGTTCACGAAACGCAGCGCCACGAGCGGCTCGGCGGCAGCTTGCGCCCTCTCCTCTGCGAACTCGGCGTAACCTTCGCCGTGCGCCACCGCAACCGGCAAACGGCTCCCGGCCATTCCTTCCAAGAACAGGGAGGACGAGCGCTGCACTGCCAGCATCACCACCCGCGCTTCGAACTGCTCCGAGCGGTTGCGCACGAAGTGCGGCCATGCGGTCGCGCCAGGAATGAGTTCATGCAGGTTGCTCATCATCTGGCAGCCGTTGCACACGCCCAGAGCGAAGGTATCGGGGCGCTTAAAGAAGGCTTCGAACTCGTCGCGCGCGCGCGCATTGAAGAGGATGGACTTGGCCCAGCCCTCGCCGGCGCCCAGCACGTCGCCGTAGGAAAACCCGCCGCAGGCGGCAATGCCCTTGAAGTGCGCCAGGCTCACTCGACCGGCAATGACATCGCTCATGTGCACATCCACGGCGCTGAAGCCCGCGCGGTCAAAGGCAGCCGCCATTTCCACCTGGCCGTTGACGCCCTGCTCGCGCAGGACCGCGATCCTCGGCCGGGGACCGCGGCCCACAAAAGGCGCGGCAACATCGTGCGCGGGATCGAAGCTGTGCGTCGCGTGCAATCCTGGGTCATCGCCGTCCAACAGCCGGTCGTATTCTTCCTGCGCGCATTCCGGGTTGTCTCGCAGCTTCTGCAGGTGGTAGGTCGTCTCCGACCAAGCACGGCGAAGATCGACGCGCGTTTCGCGCAAGATCTCCTTGCCCCTTACGGCGATGCTGAGCGAATCATCTTGATTCGGGGTACCGATCGCATGCAGGCAGTTTTCCAGGGCCGATTCCGAGAACGCCTTCCGCACTTCGGGCAGATCAGCCCTGCGGACCTGGATAACGGCTCCAAGCTCCTCATTGAATAGAAACTCCATCGCGGACTTGCCTGGAGGCAATGTATCGAATTGAAGTGAAGCTCCAATTCGACCGGCGAACATCATTTCGCATACCGTCGCGAGCAGTCCGCCATCCGAGCGGTCGTGATAGGCGAGCAACCTGCCTTCGCGGTTCAACCGCTGAACTGCTGCAAAGAAAGCCCCGAGCTGCCCCGGATCCACGTCTGGCGCGGTGTCGCCAACCTGCCCGTGGACCTGTGCGAGCGCCGAGCCGCCCAACCGGCAACGCGTAACCCCAAGATCGATCAACACCAGGTCGGTCTCGCCGCAATCAGTCCTCAACTGCGGCGTCAGCGTGGCGCGCACGTCGGCTACCGGCGCGAACGCCGAGACGATGAGCGAGAGCGGCGCAGTGACTTCTTTGCGCGTGCCGTCCTCCTCCCATGCCGTTTTCATGGACAGGCTGTCCTTGCCCACGGGAATGCTCACACCGAGCGCCGGGCATAGTTCCATCGCCACCGCGCGCACCGTATCGAACAGCGCAGCGTCCTCGCCGGGGTGCCCCGCTGCCGCCATCCAGTTCGCAGAGAGCTTGATATCCCCGATGTCAACTATGGGAGCGGCGGCGATATTGGTAATGGCCTCGCCGATCGCCATCCGTCCCGAGGCTTCCGGACTGACCAGCGCAAGTTGCGTGCGCTCGCCCATGGCAAAGGCCTCGCCGCGGTAAGTATCGAACCCGAGCAGGGTCACCGCTGCATCCGCGACCGGGACCTGCCACGGGCCGACCATCTGGTCGCGCGCCGTAAGGCCGCCGACCGTGCGATCGCCAATGGTGATGAGAAACGTCTTGTCGGCGACCGCGGGCAGGCGCAGCACGCGATAAACAGCATCGCGCAGATCGATTGCCGCGATCTCGAAGGGCGGCAGTTCCCGCGCCTCATGCGCGATATCGCGCGTCATTTTCGGCGGCTTGCCAAGCAGGACGGCAAGTTCCATGTCGACCGGCTCGTTGCCGAACACCGGATCTGTCACGACCAGCCGGCCTTCGGCCGTCGCGGTGCCCACAACGGCAAAGGGGCAGCGCTCGCGCTCGCAGATCGCCCGGAAGCGATCGAGATCGTGCGGCGCGATCGCCAGCACGTAGCGCTCCTGCGCCTCGTTGCACCAGATCTGCAGCGGTGACATCCCCGGCTCTTCGTTCGGAACCTTGCGCAGATCGAGCTGTCCGCCCCGTCCCGCCGAATGCACCAGCTCCGGCAGCGCATTCGAAAGACCGCCGGCGCCGACGTCATGAATCGAGAGAATCGGATTCACGCTGCCCAGCGCCCAGCACCGGTCGATGACTTCCTGCGCGCGACGCTCGATCTCGGCGTTGCCGCGCTGGACCGAGTCGAAATCGAGGTCTTCCAGGTTCACGCCGGTATCCATGCTCGACGCCGCTCCGCCGCCGAGGCCGATCAGCATGCCCGGTCCGCCCAGCTGCACCAGCAAGGCGCCCGCAGCGAACGGTTGCTTCATCGCGTGCTCCGCTGCGAGGTTGCCGACACCGCCCGCGATCATGATCGGCTTGTGGTAGCCGCGCATGGCCCCCGCCACGCACTGCTCAAACGTGCGGAAATAGCCGGCCAGGTTCGGCCGGCCGAACTCGTTGTTGAACGACGCGCCCCCGATCGGGCCCTCGAGCATGATCTGGAGCGCCGACGCAATGCGGCGCGGCCGCCCGTAGCCGTCTTTTTCCCACGGTTGCACGAAGCCGGGTATGCACAGGTTTGACACGGTGAAGCCGGTCAGTCCGGCCTTGGGCTTCGCGCCGCGCCCGGTGGCCCCCTCGTCGCGGATCTCTCCGCCCGCCCCCGTGGCCGCGCCAGGAAACGGGGAGATCGCCGTGGGATGGTTGTGCGTCTCGACCTTCATTACGGTGTGGGTGAGCCCCTGTGAATAGCGGTATTCGCCCCCCTCCCCAGGATAAAAGCGCGCGATCCGGGCGCCTTCCATTACTGCCGCGTTGTCGGAATACGCCACTACGGTGCCGCGCGGGTGCTTCTGATGGGTGGTGCGGATCATGCCGAAGAGCGAAAGCTCCTGCGGCTGCCCGTCGATGACCCAACTGGCATTGAAAATCTTGTGCCGGCAGTGCTCGGAATTTGCCTGCGCGAACATCATCAGCTCGACATCGGTGGGATTGCGCGCCATGCGGGCAAACTGCGCCGCGAGGTATGCAATCTCGTCCTCCGAGAGCGCGAGCCCCATTTCCCGGTTGGCGCGTTCGAGGGCCGCCACACCCCCACTTATCACGTCCACGGTCGCGAGCGGCTTCGGCTCGAAATGCTCGAACAATCGGGCGGCATCCTCAAGGGAGTCGAGCACCATCTCCGTCATACGATCATGAATCAGGGGCGCCAATGCCGCCCGATCATTTGAAGAAACAGGCAGACCATCCCGTGTCGAGATGAAGTACGCCACGCCGCGCTCGATGCGCTGCACGGCCTCGAGACCGCAGTGCCGCGCGATGTCTGACGCCTTCGAGGACCACGGCGAGATGGTGCCGATGCGCGGCACAACGAGCATAAGCTCACCGCGAGCTTCTCCGGTCGCCTGCGCTGGGCCGTAGGTCAGGACGCGTTCCAGGCGCGAGGCCTCGTCCATTGAAAGAAGACGCCCGGCCTGTACGAAATGCCAGAACTCGGCGTGGATGCCCGAGACGCTCGGTACGGCGGCAGTGCAGGAAGCAGCGAGCTTGCGAAGGCGAAAGGCTGAGAGCGCGTTCCGCCCTCTCAGCCTGAGAATCTGCGACATGTCGCGGGATCAGGCTTGCTAAGGGTCAATGTTACACCAAATCGCCCCGCGTCGCAGCGGCCGCCGGGCGATTCACGTTAAACTACGGGGACTTATGAAGCTCCATTCCCGCCACGGCGCGCCGGTCTATCTGACAACGGACGTGCGTGCGATCGAACTGGCCGCGGCTGCGGCCCCCGATCCTCCGCCGCTCATGGAGCGTGCAGGCTTGGCCGCCGCCGAGCTCGCCCGCGAACTTGCGGGTGGGAACGGCAAGCCCGTGCTGGTCATCGCAGGTCCTGGCAACAACGGGGGTGACGCCTTTGTCGTCGCGCGTTATCTCAAGGAGTGGTGGTTCAACGTAACGGTCGTCTTCGCGGGCGATGAAGGCAAGCTGTCGAACGATGCAAGCCAGGCATTGCGAACCTGGCGTGCCGCTGGCGGCGCCAACCGGCCGGATCTGCCCGACGCCGGCGAGTGGGGACTCGTCGTAGATGGCATTTTCGGCATCGGCCTCGAGCGCGACGTCGGCGGCCGTTACGCGGAGTGGATCGCCGCCATCAACGGGACCGGCGGGCCGGTCCTGGCTCTCGATGTGCCAAGCGGCCTGCACTCGGATACGGGGCGAATAATGGGTTGCGCCGTTCGCGCAACCCATACCGTCACCTTCGTTGCCCTCAAGCCGGGGCTGCTTACGCTCGACGGCCCGGACCATTGCGGCGAGCTGCACCTAAGGACGCTCGGTCTCGATTCCCAGTCGGTGCGGCCGGCCAGCGGTTTCTTGATCGGCCTCGACGCGCTGAAAACTGCACTCAAGCCACGCCGTTACGGCACCCACAAGGGCGACTACGGCAGCATCGGCGTGATCGGCGGTGATCACGGCATGGTCGGAGCAGCGCTGCTCGCCGCGCGAGCAGCGCTTAGATCAGGCGCGGGGCGAGTCTATGTCGGGACACTGGCCCGCGACACCCTTACCGTCGATCCCCAACAGCCCGAGCTGATGATTCGCAGCGCCGATGAAGTGCTGAAGCTCGGTCATCTCGATTGCCTCGCGGTCGGGCCCGGCCTGGGCCAGGCGCCGGACGCGGCCTTCTACCTTGGAATCGCTCTGCAATCGCCGCTCCCCGTGGTCCTCGACGCCGATGCGCTGAATCTCATCGGCGCGAACCCGGGACTCGCGAGCCAGACAACCGCGCGCAAAGCCGCCACTCTCATGACGCCCCATCCGGCCGAGGCTGCCCGTCTGCTCGGTATCACGACGCGCGAAGTGCAACACGATCGCGTAAGCGCCGCAATCAAGCTTGCCGCAAGCCTTAACAGTCTCATCGTCCTCAAGGGGAATGGCAGCATATGTGCGGCGCCTGATGGCACCTGGCACGTGAATACGTCCGGCAACCCCGGCATGGCCAGCGCCGGCATGGGGGATGTTCTGACGGGGATCATCGCTGCCCTGCTAGCCCAGGGCGCGGATGCGAAAACCGCGCTGCTCGCAGGTGTGCTCCTTCACGGCGCGGCGGCTGACGCCCTGGTTGAGGCCGGCTGCGGACCCGTGGGACTCGCCGCCGGCGAGCTGATCGATGCGGCCCGCAAACTGCTGAACCAATCGGTGAGTCGTGATTCGTGAGTCGTGGGTGGATCGTGATGAGTGACGGGTGATGTGTGATGGGCAACTTCGCCTGAAGATTGAAAACAGGGAAGTTCTTGAGTTGTATCGGCGTTTATCGGCGTTTATCTGCGGCTAAAATGGGTCTTTGACGTTTCGATTCACCATTCACGAATCACGAATCACGGTTTTGAGGCTTCGCCATCGGTCTCGCCGAACTCTGCTTCGCTCATCGCGTAAACGACGCGAACCCGCTCGTTCCGGGCGAGTTCGAGCAGCTTCTCAGCCTGCGCACGCGGGACCAGGAATTCGACCTCCACCGTCAGGTCGCCCGCCAACTCGAAGAAGTGCTGCTCGTGGAGGACGCCGTGCCGACCGAAGCCGGCGATCGCCCGGAAGGCGGAGCCCCCGTGCACACCCAGCTTCTTCGCGCGCTCCAGAAGCCACTCGTACAGCAGAATGCCGCCATGCTTATGGTTCTCGTGCATGTAGAAACGCAGGTAGGTCCCCTTCATGGCTCACCTCAATAGTAACCGTGCCGCGCCGATCCCGGCCAACGTCATCAGCAGCGAGCCAGCCAGATGCGCGAAGATCAGGGCCACCGCCCAACCCCACTGCTGCCGCGCGACGAGTGCCACGGTCTCCGCAGAAAAAGTCGAGAATGTCGTCAAGGCGCCCAGAAAGCCGGTCACGACCAGCAGGCGCATCTCCGGCGGCAACGATTCGAAGTGGGACAGCATGCCCATGGTGATGCCGATGAGCAGTCCGCCCGTCAGGTTCGCCGCCAGCGTTCCCAGCGGCAACGTGGGAAAAACGGGATTGAAAAAAATGCCCAGGCCCCAGCGCGCCCAGGCCCCCAGAGCGGCCCCTGCGCCGACCGCGAGAAATCCAAGCCAACTCACGCGTTATCAGCCCTTGAGCCGCCAGCGCTCCGCCGCAATGTCATCCGACGCGCGCGCTTCGACCCACCGCTCGCCCTTTGCAGTCGCTTCCTTTTTCCAGAACGGCGCGCGCGTTTTCAGGTAATCCATGATGAACTCGCAAGCAGCGAACGCGTCGCCGCGATGCTCGCCCGCCACGACGACGAGCACGATCTGGTCCTGTGGTTTGAGCCTGCCGACGCGGTGAATGACCAGGGCGTCGAGCACGCGCCAGCGCCCACGCGCCTGCGTGACGATCTCCTCGATCGCCTGTTCCGTCATACCCGGGTAGTGCTCGAGCGTCATCCCGGCGACCGCGTCGCCCTCGTTCACGTCGCGCACGATCCCGACGAAACTCGCAACCGCGCCGATCTTGGGATTACCGCGCCGCAGCGCCGCAATCTCCGCGCTGACGTCAAAATCAGCTGTCTGGATCCGAACAGTCATCCGTTTAACCGAACATTAAAAAACATTTGCCACAGAGAACACAGAGGTCACAGAGAAACAACATGAATCAGAATAAGCCATCCGTAACGCCTTCGGTCCGTCCTCT
>Ga0224512_10000357_pt1 | contig 49367 bp, 39 predicted proteins | sample SF_May12_sed_USG_4_FD_169103 | JGI IMG/M metagenome (GOLD analysis project Ga0224512, IMG submission 169103) | Sediment microbial communities from San Francisco Bay, California, United States - SF_May12_sed_USGS_13 | ecosystem: Environmental > Aquatic > Marine > Sediment | place: USA... | reverse complement strand
GCAGGCCGTGGCCGAGGAGGAAGGGCGGGAGCATCAACGCGCCAAGGAGGCCCGCGAGCTCGAGATCGGGAGCGGGGAGGCGGCCGCCCAGATGGCGGAAGCGGAGACGGCGGAGTCCGAGACGGCCGCGGCCCCGGCCCCCGAGGTCGAGTCGCAGACCGAGCCCCGGCGCTGGGGCTCGCGCCAGGCGGAGATCGTCGGTGCCCGCCTGCTCGATGGCCACGGCGCGGAGCGCTACCACTTCGCGAGCGGCGAGAGCGTGACGTTCGAGATCGACGTCGAAGCCCACGAAGAGCTCGCCAACGTCGTCTTCGGCGTCGGGATCTTCACCCCACGGGGGACCGAGTGCTTCGGCACGAACACCCATCTCGAGGGTTTCGTCTCCTCCCGGCTGGCCGGCCGGGCGACGGTGGGGCTGACCTGCGAGAGCCTGCGCCTGGCTGCGGGCGAGTACCTGCTCGACGTCGCGGTCCACGCCCGCGACGGCAACCCCTACGATTACCACCGCCGCCTCCTGAGCTTCACGATGACCTCCCCCGGGGGCGGCGTCGGGGTGTACTCCCCCGAGCACAGCTGGCGGTTCGACGGGGGCATCGAGTGGCAGGCGCGGCCGGAAGGCGGTGGCGCCGGCTGAAAGCGGCTCTGGGATAGCATGTGTGCGGGTGCCGGAGGCGACGTCTTGGCCAACGAAAGCAAGGGCATCAACATCAAGATCCTCGACGACGAGCTCAGGGGTCGCTACTCCAACCTCTTGCGCATCACGCATACGCGTGAGGAGTTCATCCTCGACTTCATCAACGTCGTCCCGCCGCAGGGGGTGGTGAGCGCCCGGATCGTCGCCAGCCCGGGGCATCTCAAGCGCATCGCGCGGGCCTTGGGGCAGAACCTGAAGCACTACGAAGAGCGGTTCGGCGAGATCGCGGAGGCTGCCGAGCCGGCCGGAGGCCCGCTCAACTGATCCGGGCGGCGCGCCGGGGGCGGCTCCTCGCCTGCGCGCTGGGGCTGGCGCTGTGCGGCGGCTCGTCGTCGTCGGCGGACCAGGAGCCGGAGGCGTCGCGCGAGCTCCTGGCCTGGGCGGAGGGCCCCGTGCGCTGGCTGCTCGTGCCCGCGGAGTGGCGCGAGCTCAAGCGGATCGACAGCCCGGCGGCGGCCGTCAACTTCATCGAGTCCTTCTGGCGGCTCCGCGATCCCGATCCCGCGACCGCGGAGAACGAGCTGCGGGAGCAGTTCGCCGCCCGCGTCGAGGCCGCCGACCAGCTCTACGGCGAGGGCGAGGTGCGCGGCAGCCTGACCGACCGCGGGCGCGCGCTGATCCTGCTCGGTCCGCCGCCGCACATGAGCCTCACCAGCGAGGAGGCCCTGGCCTGGAAGCCGGGCCGCCGCTCGCGCCAGCGCGCCACGACGCGCGAGGTCCGGCTCGAGATCTGGCGCTACCAGGAGGACGAGCTGCCCGCCAAGATGGTGCGGGTGCTGCGCGCCGCGGACCTCGAGCCGAGCGTCGAGCTCAAGTTTCGCCTCGGCCGCCGCGGAGCGCAGCTCGCGGAAGGCGAGAACGCCCTCATCCTCGTCTCGCGCCTCGCTCTCGTGCGGGAGTGACGAGCCGCCCGTGCTCGCGCCGGCCGCCGGCGGTCAGCCGCAGGCCCGGGGGCTCTTGCGGAAGGCGACGGCGCCGCGCTTGATCACGGCCGAGATCGGATGGACCCCGAAGTGGTACGCCAGGTCGTCGAGGCCGGCGCCTTCGAGCACCACGAGATCGGCCTGCTTGCCGACCTCGATGGAGCCGAGCTCGGCGCCGCGCCCGAGGCTGCAAGCCGCGTTCAAGGTCATCGCCGTGAGCGCCTCGCCGACCGACATGTCGAGCTCGAGCACGGCCAGCCAGAAGACCATGGGCATCGACTCGGTGTGCGAGGAGCCCGGATTGCAGTCGGTGGCCAGCGTGACGGGCACGCCGGCCTCGATGAGGCGCCGGGCGGGGGCGTAGGCCTTCTTCTTGAGGAAGAAGCTCGTGCCCGGGAGCAGGCCGGCGATGACGCCGCTGGCGGCCAGGGCGTCGATCCCGCGCGGGGAGACCGCCATGAGATGGTCGGCGGTCACGGCCCCGATCTCGGCCGCGAGCTCGGCGCCGCCCGAGTCGACGAACTCGTCGGCGTGCAATCGCGCGGCGAGTCCGTGGGCGGCGCCCGCGGCGAGCACGCGGCGCGATTGCGAGACCGAGAAGACGCCGGTCTCGCAGAAGACGTCGCAGTAGGCCGCGAGGCCGGCGCGGGCGATCGCGGGGACGATCTCGGAGCAGACGAGCTCGACGTAGCGGTCGGTGTCGCCGCGGAGCTCGGGCGGAGTCTCGTGAGCGGCGAGGAGGGTGGGCACGACCTCGACGGGATGGGCGGCGGCGGCCGCGGCCAGAGCTTCGAGCTGCTTGCGCTCGGGCTCGAGCGCGAGGCCGTAGCCGCTCTTGGCCTCGGCCGTGGTCGTGCCCCAGGCCAGCATGCGGTCGAGGCGGCGGGTGACGTTGGCCGTCAGCTCGTCCCCGCCGGCCTGCCGGGTCGCCCGCACCGTCGAGAGGATGCCGCCGCCCGCGGCTGCGATGTCCTGGTAGCTGCGGCCGGCCAGGCGCTCGGCGAACTCGCCCGCGCGGCTTCCCGCCCACGGCAGGTGGGTGTGCGGGTCGACGAACCCGGGCACGAGAGCGCCGCCGCGAGCATCGAAGCGCTCGGTCTCGGCGCCCGCCAGTTGCGCGATCTCGCGCGGCGGGCCGATGGCGGCGATGCGCCCCTCGCGGCACAGCACGTCCACGCCCCGCAGGCGCGACACGTCGCCCTGCCGCGGGCCGGCCAGGGGGACGGTGCCCGTGGGAGTCGCCAGCTCGCCCGGATTGGCGATCCAGAGCTCGCTCATGCCGGGTCGCCCGCCGCCGGCTCCGGGCGCGGGCCGAACAGGCTCGTCCCCACGCGGACGTGAGTGGCTCCTTCTTCGACGGCGATCTCGAAATCGCCGCTCATGCCCATCGACAGCGCGCCGGACCAGCCGCGAGGAGGCGCCAGCCGCGAGACCTGGTCGCGCAGCTCGCGCAGCATCCGGAACCAGGGGCGGGCAGCGCGCGGGTCGGCGGTGGGCGGCGGGATCGCCATGAGGCCGACCAGCTCCAGGCCGGCCAGGTCGGGCAGCCGACTCAAGGCGTCGAGCAGCCCGGAGGCGGAGAAGCCGTGCTTCGTGTCCTCGGCGCCGAGGTTGACCTCGAGGAAGCCGCGCCGGACGACGCCCAGCCGGACGGCGGCGCGATCGACGGCCTCCACGATCGCGACGCGATCGAGGGAGTGGATCGTCGAGAACAGCTCGGCGGCGCGCCGCGCCTTGTTCGACTGCAGCGGCCCGAGCAGGTGCCAATCGATCGCGGCGTCGAGCTCCCGGGCCTTGGCGAGCGCTTCCTGGACCCGGTTCTCACCGAACGTGCGCAGACCCGCGTCCCACGCCTGTCGCAGAGCCGCGACGGGCTGCATCTTGCTCGCGCCGATCAGCGTGACCTCGGCGCGGCGCCGCCCGGCGCGCGCGCAGGCGGCGGCGAGGCGCGCCTCGATGCCGCGCAGGCGCTGCCCGATGTCGGTTGCGGCAACCATGGCGCCTCGGCTCCGCGGTCAGGGCACTCGCCGGCGTCGCGCGGCCGCCGTCAACCGGCGTCCTCGACGTAGTACAGGATGCGCTTGCAGCTGTCGCAGAGAACGACCGAGCCGTTGTTGCGGATCTCTACGAGCGACTGGGGAAGCACGCGGTAGTTGCAGCCGCTGCAATGCCACATCTGCCGCCCCTTGCCGACGCGCTGGAGCTCGCGGACCTCGGCGAGGGCGACGCCGTCAAAGCGCTCGCGGATGAGCCGGAACTGGTGGAGGATCGGCGGCGGGAGCCGGCCCTCGAGGACCTCGATCCGGCCGCGCAGCTTCTCGGCCCCGGCGGCGACCTCGGGCTTCTGCGCCTCCCATTTCTCGAGCTCCTGCTGGTAGCGGGACTCGAGCTCGGCGAAGGCCTGGCGCTCCTCGTCGAGACGGGCCTGCTCGGTCTCCTGCTGCTCCAGCGCCTGGAGGGCCTGCTCTTCGAAGCCGAGGATCTGCTGCTTGACGAGATCGATCTCCTGCAACAGGGCGCTGTACTCGCGCTGGTTCCTGACCTGGCCGATCTGCTCCTGGTAGTGCTTCAGCCGCTCCTGGGTGTCGGCGACCCCCGCCTCGGCGCCGCGACGCTCGGCGGCGGCAAGCTCGATGGCGGCCGCGATGGCCTCGATCTCCGTGCGCCGCGCGCCGTACTCTTCATGGAGCTCCTGCATCCAATCGGGGATTCCCTGGAGGAGCTCCTCCGCCGCTCCGAGCTCGGTGTAGGCATGTTGCAGATCAACTATCGTCTCGATCGTCGTCATGAACTCGCTGGCTTTGCCTCCGTAGTGGGTCCACCTGGACTCGAACCAGGGACCTGCCGGTTATGAGCCGGACGCTCTGACCGCTGAGCTATGGACCCATGACCCCGCCGACCGGCGAGAAGACCCTCACGCCGCGCTCCGGCGCGGCGCGCGGGAACCCCCCGGAAGGATAGAGGAGTATACCCTGGGATCGGCGCCCTTGGTAGACCGCCGCGAGTCCTAGCCCTCGGCGCCGTAGAGCTGCCGGTAGCTGTCCTCGAAGATGAGGATCCGTTTCACGTAGGAGGTCGTCTCCGTCAGCGCGAGCCCCTCGAGGAACCGGTCGACCTCGGCATCGGGCCCGGCCTCCCGCCACCAGCGCTTGAGCCGGTAGGGGCCGCCGTTGTAGCCGGCGAGCGCCAGCTCGACGTCGCCGTCGAACATCGCCAGGACCTCGGCGAAGTACCGGGTACCCAGCTGCACGCTGTACTCGGGGTCGACGAGCCGGTCGAGGGAGTAGGGCAGCCTGAGCTTGGCGGCGAGCTCGCGGCCGGTCGCGGGCATCAGCTGCATCAGGCCGCGGGCACCGGCCCGGCTCAAGGCGCCGGCGTCGAACGCGCTTTCCTGGCGGATGATGCCGTAGACCAGAAACGGCGGCAGCTCCCGGCGCTCGGCCCAGCGCTGCACGATGTCGGGATAGTCGAGCGGGTAGTAGAGGTGGCGCACGTTCTCGGGGACCCGCGTCTGGCCGGGCTTGCCGAGCACCCGGAACGCCCGCCAGATCGCTTGAATGCTGTCGCGGCGCTCCCCCATGCGGGCGAGGATCAGTGCCGCGAGGCCGTCGGCGGCCCGCTCGTCGGCCCGCCCGCGCAGCAGGTCGAGCTCGCGGGCGGCCGGCCGGTCGAGGCCGAGCTCGCTGAGCAGCGCGGCGCGGGCGAGGGCGGGGTCGTCGGGCCAGGCCTCGGTCGGGCTCCGCGCCGGGGCCCGCCGGGCGGTCCGTCCGAGACGGCGGGCGGCGTGGCGGGCGTAGAAGTCCACGCTGTCGGAGTCGGTGACGGCCGCCAGCAGGTCCCGGCCGCGGTCGTGGTTGCCCAGGCGCTCGTGCGCGACCGCCGACCAGTAGAGGGCCTGGCGCGCGGTGGTCGTCTCGGGGTACAGATCCAGCAGCGCACGCCAGATGCCGATGGCTCCCGTCGTGTTGTCGCGCGCGAACTCGCGCCAGCCGAGCTTCCAGAGATCGCCGTAGGCAGTGACGTCGGCCGGGTCGAGCGCTCGCAGCCGGCGCAGGATGTCGAGCGCCAGCTCGAGATCGTCCTCCGGGCTCGCCAGGGAGTAGATCCGGCGCAGCGCCGCGAGGCGCGACGGGACGTCGCCCCGCTCGGCGAGACGCCAGAGGTCGTCCCAGGCTCGGGTCCGCCACTCCTGGCGCCGGGACGCGTCGGCGTTGGCCCGGTCCGCGCGGACGGTCGCGGCCTCGAGGGCGGCGGCGGAGCGGAGGCGCCAGAGATCGGGGAGGCGGTCGACGGGGGTGGCCGGCCGCTCGGCGAGCAGCTCGAGGGCCGCGGCACCGCGCCGATCCGCGGTGAGCGCCTCGGCGCGCAGGAAGGTCCACTCGAGGTCGCGCCCGGCGGCGGGGATCTCCTCGAGGGCCTCCAGGGCGCCGCTGACGATTCCGACGGCCAGGAGGTTGGCCGCCCGCCGGCGGAGCTGTTCGGTCGTCAGCACCGCGCTCCACTCGAGGGCTCCGATCGCCGGCCGCAGCGCGTCGACGACCTGCAGGCGCGAGGCCTCCAAGGGGTGCTCGACGAGAAGATGCCGGGCCACCGCCTGCCGCACCGCCTCGAGATCGTGCTCCGTGGCGATGCGCCACTCGAGGTCGTCGAGCTGCGGCGCGAGCTCGCGGTCGAGGCCCTGCTGGCGCGCCACTTCGACGTCGCGCAGAACCGTCAGCCAGTCGCCGCTTTCGTAGGCGAGCTCGAGGCGACGCCGGTAGGCGTCGTGAAAGAGCGGTGAGCCCGGATGGTCCCTGAGCAGGATGGCCAGCGCTTCGAGCGCCGAGTCGAGCTGGCCGCTGCCGGCCAGCGCCTCCGACAGCTGGAAGAGACGCCAGTCCTCGAAGAAACCCCCGGCCTCGGCGCCGCGCTGGAGCGCGGGAATGGCGGTCGCGAAGTCGCCGGCGGCATGAGCCCAGAGGCCGAGGAGCACCGCGCTACGGGGCGTGGGATCGGCCGCCAGGCGCTCCCCCGCCGCCGCGAGGTCGCCGCCACGAAAGGCGAGGACGGCCGGAGCCAGCCGGCGCAGCGACCAGTCTTCGACCGCGGCCGCCGGCAGGGCTGGCCCGGCGGTCGCCGGATGGCGGACGACGGGCACCGTGGACGTGCCGGCGTCCGCGGCCGCGAGCACGGCGGCGAGAGCGACGGCGGCCGGCAGGGCGAGCACGGCGGCGAGCGGCGGGTGGAGACCTGGGACCTTGCCGGGCACGGTCCGATTCCGCGAGCTTCAGATGCCGAGGGCTGAGGAATCTCCGCCGGCCAGGATCCGCACGCACTCTTCGTCGAAGTAGTCCGTGTCGTTGCGGATCTCCTCGTCGATGCGCTCCTCGTAGATCCGGCGCGAGCGCTCGAGATCGTCACGGAGCTGATCCCGGAGATTGCCGTGCTCGCGGCCTTCGCGGACCTTCTCCTCGTTGTACAGCTTGATCTCGGTGACGAGGAGGCGGGCGAGTCGGCGGGCCTCTTCGTGGCGGGTGTCGTCGGTGATCCGGTCGCTGCCCCCGAACGCCCAGCCCGGGCCTTCGACGTCGGCGGGCGGAGTGACCTCGGCCTGCTCGCGGGAGCGTGACCCGCGCCGCGGGCTTGCGAGCCCGGCCGCGGCCTCGTCGTCGAGCGCCGTTTCGAGGGTCGAGATCTCCCCTATCGAGAAGCCGACGTCCTCGGGCTCCGGTTCCGGCTCGGGCTCCGGCTCGGGGAGGGCCTCGCTGCTCGCGGTCCCGGCGACCACGGCGACCACCCCGGATCCGTCCTCGGGCTCGGGAGCGGCCATGTCGAAGCCGGCCGCCGCCGCCTCGGGCTCCGGGGCTTCCTCGATCTCTTCGAGCGCCGGTGCGACCGGCTCGGGAACGGCCGCCGAGGTTTCGCGCCGGATCTCGAGGATCTCGTCGCCGGCGGCCCGGCTCGGCTCGATCTGCACTTCCTGGATCATCTGTTCGACATCGACAGCGACGTCGCCAGCGACATCGACAGCATCGACGTCGACGGCATCGACGTCGACAGCGACGTCGACGTCGCGATCGAGGACGAGGTCGGCGGCGGCTGCCGCGACGGCCTCTGCTTGCCTTGCGTCTTCCTCCTCCGCGGCGACCGCGTCCGCCGGCTTGCCGGCCACGGCCGGCGTGCCGTGCCGGAGGGGCAGCGTCTCCAGGGTCTGAGACGCGACGTAGGAGAGGATCCGCAGCATCCGGCCGTCGAGGGTGCCGTCGGCGGCGAGCCGATCGGCGTAGATCGCGCCGGCCGTGCGTCCGCGCAGCGGGAACCCGACGAGCACCCCGTCGGCTGCGAGCTCTTCGCGCGGCAGCTGCCCCAGGAGCTCGGCGCAGGCCGCGCCGTCCAGCTCGGCCGCGGCGGCGCCGCCGGCGACCCGGCCCCAGCCGCCGTCGGCGGCGCCGACGACGGCTTGCGCGACCTCGTCGTCCTCGGCATCGAAGCCGTACGCCGCCCAGCCGCGGTAGCGATCGTCGGCGAGGACGAGAAACAGCGTCCGCTCGGCGAAGCCTCCCGCCTGCCGCAGCAGCTCGGTCAGCAGGGCCGTCTGGCTCGGCGCCGCGTCGAGCGCCGCGAGCGCCGCCTCGAGCCGCCGTAGCCGGTCGTCGCCGTCGCGTTCGACCGGCGCCTCGGCGGCCGCGGCCGCGGGGGGGGCCAGGGTCGCCAGAAGCTCGGTTCGCAGAGCGTCCATGGCCGCTCGAATGGCCTGGGCGACCGCGGGGTCGAGATCTGGGCTGGGCTCGAAGCTGGCCATGACGCAGCGATCTCCAGATGCATCGGAGGGTGTGCCGAGGGGGCGATTATTTGCCAGCCCCCCAGGTGTGTCAAGGAAGTGGGGAGCGCAAAACCTTTGTGGCAAGGGGGTTTAGCAGGCCGAACGAGAGCGCGCGCGGAGGCGCCGGCGTCTTGTCGCCTCCGCCCGAGCTGTGGTACCTTGACGGCTCCCAGACGAGTGGCTCTAACGCGGGAGGCAAGACGATGCATTGGACACGCAGAGGGGTCTGGATCGCCGCCGCCGCCGTACTGATCCTGGCCGGGTGCGCGAGCGGCCCCAAGGAAGATCCTCTGGAGAGCCAGTGGGTGGCTCTCCAGGAGGCCAAATCGGTGCTCGACGCCAAGCGCCAGGAGCTCGCGGACCTCGAAGCCCAGGCGGCGGCCCCGGTCGCGGCGCCGGCCGAGGGCGAGGAGGCCGAGGGCGAGGAGGCCGAGGGCGAGGAGGCGGCCGCCGCGGTCGACTACACGACGCAGCTCGCCGCCCTCCGCGAAGAGGTCACCGCGCTCGGCGACGAGTTCATGAGCCAGGTGGTCGGGTTTCTCAACGCCGACCCGATTCTCGCCGACGTCGGGCCGACCGAGCGCCAGCGCGCCGCCGTCCGGCTCAAGAGCTCGGAAGACATCCTCGTCGCGCGCGAGTGGATCGAGGAGGGTGGAGACTACCGGCAGGCGATCCAGATCTACGAGAACTCGCTGCAGATCGATCCCGACAACGCGGATCTCCAGGCCGCGCTGGCCGACGCCCAGGAGAAGCGGTTCATGTCCGAGGAGCGCTTCGCCGCGGTCAAGAAGGGGATGAACGAGGAGGCGGTGCGCGCGGCGCTGGGCACTCCGCTGCGCCACAACATCAAGAGCTACGAGGACCGGGGGGTGACCGCCTGGTTCTACCCGACGTCCGAGGACGGGGCCGCCGCCGCCGTCTGGTTCCGGGCCAACGACGCCGGGGAGCTGGTCTGCTACCTGGTCAAGTACGAGGCCGTGGCGGGCCGCGACGCCGCTTGACTTGAAGCCGCGGCCTGGGGAGAATGCCCACCCCACCGCGGCGGCCGTCCCGAGTCGAGGCGCCCGGCGGCGGTGGAGATCCCCGAGAGCGAGGTGATTCCCTTTGCCGGTTGTCTTTATACGTGAGGAAGAGAGCTTCGAGGGCGCTCTGCGTCGGTTCAAGCGCAAGTGCGAGAAGTCCGGCATCCTCACCGAGCTCAAGAAGCGTCAGCACTACGAGAAGCCCTCCGTCAAGGCCAAGCGCAAGGCCGCGCAGGCGCGCAAGAAGATCTTGCGCAAGCTGAGCGAGGAGCGGCGCGCCGGTCTCGCCTGAGTCCGGCGCGCGAGCAGGTCGTCGAGAGCGGGGGCCGCGAACGCCCCCGCTCTTTTTTCATGCGCTCGCGGCGGAGCGGCCCTGCCGCACGGCGGCGGACCCGACGGGGGGCCGAGGGAGCGGCAGCGGAATGTACGACTACGTCATCGTCGGCGCCGGCTCGGCCGGCTGCGTTCTGGCCAACCGGTTGTCCGCCGATGCGCGGGCGCGCGTGCTCCTGCTCGAAGCCGGCGCCGGCGCCGGCGGCCTCGCCGTCAAGATCCCGGCGGCGTTCTCCAAGCTCTTCCGTACGCCGCGGGACTGGGCCTTCGAGGCCGAGCCCGAGCCGCAGTTCCACGGCCGCCGGCTCTACATCCCGCGCGGCAGGATGCTCGGCGGCTCCGGCTCCATGAACGCGATGATCTACGTCCGCGGCCACCGGGCGGACTACGACGGCTGGGCCGCGGCCGGCTGCGCCGGCTGGGCCTGGGACGACGTGCTTCCCTATTTCCGGCGCGCCGAGGGTCAGCAGCGGGGCGGCTCGCCGTACCACGGCGAGCTCGGCCCCCTGCGGGTGGCCGACCCGCGCCAGCCGCACCCGCTGAGCCTTGCGTTCGTGGCGGCGGCCGGGGAGGCGGGCTATCCCGCCAACGACGACTTCAACGGCGCCCGGCAGGGCGGGTTCGGCCTCTACCAGGTGACCCAGCGCAACGGCCGGCGTTGGAGTCCGGTGGACGCCTACCTCACGGCCGCCATGCGGCGCCGCAACCTGACGGTGAGAACGCGAGCCCGGGTGACCCGGATCCTCTGCGAAGGGGGGCGTGCGGCGGGGGTCGAGGTCTTGCGCCAGGGCCGCCGCGAGGTGGTGCTCGCGGACCGCGAGGTGTTGATCGCCGCCGGCGCGATCCAGTCGCCGCAGCTTCTGCTGCTGTCCGGAATCGGCGCCGCCGCGGATCTCAAGGAGCACGGCCTGGAGGTGGTGGCGGACCTGCCGGGCGTCGGCCGCAACCTCCAGGATCACCCGGCCGCCCCGGTCTGCTTCGCAACGGAGGGCGTCGAGACGCTGATGCGGGCCGAGTCGCTGCCCAACCTGGGCCGCTTTCTCCTCCGCGGCAAGGGGCCGCTGACCTCCAACGTCGCCGAGGCCGGCGGCTTCGTGCGCTCGCGGCGGGAGCTGCCCGCGCCGGATCTGCAGTTCCATTTCGCGCCGGTCCGGTTCGCCGCGCACGCCCTGGACGACAGCGGCCACGGGTTCACCATCGGACCCACCCTCGTGGCGCCCCGCAGCCGCGGCCGCGTGCGCCTGAAGACGGCGGATCCCCTCGCCGCGCCCGCCATCACCACCGGCCAGCTCGTGGAGCGTCACGACCTCTACGTCCTCGGCGAGGGAGTGCGGATCGCGCGCCAGCTCGCGGCCTGCGGCCCGCTGGCCGTCCACTGCCGCGGCGAGGTCCTCCCGGGCGCCGAGGCCGACACGCCGGCGGCGGTCGAGGCCTTCCTGCGCCGGCACGCGGAGCTGCTTTATCACCCCGTCGGCACCTGCAGGATGGGGATCGACGAGCTGGCGGTGGTCGATCCCGGGCTGCGGGTGCGGGGGGTCACGGACCTGCGGGTCGTCGACGCCTCGATCATGCCGATCATCGTTCGTGGCAACACCAACGCGCCGACGATCATGATCGCGGAGCGCGCGGCCGATCTCGTGCGCGCCGCGGGCTGAGCGCGGCGCTCGCCGACCCATTTTGCGGGGGAGCCGGCGGCCCGTCCGATGGGGCGGCGCGACCCCCCACGCCTCGTTGCTAGCGTGGCCTGGCAGATCCGGCCGCAGGCCATGTCGAGGTCCGGACCCGAGCGGAAAGGGGGGCGAATGAGAGCGATTGTTGCGAGAGACGTCATGACGCCCGAGGTGCTCAGCATCGGCGAGTCCGCGACCCTGCCCGAGCTCGCCACCTTCCTGCTCGACAACGAGATCAGCGGCGCGGTCGTCGTCAACGCCGACGGCGAGCCCGTGGGGGTGGTGTCGCTGTCGGATCTCGCCGGCAGCGCGACGGCCGGCGGCGAGAGCGTCGACTCGGAGCCGGCGACCTTCTTCACCGACGACTGGCGCGACACCTTCGACGAGTCGGACATCCGCGAGATGCGGCTGACGGACGAAGAGGTGCAGGTCGGCGACATCATGACGGCGGAGATCGTGAGCGTCGACGTCGAAGCCCGCATCTCCAAGGTCGCCAAGCTGCTCTCGGACTCCCACCTCCACCGTGTGCTGGTGACCGAGGACGACGCCCTCGTCGGCATCATCACGACCTCGGACCTGCTCGGCCTCCTGATCGACGACTCCGCCTGAGGCGAGCGGCGCCCCGCGGCGTCAGAGGGTCTCCGGCTTGCGCCGCTGCTCCTTGAGCCGGGCGCGCCGCTTCTTGTCCTCGAGCCGTCGCCGCTCCGCGGCGTTCGAAGGCGCCGTGGGCCGCCGGCGCTTGCGGCGTGCCAGCGCCAGCGTCACGAGCTCGACGAAGCGCGCCGCCGCCGCCTCGCGATTGGCGGCCTGGGTGCGATGGCGCTGGCTGGCGACGCGCAGCAGTCCGGCGCGGCTGATGCGCGAGCCGAGCGCCCGGTGAAGGCGCCGCTTCTCGTCGTCGCCCAAGGCCGTGGAGGCGTCGACGTCGAAGACGAGCGTCACCCGCGTCTCCACCTTGTTGACGTTCTGCCCTCCCGGCCCCGAGCTGCGCGAGGTGGCGAACCGCACCTCGCCCTCCGGGATGACGGTCCCGTTGCCCAGGATCAGATCGGTTCTCGGCGAGCCGGCCACGAGCGTCCCTCTCGACGGGCGTGCAGCCTAGCAGGCTCGGTGCCATTCGCGGCGGCGGTCAGTCGCGCGGGCGTTCCATCGGTCCCCTCACGGTGGAAAGGAAAGAGAATGGACTTCTCGCTTCTCCTGGACAGGCGCGCGACGGCGGGAATTGTTACCGCCCCGCGGAACGGGGCGCGCGGGTCGGGTATCATGCCGCCCGACAAACGACCCTCGAGAGGCGCGGCGGCCGCCCCGGCGCCGCCGGTTCTCGCCCACCGGCAGCGGAGGTTCCCATGCAGTGCAGATGGCAGCGCGCCGTCCCCGTGCTCTTCGTGCTCGCGGCGATCCTCGCCCCCTCGACGCCGGCTCCGGCGGCGGGCGAGGTGATCGCGCCCGCGGACTTCCTGGGCTACCCGGTCGGCGCCGACCGCAAGCTGGCGCGCTACGACAAGGTCCTCGAGTACCTGCGGCTGGTGGCCGCGGCCTCCGACCGGGTCACGATCGAGAGCATCGGCCGCTCGACCCTCGACCACGAGATGGTCGCGGTGGTCTTGACCTCGGCCGGGAACCAGACCCGTCTCGACGAGTATCGGGACATCGCGCGGCGGCTGGCCGCGGCCGACCGGCTGACGGCGGAGGAGGTCTCGGCGCTCGCCGCGCGCGGCAAGGCGATCGTGCTCGTGACCTGCTCGATCCACTCGACGGAGGTGGGCTCGACCCAGATGGCCATGGAGCTCGTCCACGAGTTCGCCACCACCGAGGATCCGGCGAAGCTGGCCTGGATGGACGAGGTGATCCTCCTGCTCGTGCCGTCGATCAACCCCGACGGCCAGTTCCTGGTGATCGACTGGTACGAGAGCCAGCTCGGGACCGCGTACGAGGGCGGGCCGATGCCGTGGCTCTACCACCACTATGTGGGCCACGACAACAACCGCGACTTCTACATGCTGACCCAGCGCGAGAGCCGGGTGGTCAACGATCTGCTCTACCGCACCTGGTTCCCGCAGGTCTTCATCGACGAGCACCAGATGGGCTCGACCGGACCGCGCATGTTCGTGCCGCCGCAGACCGACCCCCTCGACCCGGAGATCCATCCCCTGATCTTCCGGCAGGCCGACCTGATCGGCACGAACATGTCCTACCGGCTCGAGGAGGCGGGCAAGACCGGCGTCGGGCACGACATGATCTTCGACAGCTACTGGCCGGGCGGGACGCGCAACACGGCGTGGTGGAAGAACGTGACGGGCCTGCTCACGGAGGTCGCGAGCGCCCGGATCGCCACCCCCGTCTACGTCGATCCCGGCGAGCTGCGCGGCGGCGCCAAGGGCTTCCCGGAGTACGGGCGGCGGGCGAACTTTCCCTCCGTCTGGCCGGGCGGCTGGTGGCGGCTGCGCGACATCGTCGACTACGAGCGGATCGCGACCTGGGCGGCCGTCGAGACGAGCGCCCACTACCGGGCCGAGATCCTGGAGAACATCGCCCGCCTGGCCCGCGCGGCGACGCAGTCCGGGGCTGCGGGCAGCCCGCGGGCCTGGATCGTCGCGCCCGAGCAGCACGACCCGGTCGCGGCCGGACGGCTGGTCGAGCTCCTGCTGCGCCACGGCGTGCGGGTGTACGCCGCGGCCGAGAGCCTGCGCGTCGGCCGGACGAGCTATCCCGCGGGCACCCACGTCATCCCCGCGGCCCAGCCCTACCATCTCTTTCTGCGCACGATGCTGCGCCCGCAGCGCTATCCGGAGGTCGTGCCCTACGTCGACGGTCCGGTGATCCCGCCCTACGACGTCACGGCGTGGTCGCTGCCCATCCTGATGGGGGTGGAGGTCGACGAGATCGACGGCGAGATCGCGGGCGAGCTGGCCGAGATCCAGGAACCGCGCTGGCCGCCGCCGCCCGCCCGCGAGCCCGCGCCGGGCGGCCACCTCCTGCCGCACGGTGCGGACACCGTGTTCACGGCGATCAACCGCCGGCTGGCGGCCGGCGAGGAGGTCTACTGGCTGGCGGCGCCGGCGGCGGGGGCGCCCGGCGACGTCTGGCTGCCGGCGGCGGCCGAGGACGACGCCCTGCAGGCGCTCCTGGCCGAGCTCCATCTGCCCGCCACGGCGCTGGCCGCGGCGCCGGCGGGCGCCGCGTACCGCGTGCGTCCGCCGCGCGTGGGCCTCTACAAGCCCTGGGTGGCGAGCATGGACGAGGGCTGGACCCGTTTCCTGCTCGAGAGCTACGAGTTCGGCTACGTCAACCTCGCCAACGCCGACTTCGAGGAGGGCCGCTTCGCGGACCGGGTCGACGTCGTCGTGCTGCCCGACGTCGAGCGCCCGATCCTCGAGAACGGCGAGCCGGCGGAGCCCGAGGAGCGGCGCTTCTGGGCCGAGCTGCCCCCGGACTACCGCGGCGGCATCGGCACCGAGGGCGGGGAGGAGCTCTCGAAGTGGGTCGAGGGCGGCGGCACGCTCGTGGCCCTGGATTCCGCGACCGACTACGCGATCGAGCTCTTCGGCCTGCCGGTGGTCAACGTCCTCGCCGGGGTGTCGCGCCAGGACTTCGCGGCCCCCGGGACGCTGCTGCGGCTCCAGGTCGACACCGCCCACCCCCTGGGCTACGGCCTGCGCGCCGAGGAGGCGGGCTACTTCGCCGGCTCGCCGGCCTTCCGCACCGGCCTGCCACACGGCAACATGGACCGGCGAGTGGTGGCGCGCTATCCCGAGCACCGCGACGACGTCCGGGTCGCGGGCTACATCAAGGGCGCCGAGCTGCTGGCGCGCCGCGCCGCGGTCGTGGAGCTCGCCTACGGCGAGGGGACGGTGATCCTCATCGGCTTCCGGGCCCAGCACCGCGCCCAGCCGGTCCGGACGTTCAAGCTGCTCTTCAACGCCCTCTATCGCGGCCTGCTCGAGGAGGTCGAGCTGCCCCGGTGACCGCCGACGCCTCGCTCGTTGCTAGACTCGCCGGATGAGCATGCGCCGCCGGACGGTTCTCCTTCTCGCGCTCGCCGCAACGCCGCTCGCCGGCGGCACGCGCGCCGCCGCGGACGGTTGCGCGCAGGATGCCGGCTACGCGGCGCTCGCCGAGCTCGTGGGAGAGTGGGAGATCGTCTCCGACGCGGGCGCCGTCGAGGGTACGGCGCACGTGGGTCCCATTCTCGACGGCTGCGCCTTCGAGGAGGTCCGCCGCCGCGCGGACGGCGGCGCGGGGCGAACGCTCACCTTCCGCGATCCGGTCTCCGGCGAGTGGATGCAGCGGTGGGTCTCCAACGGCGGCGACACGGCGCGGCTCGCGCTCGAGGCGACGGACGAAGGGCTCCGCGTGAGCGGCGAGATGCACACCCGGGACGGTGAGGCGGTGGCCGTGCGAGCGGAGCTCGCGCCCCGACCCGGGGGCGGCTTCCGCGAGCGTCTGGAGGTCTCGCTCGACGGGGGCGCGACCTGGGAGCCGCCGCGCATCACCCTCTACCTGCCACCCGGCACGGCTCCGCCGCGGGCGGCGGAGAGCCGGCCGGTGGCCGCGGCCGCGGAGGCCCCGGCGCCGGAGGCCCCAGCTCCGGAGGCCCCGGCTCCGGAGGCTCCCGCCGCGCCGGCGCCGGTCGCGACGGCGCCCGCCCCCGGCGTGCCGGCGCCCGCGGCCGGGCCGCAAGCATCCGCCACGCCGTCCACCCCCGGCGTCAGCGTGCGCTCCCCGCGCAGCGCCGCCCAGCCGCCCGACGCCACCGTGATGCTCGAGTCGCCGATGACCCTCGAAGTCGAGCTCGGGCCCCTGGACGCGCTGCCGGACGGCACCGCCTGGCAGACGCGGCAGACGGCCGTCTACCTCGCCGGCGACGTCCGCGTGTCGCAGGTCTCGGCCACCCGGCGCGAGCGGCGCGGTGCGCTCGAGATCGAGGTGACGGTCAACCTGCGAACCACGGCCGTCCAACGGCGGGTCGATCTCGAGGTGGAGCTGCTCGCCGCCGGCGCCAGCGTCGGCCGCCAGCAGGCCGAGAACATCGCGCTGGGCAAGCTGATCGGCTTGCACGATGCCGATTCCGGCCGCCCCGTCTCCCTGCGCTTCGCGCAGAGCGCCGAGAGCTTCGCCGCGCTCTTTGCCGACGGCCGGCGGCCGGCGGCCCGGATCACCGTGACCGTGAGGTGAGGGCTGCGGCTCAGGCCCGGTAGTCGTCGGCGCGCCAGTTCTTGATCGCGCGCTTGATCGCGTCTTCGGAGAGGCCTTCTTCGGCGGCGCGCTTGGCGAGCGCCGGAACCTCTTCGTCCGGGGCGAAGCGCAGGCCGATGACCTGGCGGGTGGTGATCCGCGGGTCGAGCAGGGAGCCGGTCAGCACGTAGTGGCGCAGGTGCTCCTCGGCGCGGATGGCGCGGTCCTGGGCCTTCAAGGCGAAGGCGCGCTCGAAGTAGAAGACGAGCAGGAGGCAGATGAAGATCAGGGTGACGAGCGCGGCGTTGTAGTACCGGTGCGGGTCGGCCATCGACTTGTAGAGGTTGACCAGCGAGCCGATGAAGCCCGCGAGGATCAGGAGCGACAGCACGAAGTGGTAGAGGGGGACGAAGCGACGATGGGTCTTGTAGCTCTGGTCTGACATCTCGGGCACTCCTCTTCTGGTCGGGGGAATCCGCAGCCTACCGCAGCCGCGCCGGATCGCGAGGCCGGCCGGCCCCGGGCGCGGGCCGGCCGGCGGGAGAAGCGGGGCTCGGGGCCTACGGGTTCACGAGGTCGACCCAGTGCGTCATCGCACCATTGCTGCAGCCGTGCTGGACGTGCCCCTCGCCGAGATGGAGGGCGTCGATGATCTGCTCGCACGAGCAGCCAGCGGTGTCGCCGAGGGTGAACGCGAGGCCCGGTCCGCCGCCGCCGCCCGGCGGCGGCGTCGTGTCGAAGATGCCGTCGTCGTCGACGAGCGCCCAGCGGTTGACCCCCAGGTCCTGCGTCGGAACGTCCTCGGGGATCGCCGTCCCCGGACAGACGTCGAGGTCGTTGGGCACCCCGTCGTCGTCCGCGTCCTTCGTGATGTAGACGACCAGGCCGTCGTGGTCCGAGGAGCGCAGCGGCAGGTTGGCCGGCTCGACGCTGCCGTCGTCGTTGATCAGGTCGACGGCGGCGTCGGCGTTGCCGCGCCCGAACTCGGCCCCGGCGACCTCGGCCTGGAGCCCGGCCGAGGTCAGGGCATGGTCGAGGACCTGGGCGCTGCCGGCGAAGATGAAGGAGTAGCGCTCGTCCGCCGCGAGGCCGAGGATCTCGTCGAAGAGGCCGGTGTCCGGCACCAGGAAGCAGTCGTTGGTTTCGCAGACCAGGTTGTCCGCGGGGTCGAACGTGCCGCTGATGACGCCCACCGCGTCGACGTAGCCGTCGGTGAACTCGAAGGCGTTGAAGTCGCCGATGACCACCAGGCGCACGTCGGGGTCGGCGAGCTTCAAGGCCTCGACCTTGTCGACGATCGACAGGGCCTGCTCGTAGCGCTTCTGGCGTACCCGCGGCCCGTCGGAGGGGCTGTCGATGCCGCCGAGCGAGCGGTTGTGGACCGCCATCACCGCGATCGGGTAGGAGCCGAACTCGAGCTGGCAGCTGCCCACGAGCAGCAGCGGCGGCCGGTCGTGGAGCAGCGAGCCGTCGACGCTCAGGAGCTCGTCCTTGCCCAGCTGGACGACGGCGTCGACCGCGATCCCGTCGCGCACCAGGAAGCCGACGTCGATGGTGCCGACGTCGTTGCCCTCGACCAGGAAGGCGGAGTAGACGACGCCGGGGTCGTCGGTCTCGATCTTGGCCGCCAGGTCCTCGAGCACTCCGAGCTTCTCGGCCTCTTCGACCGCCAGGACGTCCGGCGACCGAAGCACCTCCCGGATGTAGGCCGAGAGCTTGGCGAGGCGCCGCGCGTACTCGGCGGCCGAGACCACAATGTCGTCGCGGTCGCCGTCCGGCGGATCGTCGACATCGTCGAAGAGCCGGAACACGTTCAAGGTGCCGACGGTGAATTCGCCCGGCGCGCGCGGCCGCACCGGCACCGGCAGGGGCGCCGGCACGACGGTCAAGGAGCTGGGCCACAGCTCGTAGCCGCCGAACTCGAAGCCGAGGGCGCCGGTGGCGCTGAACGTCGAGCCCGCCGGGATGATCTGGTTGGCAAGCCCGAGCTTGTCGGGGTCGAGCTCGAAGACCTCCGGGTTGCCGTCCCACTCCGGCAGCCCGGCGAGGCCCGGGAACTCGATCCCCGGCTCGCGGAAGGTGCGCGCCGACGCGGCGGTGACGTGGACCTCGGCGACCGGGTCGGGGCCGAACCTCTGGTTGGGCCCCGTCACCGTGCCGTCGACGATCTCGATCAGCATGCCCTCGTAGCACTCGTACTCGATCGCGCACGACGGCGAGGTGGGAGAGGGCGAGGGCACGGTGGCGTCGAAAAGCACCGGCGCCGGAGGCGCTTCCGTGCCGACCACCGTCACCGTCGGGCCGAATCCGAGCTCGGTGAATCCGAAGAACTCCTGGACGCCGCCGGTGACGTCGACAAGGTCGCCGACCGCCACCGCCGGCGGGCCGCCGGTGAAGACGAAGATGCCGTCCGAGGTGTCGACGAGGCCGTCGGTGCGAGATGTCGGGGTCTGGATGAAGAAGCCGTCGACGCCCACGGCGGTGACTACGTTGTCCTCGGTCGTCACGAGGGCGCCGGCGAGCGGTGAGACGGCACCGCCGCCCTGGATCTCGAAGATCTCGGCCAGCACGGGGATCACGTCGCAGCCCGAAAACTGCGAGCCGTCGATCTTCGTGCCCGGCGAGTAGAGGGCGCCGCCCGAGCCGGTCGCCGCGCTGTGCTTCACGAAGGCGGGTCCGCTGACGTCCGGATCGAGGGTCAGCGACTGGTTGTCGCCGCCCTCGGAGCCGTAGGTGGCCATGGCCTGGTCGCCGAAGCCGTCGTTGAGGGTGACGGTGTCGCCGCCGTTGTTGAGGCCGAGCGAGCCGCCGGAAGCGGTCTGGACGACCATGTTGCCGAAGAGCCCGGTCGGCGAGCCGCCGCCGAAGACGACGATGCCGCACTGGTCCTTGACGACGGTGCCGGGCGGGAAGGTGTGGCGCACGGTGAAGCCGTCCGCCAACGTCCAGTTCGACATGTCGACGTCGGCGCCGGTGACGTTGACGATCTCCACGAACTCGTCCTGGGAGAACTGCGCGGTGCCGTCCCCGTTGGCGTCGCCGTTCGTCGAGTCCGGGTCGGCGTGAATCTCGTTGATCACCCAGCCCGAGAAGATGACCGGGCAGCCGAAGAACTGCGAGCCGTCGATCTTCGTCCCGGGGGAGAAGAGGGCGCCGCCCGATCCGGTGGCGCCGGCGTGCTTGACGAAGGCGGGGCCGGTGACGTCCGGGTCGAGGGTCAGGGACTGGTTGTCGCCTCCTTCGGAGCCGTAGGACGCCGTGGCCTGGTCGCCGAAGCCGTCGTTGAGGGTGACGGTGTCGCCGCCGTTGTTGAGGCCGAGCGCGTTGGAGGAGGCCGTCTGCACGGTCACGTTGCCGAAGTCGCCGGTGGGGGTGCCGCCTCCGAAGACGACGACGCCGCACTGGTCGGGAACGACGGTGCCGCCGGGGAAGGTGTGGCGCACGCCGAAGCCGTCCGCCAGGGTCCAGCCCGAGATGTCGACCGCGGCTCCGGTCGCGTTGATGATCTCGACGAACTCGTCGTCCGAGAACTGCGCGGTGCCGTCTCCGTTGGCGTCGCCGTTCGTCGAATCGGGGTCGGCGTGGATCTCGTTGATCACCCAGCCGGTGACCGGGGTCGGGCAACCCGAGAACTTCGAACCGTCGATCTTGGTGCCGGGGGAGAAGAGGGCGCCGCCGGAGCCGGTGGCCGTCGAGTGCTTGACGAAGGCGGGGCCGGTGAGGTCCGGGTCGAGGGTCAGCGACTGGTTGTCGCCGCCCTCCGGGCCGTAGGACGCCGTCGCGACGTCGCTGGAGCCGTCGTTGAGCGTTACCGTGTCGCCGCCGTTGTTGAGGCCGAGCGCGTTGGTGGAGGCCGTCTGGACCGTCATGCCGCCGAAGGCGCCGGTCGGCGTGCCGCCGGCGAAGACGACGACGCCGCACTGGTCGGGAACGATGGTGCCGCCGGGGAAGGTGTGGCGCACGCCGAACCCATCGGAGACGGTCCAGCCGGAGATGTCCACGGGCGCTCCCGTGACGTTGACGAGCTCCACGAACTCGTCCTGGGTCGTCGACGCCGTGCCGTCGCCGTTGGCGTCGCCGGCCGTGGCGTCCGGGTCGGCGTGGATCTCGTTGATGACGAACTGGGGCACGAGCGGCAGGACGTCGCAGACGCCGGGATTCGGCGCGCCGAAGGCGGGGCCGTCCCAGGTCGTCGTGATCTGCTCGCTGGTCTCGTCGTCGCCGGTCGCGCCGTTGCCGCCGCCGGCCGTCTCGCTGCCGGCCTCGAGGAAGAGGCGCTTGGTGGAGGCGCCGCCGCCGGGGTCGGCGGCCTGCTGCGGCATCGTGAAGAGGTCGAAGAGATAGGCCGTGGCCACTGCGTCGGCGTCCGGGCCGTCGACGGCGACACCCGTCTTGTCGGCGATGTCGTTGGCCGTCGACGGGGTGCCGATGTTGAGCATGTCGACGTCGCTGACGAGGTCGCTCGCGCCGTCCCAGGTGAAGAGGACGGCGCTCTCGCCCGCGTTCGTGAGGCCGGCCGTCGAACCGATGCTGCCGGCGTAGGCCGCGACCATGTCGGGGGTGCCGGCGTCGGTGCCGGCGATCTCGAAGTCGGCCGCGAAGCCGAAGGTCGCGAGGAAGCCGGCCCCGTCGAAGGCCACGACGACGACGCCGGCCGGCGGGATCGTGGCGCCGGCGGGGAAGCGGGCGATGAAGTCCGAGGCGGCGATGACGGGCGCCGGTCCGGCCCCGAAGAAGCCGGGCAGAAGGGCGTAGTTCTCGTCGTCCGACAGGTAGTAGTCGTCGAGAGCGACCGCCGCTGCCGTGGGGTTGGCGATCTCGACGAACTCGTTGGCGGTCGGCGTGACGACGGCCTCGCAGAGCAGGAGATGGTCGTCGATCGCCGCGCCGGGGGAGGCGAAGGCAGCCGCCAGAAAGACGAGAACAGTCGTGGCCCGCAGAACTCGAATCCGTACGTGCATCCTGTCGACTCCTTCCACTTTGGGGGCGTCCCGGTCCGTCGCGGACCTCGCATTGCCTGAGATTGCAAGATACGGGGGCATGACTTCCGTCGTCAAGCGGGGAGAGGTCTGCCTCGGCGCACCGGCGCCTGAGCGTGACCCCCTCGTTCGAAGCTCGCCGGCCCGCGATCTGGGAGCGGTCCGGACGGGCTCAGCCGAGGAGCGAGCCGTTCGCCCGCAGCCAGCTCCTGTGCCGCTCGTAGTCCGGCACGAGCCCGCCCACGAGGCGCCAGAAGCGCGGGCCGTGATTGCGCTCCTTCAGATGGCAGAGCTCGTGGACGACGATGTACTCGAAGACCTCGGGCGGGGCGCCGATCAGCCGCCAGTTGAGGTGGATCGCGCCGCGCCGCCCGCAGCTGCCCCACAGGGTCTTCTGGGCCTTGATGCGCAGGGCCGTGGGGGCGGCGCCGAGCCGCGGCGCGTGGCGGGCGACGAGCGCCGTCGCCGTGAGCCGCGCCCGCTCCTCGAGCCAGGCCTGCAGCGTCGCCCGTGCCAGGGGCTCGCGGTCGGCCGCCGCGGCCGCCGGCAGCCGCACCGTGATCTGCTCCCCGAGGTCGACCCGCGGTCCCGTCTCGTCAGGCTCGATCGCCAGGGCTCGCGGCCGCCCCTCGTAGAGGACCCGGGCCCCGGGCGCGCACGCCGCGGGCAGGATCGCGCCCTCGCCCGCGGCGAGCCGGGCGGCCTGCTCGAGCATCCAGGGCCGCGCGCCGCGGACGAACGCCTCGACGTGCCCGGGCCGCGCCCAGCGCGGCACGACCACCTCGATGCGGCCGGCGCGCACGACGGCCTGCAGGTGCCGGGCCCGCGAGCTGCGGCGCACCGCGTAGAGCGCGTCGCTGTCCGGGGGTGCGGTCGCCGAGAGTGCCGCCATCGCGGCGCCGAGTCTCTCACGCCGCGGGCCGCGACTCTCGCTCGGCGCGGGCCTGTGGAAGAATCGGGGGCTCTCACGCCGCCCGCCGCTCGGGCGCGCACAACCGAGGAGATCTCGATGCCCAACCGTTTTCCCCAGGAAGCGGCGCTCCGCGACGGCCGCCGCCTGTTGATCCGCCCCTTCACCGCCCACGACGCGCGCGGCCTCTGGGACTTCTTCCTCCGTCTGCCCGAGGACTATCGCCGCTTCGCGTGGGACAACATCTCCGACCCCATCGTCGTCGAGGGCTGGGCTCGGAACGTCGACTACGGCAAGGTCCTGCCGCTCCTGGCCCTCGACGGCCAGAAGGTCGTGGCCGACGCGACGCTGCATCGCCGCGATCACGGACCGCTGCGTCGGGCCGGCCGGCTGAAATGGCTGCTCGACCCGGAGTACCGGGGGCAAGGGCTGGGCACCACTCTCGTCAACACCCTGATCGGCATCGGCCGCGAGCAGGGGATGCGCCACCTGACCACGCTTCTCATCTCCGACCTCGAGGCGGACGCCGTCCACACCCTGACCGAGCTCGGCTTCGACCGCGTCGACCTGGCGGGCTACGGCACCGACCCGGACGGCGACGCGCACGACATGGTCAAGCTCACCCTGGCCCTCTAGCGGCGCGGCCGCACCCGCGAGAGCAAGGCAGCGTGAAGACCGCCGAGGATCCGTTCGCCCGGTTCGCCCGCATCTTCGAGCGGGCCACGGCGCTCGGCATCGAGCACCCCAACGCGGTGCACCTGGCGACGGTCGACGCGGCCGGCCGGCCCGCGGTGCGGGTGGTGCTGCTCAAGGGCTTCGACGAGCGCGGCTTCGTCTTCTACACCAACTTCGAGAGCGCCAAGGGCGACGCGCTGGCGGCCCGCCCGTACGCCGAGCTGAACTTCTACTGGCGCGAGCTGGGGCGCCAGATCCGCGTGGCGGGGCCGGTGAGCCGGGTGGCGAACGAGGAGGCCGACGCCTACTTCGCGACCCGCGCCCGGCTGAGCCAGCTAGGCGCCTGGGCTTCGCGCCAGAGCCGGCCGCTGCCGTCGCACGCGCGGCTCCTTGCCGAGGTCGCCAGGACCGAGGGCCGTTTTCTCGGGAGGGACGTCCCGCGGCCGCCCTTCTGGGGCGGCTACCGGCTCGCGGCGGAGCGCTTCGAGTTCTGGCGCGTCAAGCCGTTCCGCCTCCACGACCGCACGGAGTACACGAAGAGCGGCGACGGCTGGCAGGTCAGGAACCTCTATCCGTAGGCGTCGCGGCGCGCTCCGGCGCCGGGCGCACCTCGTAGCGCAGCCAGCGGGCGTCGAGCTGGCCGATCCTGAGCGGCCAGCGGCGGCTCGCGCGCAGGCCGAGGTGGCGGGTCAGCTCGGGGGCGCCGGAGAGCACCCAGGCGACGGCGCCCGGGCAGCGGCGCAGGAAGGTGCCGAGCGCCCGCCAGGAGGCCACGAGCTCGCTGCCGGCGCCGAGGCGCTCGCCCCAGGGTGGGTTGGCGACGACCAGGCGCGGTGCGAACGGGGGCTCGAAGACGGCGGCGTCGGCCACCTGGAAGCGGACGAGGTCGGCGAGCCCCGCGGCCCGGGCGCTACCGGCGGCGATGCCGACGGCGCCTGCGTGGCGGTCGGCGCCGAGGAGCGCGAAGTCGAGCCGCGGGCGCAGGCGGTCGCGGGCCTCTCGCCGCAGCTCCCGCCAGAGGGCGGGCGCGGCGTCGGGGAAGCGCTCGGCGGCGAACGAGCGGCCGTAGCCGGGGGCGCGATCGGCGGCCAGGGCGGCGGCCTCGATGACGAAGGTGCCGGAGCCGCACATCGGGTCGACGAGCGGGCTCGCCCGGTCCCACCCGGCGAGCAGCAGGAGGCCCGCGGCGACCGCTTCCGACAGCGGGCTTTTGACCTGCACCGGCCGGTAGCCGCGGCGGTGCAGGCTGTCGCCGGCCAGATCGCGGAAGACGAGCGCCTCCTCGCCGCGCACGATGAGTCGCAGGGGGACGTCGGGATCGTGGCGCGCCACGTCCGGGCGGCTGCCGCGCCGCGCGCGGATCCGGTCGACGACGGCGTCCTTGACCCTGAGGGCGGCGAAGTGGCGGTCCGTGAACGGGGCGTTGCTGACCGTGGCGTGAACCGAGAACGTGTGGCGCGGACCGACCAGGTCCTCCCAGCGGATGCGGGAGGCCAGCTCGTAGAGCTGATCGAAGTCGCCGACCCGGCCGCCGCCGACGGGCTCGAGCACCCGGACGGCGGAGCGCAGCCACAGGGTCGCCCGGCACGCCAGCTCCGCGTCCGCGGCGAAGAGCGCTCCGCCAGCCACTTCGCTGACGCTCTTCGAGCCCAGGGCGCGCAGCTCGTCCGCCAGCACGGCCTCGAGCCCGCGGGTGCACTGCGCCAGGTGACGGGAGCGGGCGCCGGTCACCGGCCGGCTGCGTGGCTGGGGGCGGCGCGGCCGGTCCCGAGACTCGGGTCGAGTGGACATGCGGACGGATGGTACTAGCATGGGCGCCGACCGGACCGCGCGGCGGGCACTGCGTTCCCGCCGCTACAGCGCCCGGACCGAGAAGACCCGGACGGAGGCGAGCGAGAGTGGAGGGCAAGAAATGACGAAGATGGTCCTCGTCTCACTCCTGATACTCATCTTCGGGACCGCGGATTCTGTGTGGATTCAGGAGAGCTGTCGGAGGATCTCCATCGACGGTCGGGGGATCAATGCGTGCGTGTCCGGAGAGGGCCCCGTGACCGTTGTTCTTGCGGCGGGGGCTGGACAGAGCTCGCGAACGTGGGACGGTCTCGTCGTCGAGTTGTCGATGACTGCTCGGGTGATCACGTTCGACCGACCTGGGTTCGGTCAAAGCGATCCCGGAGTCGAACCCAGGACGCCTACTCGAATAGCCCGCGAGCTTCGCAGCTTGCTCGAAGCATTGGGGGTAGAGGGTTCAGTCGTTCTGGTCGGGCACTCCATGGGCGGCCTCCACGTGCTCCGATATGCGAGCCTCTTCCCCGACCGTGTTGTTGGGGTCGTTATCCTCGATACGCCACCAGCTGGGTTCGAAGAGGCTCGCCGGGTTCTGCTGACCAGTGAAGAACGTGTGGTTCGCGAGCGACTCCTCGAGGAGGGGAGTTCACGCGGTCCCGCGGCTGTCCGCCAAGAACGCGAGGGCGCTGGGGGGACGACGGAGTGGGACTTCTCGACATTCCCACGTGAGGTCCCACTGACCGTCTTGGCGGCCGACTCTCAGAACTTCGGCGACTTGGGGAGTGCGCCGGCACATCGAGAGCTGTGGATATCGAAGTCGCGGCAATGGGTTGAGCTCTCCGGAGATGCGGAGTTCCTGGTGGCGGAAGGGAGCGGTCACATGATTCATCACGACCGACGTGATCTGGCCATCGAAGCCATACAACGACTCCTACAACGAGGCAGGTGAGCCCCCTCGGAGGCCGCAGCGCAACAAGCGATTGCTGCTCCGAACCACTCTTCGTTTCTGCTCAGCAAGTCGCTGCACCGGATACCGCCCAGCGCGTTTCGGCCCGGGTGTAGAGTACGAGGCAGTGGTTAGCTTCAACAACTCGATTCTCATCAGCACCGCGGGCGGTGCCGGTGAGCTCGAGACTTGTTCGGCAGACGAGTGAGGTTCCGCACTAGCATAGATCTGGTGAGATGACTCTCGACCTCGAGGTGGCCCGCGCTCTGCTAGCCCGCCAGCTCCCGCGTCGTGCTAGCTGGCTTGTTGGGGACACGACCCTTGACTACGACTTCAGCAAAGCACACCGCCCATTTACATTCTGGTATCTGCGCGACTTTCTCTCCCAGCGCCGTCCGCTGCCGGCTGACGCATCAAGGGTCGTACGCGAACTCGACCCAACCAACTGCGCCGCGGGCAACACATGGCGCATGCTCACCGAGCACGTCTTGGACACGTAGACGTGGAAGGGCCGTATCCAATGCGAATCGCTGCCCTAATTCTGTCCCTCGGCTTTGGAGCTGTTGTCCTGCATGATCTCGGCGCGGAGACCTGCAATCGATGGTACCGGTTTCCACTACAGCTAGGCAGCGATCTCGCGGTGCCAGACCTACCGTTCGGGCATCCGCTCTACGAGATGGCATACGGAGCCAGTGCACACCAGCAGCTGCGAGGTTATATTCTCTCTGACCCTTGGTCCTATCGCGACCCGAGAGAAGGCCGCGAAGCTGCGTGGAGAGATCTTCAGTCGGGAACATTTACCGTCGTTGAGCCATTGAAGCTGGTCATCGTCATGCCGCCGCCCTGGCTGGGCGAGAGCGAGTTCCTACGTACTTTCTCCGCTCTGAATCCAAGCGCGGTGCCTCTGTCGGAATCATCGAAGCCACCCCAGTTCGCGTTGATACAGGTTGGTGGCGGGGTTGAAGGCATCGAACTCCAGATTCTCCTTGAAGAATCGGGTCGACTCAGGGCTTGGGGTAGGCGTCGGCAACGGACCGACGGCTCCGACACTCTTCACCTCGTTCACGAAGCCCAGTTGTCGGAAGCCCAATCCCTAAAGGTTCTCCGCTCGGCGTTCGATCAGCCGACTTCGGAGGACGCCCAGATCTTCTGGAACTGCCGAATGCTCGACGGTGGTGTGCGCTCATTGACCACTTTCGACGGCCGGAATCTTCTGAGAAGCCATTGGGTCAACAATCGCTCGCCCTCTGAGTCGGCCCGATTCGTTCTGGAGACTCTTCTTGCTATCGGAGTTCCTGACAATGATGAGGCGTAGCGGGCAGCGGCCTAACAAATCATTGCAGCGGACCAGACCGCCCGCTTCGCGGGCGCCCTGGTCGCTGAATTTCAGTCGTTAGGCGGCACTCGGACGGCTGGTATGAAAGGAGAGACGGTGAAGGAAGGAGAGGCTCTCGCCGACCTTAAATCGCTTATAGAGCGCAAGGTGGCCGAAGGCTTCGACAGCCCTGGCCAGATTGAGGCGGATGTCCACGATGTCGCCGCAGACGAGTATCCCGACCTGAAAGCCGACACGCAAATCAAGTTAGGGCTAGCCGAGGCCCTCAAGACTGCCTTGGAAGCCGAAAGAACATGGCCGGCAGTCACGGACTGCGATCGTCTAGATCGCGCGTTCGCACTTCTCGAAGCCCGAGGCGTCGTCGCAAGACAGAACTTCGCCTGCTGCCAGACCTGCGGTCACGCCGAGATTGGCGAGGAAATCGAAGCAGCTCGCAAGATCGCCCCCGTTATCGGCTACGTCTTCTTCCACATGCAGGACACCGAGAGCGCAGCCGACGGTGGCGGTCTCTACCTCGCCTATGGCCCGGTTGGAGACACTTCCGAGGTCCAGGTCGGCAAGCAGATTCAAGGTGCCCTCCGCGAGGTGGGCCTCCATCCACAATGGAACGGCGAAGCCACTCAGCGCATCCACGTTCCGATGAGCTGGCAGAAGCGGCGCGGTGTCCCAGCTGCCCCGATCGGCACTAGCCAAACTCCGAGGGCCAGCAACCCTTGGTGGCAGTTCTGGAAGAACTAGGTCACAACGTCGTGCGCGGTTGCCGCCTAAACCCTCGTTGCAACCGACAATACCCGGACGTTAGCCCGGGTGTTGCCGCTGAACTCAGACGCCGTTAGAGAGCTCGGGCACGAGAGGCGTACACTGTTCGGGCCATGAGGATGAAGTACAAGATCGCACTGCACCACTCAGAGGAGAACGTCAGCGTTTCCGTCCCTGGCCTTCGTGGAGCTGCTGTGAGGCGTGCTGTCCAACCACTCGCTGCAGCGGACGCTGCCCTCGGCCTCCGGTATCGGTTGTAGACTTCAGCGGTGAAACCCTCGATGGACCACTGCGGTAGGTGTTTGGCTGGCATCGCCGCTCAGCTCCAGAACCGGTGGGCGCCAGTGAGCCCTGTCCGCGAGAATCGGTCGCGCCATGCACGCTGAGTTCACTGCAGTCTTCCGCCAAGTGCCCGAGGGCTACATCGCCTTCGTCGAGGAACTGCCTGGCGCCAATACCCAAGGCGCCACGCTGGAAGAGGCTCGTGCCAACCTCGAGGAGGCCGTCACGCTCGTGCTGGAGGCGAACCGCGCCCTGGCCGAGGAGTCTCTGGCCGGTGAGTCGGTCATCCGAGAGCCGTTCAAGGTCACGGCTTGAAGCGGCGAGACCTCGTTCGACACCTCGGGAGCCACGGCTGCGAACTCCTGCGGGAGGGCGGGAACCACAGCGTGTTGGTGAAATGGGGACGCCAGAAGGGTCTCCACGGTGCCCCGTCATCGCGAGGTCAACGAGCACCTCGCGCGGAAGATCTGTCGTGACCTCCAAGTTCCGAGACCTGGCGCCTGAGCAGTCGCTGCAGCGGTCGCTCGGCCTTTCGGTTCCGGTTGTAAAGTCCACTCTAGGACAACCGAGCCCCCCAGCCGCGCGGCAGCTCGAGGTCCTTGGCGCCGAGGAACTCGGCGAGGTCGGCCAGGGTGTCGCGGAGCGCCGTCTCGAATTCTCTCGTCGACTCGAAGCCGGGCTCCAGGTGGAGGCTCTTGATCTCGAGGCGCGCGCGGTCACGGTGCAGTTTGGGGTCGAGGCGACCGACGAGGCGGCCGTCGTGGAGGATGGGGAGGACGTAGTAGCCGAAGGTGCGCCTGGCCGGCGGGACGTAGATCTCGATGCGGTAGGAGAAGTCGAGGAGGTCCTCGGCGCGCTGGCGCTGGAACAAGAGGGAATCGAAGGGGCAGATCAGGGTCGTGCCTTGCGGTTCGGGCAGGTCGTCGAGGCCCTCGAGGTGCTCCGGCAGCGCGTAGCACGGGCCGGGCAGTCCCGCCACCCGAACCTCGACCACGCGCTTCTGCTTCAGGTTGCGCGCGATCACCCGCCGGCGCTCCGCCGCCGTGAGGGCGGGCGTCGTCAGGTAGTTCGTCAGATGGCGCTCGCCGGCGATGCCGTTGCCGGCGAGCCCCACCAGCAGCCAGCTGTCCTCGAGCTGCCGCACCGAGGCGGTCTCGCCGGCCGGGTAGACCCGCTCCGCGAGATCGTAGACGCAGCGGAAGTGGCGGCGCGTCGCCACCGCCACCCGGCCGGCGTGCCAGAGCAGCTTGAGCGAGCGCTTGTCCTCCTTGGGCATCGTGTAGCCGGCCGCCACGGTCGCCGGACCCTCGGCCGGCCGGCGCTCGAAGGCGGCGCTCTCGAGCGGGCCTTCGGCGCGCAGGCGCCGCAGCACCCGGCGTTGAGACGCGACGGAGGTCGCGTAGTGCGGCCACCACGACTTCTCCACCCAACGGCCGGGGAAGCGGCGCATCCGCCGGCGGCTCAGCGGCAGGTGGGCGAGCGGCAGGATCGAGGCCTCGTGCCCCCAGTACTCGTAGGCGATCCCGCCGCCCCAGATCCAGCCGTCGAGCGCGTCGCGGTCGTAGGCGCCGTAGCGGCTCCAGAGGGTGAGGTAGTGGGCGCGGTCGACGGCGTTGATGGGGTCGAGCTGCAAGGCCCCCGTCCGCGCCAGGTGGTCGGCGAGAGCGGGCGCCGAGAGCGGCTCGCTGCCGCGCGGCGCGGCGAGCCCCTGGCGCGCCAGCCAGAGGCGGCGGACGCTGTCGCGATCGACGCGCGGCGGCGCGGGCCGGGGCATCCGGCCATTCTGCACCACCCGCGACGGCGGCCGCCGGCCGGGGCAGGAATTCTTTCGGGCTGCTGGTAGATTGTGAGGTGCTGAGGGCACCACATCGTCCGCCCACGACAGCACCCCAGGACGAGACAACCCCAGGACGAGACCAGCAGAGGAGGAGCCCCGATGAACGACCCGATCCAGGGACGACGATCGTTCCGAGTCTTTCTATTGGTAGTTTGCGCCGTCGCCCTGACGGCCTCCGGCCCGTGCCAGATCTTCGAGGACGACGAGCCCGCCACGGCGGAGGCGCTGGGCGCCGACGCCGTGACGACGGCCGAAGAGGCGCTGGCCGCCGAGCGTCTGCGGGCCGAGGAAGCGGCCGCCGCGGCCGCCCGCGCCGAGGAGGAGGCGGCGAGACAGGCGGAGGCCGAGGCCCGGCAGGCGGAGCTCGACCGGCAGCAGCGCGAGCTCGAGCAACGCCAGGCCGAGGTCGCGGCGCAGGAGCGCCGGCTGCGCGAGGAGCGGGCGCTACAGGCCGAGCGGGCGCAGCTGGCGGCCCAGCAGGCAGAGGCCGCCGAGCGCGAGCGGCAGCTCGCCGAGCGTGAGCGCGAGCTGGCCGAGCGTGCCGCCCGCGAGGAGGCGGAGGCGGCGGCCGCCGCACGGAGCTACGAGCCGGCCTACGAGCCGGGCGCCGGGGCGCAGACCGGCAGCGGCTGGGAGCCCGATCCGGAGCCCGACTACGTCGAGGCGACCCTGCGGCCGGGCACGATCCTCGAGATCGAGATCCTCGAGACGCTGTCGAGCGGCACGAGCCGGGTCGGCGACCGGTTCGTCAGCCACGTGGCGAAGGACATCTACACGGCCGACGGCGTCCTCGCCGTGCCCAGGGGCTCCGAGGTCCGCGGACGGGTCATCGAGGCCGTGCCGCTCAAGCGCATCGGCGGCCAGGCGTCGCTCGCCGTCGAGTTCACGGAGCTCGTGCCCCCCATCGGCTCGCCGGTCGGCCTGCGCGCCTCGTTCGTCGAGCTGGGCGAGGACCAGCGGAAGGACAAGCGCAAGATCATCGGCGCCGCCGTCGCCGGAGCCATCCTGGGGCGCGTGATCGGCGGCAAGGGCGCCGGCGAGGTGCTCGCCGGCGCGGCCGTCGGCGCGGCCGCGGGAGCGGCGGTGGCCGCCCGCGGGGAGGGCCGGGAGGCCGAGATCCCGGCCGGCGAGGTCGTCGGTCTGGTGCTCGAGGAGGTCGTGACGGTCACCACCGAGATGACGGGGATCGCGCAGTAGGCGCCACGCCGCTCCCCCGCTCCCGCGGCGGCCGGCACGGCTCGAGCTGCGGCAGGCGCGCGCGGGCCAGAGCCGCCCAGTCCGGCTCGGCTGCCGGACCCGCGGCGCGCGGGGCGCGGGGCGCGGCGCAGGAGGCCGCCAACGCCGCGGCGAGCAGGACGAGGGTCCGCGGGGTCGCGAGCGGGGCGCAGCGAGCGGGCATCTCGGTCCCGCTCAGCGCGGCGCGCGTCCGAGGCGGTGGAGCAGGAGCGCCGCGCGCTGGATCTGCATCGGCAGGGTCGCGAGGTCGGCGGTCTCGTCGACGGTGTGGCCGCCGCTGCCCATGAGCCCGATGCCGTCGAGCACCCGCGGCACGAGGTCGGCGACGAACGAGACGTCCGCGGCCCCCGCCTTGCGCGGGTCGACGGCCGTCACCGGGCCCAGCCCCAGGTCGCGGCTCGCGGCGTCGTAGAGCGCCAGGAGGCCGCGGTTGCCCGCCGTGGCGGCAAGCGGCGGGTAGCCCTCCGAGAAGACGAGCTCGGCGGTTGTTCGCGGCAGGTGCTCGCCCACGATCTCGCGCATCGTCGCCTCGGCGCGCGCGTACTGCTCGGGCGTCAGGGCGCGCAGGTCGCCGCTCACGACGGCGTGCCCGGCGACGACGTTGTCCTTGCCGAAGGCGCCGCCGCGCCCCTGCGTGGGGTCGAAGTCGACCTCGGTGCCCCCCACGATCACCCCCGGGTTGAAGGTGAGATCGGGCTCCGTCGCGAGCCGCTCGTAGAAGGCGGCGAGGATCCGCGCCGTCTCGTAGATCGCCCCGGCGCCGACCTCCGGGGTGAAGACCTGCGACGAGTGGGCGGGCACCCCCGTCACCGTGAGCTCCCAGCGGCTCGAGCCGCGGCGGGCGACGACCGCGGTGCGCGGATCGCCGTCGCCGTCCTCGAAGCCGATGGCGTAGTCGGCGCCCGCGGCCGCCGCGCGCAGCGCCGCGCGCGCCAGGCCGAGCGGCCGGCCGCTCTTCTCCTCGTCACCGGTCAGGACGACCGCGACGTCGAGCTCGTCGAGCACGCCGGCGGCGGAGAGGGCGGCGAGCGCCTGGACCATGACGACGTTGCCCCCCTTCATGTCGGTGGCCCCGGGGCCGCGGGCCTCCCCGGGGGACAGCCGCTGCCAGCGCTGGAACGGGCTGTCGAGCTCGAACACCGTGTCGAGGTGCCCGATCAGGAGCACCCGCGGGCCGTCCCCGCGGCGCTCGGCGACCAGGTGGCCGGCGCGCTCGAAGGCCGCGCCGTCGACCCACCGGGTCTCGAAGCCGAGGGCCGCGAGCGCCTCCGCGAAGAGCCGCCCGACCTCCCGCACCCCGGCCAGGTTGAGCGTCCCGCTGTTGACGTCCACGGCGCGCTCGAGCAGCGCCAGCGCCTCGTCCTCATGCGCCGCCGCGTGGGCCACGATCCGGCGCTCGACGGCCGTGAGCTCGCCGGCCGCCGGAGCGGCCGCGAACAGGGCGAGGAGAACCGCGAGCGCGCGCATCGAAGTGGCCGCGAGTATACGACCCGCCGCCGCGGGCGCCGGCCGCGAATACGGCGCCCGCCGCGGGTGCCCGCCCCGGCGCGGGCGCTCAGCCGTCCTCGCGGCGCGTCCGCTCCTTGGCCTGCAGCTCGCCGAGCAGCTCGAGGCTGCGCGCCGCCAGTGCGCTGCCGTACTGCGTCTTCGCGGTCTCGAGGTACTTCCGCGAGAGGTCGAGCTGGCCCGTGTAGAGGTAGAGCGTGCCGAGGTTGTTGTAGACCTTCCGGCGGGTGCTCTCGTCGGCCTCGGCGTCGGCGGCGAGCTCGACGAGCGCCCGTTGCAGGTGGCGCTCGGCGGCGCCCAGGTCGCCGCGCAGGAGATGCAGCCAGCCGATCGAGTTCTCGAGGCTGGCGTCGACGATCCCCATCTTCTCCTTGATCTCCGCGGCCCTGGAGAAGGCCTCGAGAGCCTTGTCGTGCTCGCCCTGCTGGGCGTAGGCCAGAGCCAGGTTGTACTGCGCGCGGTAGTAGTCGGGCGCCTGCGCCAGGATCCGGCGGAGGGCTTCCGCGGACTCGTCGTAGCGCTGGCTCTGGCGCAGCGCGCGGGCGGCGTCGAGGCTCGCCACGAGCTCGGGGGGCGTGGCCGGCTGGAAGCGGTCGGTGGCCTGCGCGGCGGCGGCGAGCGGCACGAGCAGCCAGCCGGCGGCGAGCAGAGCGGACGTGCGGCGCGGCTTATGGACCATCGCTGAAACCTCCTTCGAGGGCGCTGAGCTGCGCGGCGTCGGGGCCGGCGGCGGTGCAGCGCTGGGTCAGCTCGCCCACCAGGGACGCGAAGTGCTCGACGGTGCCGGTCAGCTCGTCCATCGCGATGCGCAGGGTGTCGCGGTCCTTGACCGCGAGCGTGGCGTAGCCGTCGTCGCTGATCTCGATCGCGATCTCGCCGCTGCGCACCTCGGGCATGGAGAGCATCGACGGCATCCTTGCCGGCGAGATGTAGAGCCCGATGCTGTGCGGCTGGCTGCCGCCGTAGAGCTCGGCGACGACCCCGCCGACGAAGAAGAGGATCGAGATCACCATGAAGACGAGCACGTACCGCAGCTTGACCTTCAGGGCCGCGTCCTTCGGCGTGTCGCCGTTGGCGGGCGGCGTGACGAGCGGCTTCATCAGCCGGTAGGCCAGGTAGAGCATGGCGAAGGCGAGGCCGTGAAAGCCCAGCTGCAGCCATTCGGCGTAGGGCACGGGTGTCCTCCTTTCTGGAGTCGTGGGCGCCGCTCGGGCGCTTCGGCGGGGGCTTCTCCCGGCCTTCGGTCGGGCTCGGCCACCGTCGTCGTAGCGGGCCGGACCCCCAAAGAGTGAAGGCGCGCGGCAGAGAGCGTTCGTTACACCGCCCCGCCGCGCCTGGCGGGCCTGGGGGGTCGCACGAACGATTCGGTGACCGAGGGTCGTAGCGAGGAACCACGCTCTCTGCGAGATGTCGGGACAGGTCGAGGAGCGGATGGGCTCTTCACCGACCGGTGCTCTTCGCCCACGCGTAGAGCTCCACGTCCTGCCGGTGGTGTTCGGCGATGCGGCGGCGCAGGGCGGGGTCTGCGACGTAGGGGTCGGGGGCGGCCTCGGGGTTGACGTTCTCGGTCGTCGGTGGGCGGGCGATTCCGAGGATGCGGCGGCAGAAGGCGGCGTGGTCGGCCTCGTAGGTCTCGGTGAGGCCGACGAAGGCGAGGCGCTCGCGGGGGAGGCGCCAGAGGAGCTCGGTGGCGAGGTCGCGCAGCTCGGGGCCGAGCGCGAAGCGCTCGAAGGTCCAGTCTTCCTCGACGGCGCGGCGGTGGAGGGGCAGGGCGGTCGCGGGGTCGTAGCTGCGGCGCCAGTAGTGGTAGTGGGAGGCGAGGCGCTCGACGGGGTCGCGCAGCCAGGTGACGAAGGTGACGGGGCGGCGGCGGGCCAGGAGGAGCCACTTGGCGGCGAGGAAGTGGCCGTGGACGCAGTCGACGCCCGCGAGGCCGTCGCGGGCGAGCGCGAGGGCAGCGCGCAGGGCTCTCAGGCGGCGCCGCAGGGGGCCGGTGTTGGCCGGGCGGTCGGCGTCGTCGCGCCGGAAGCGGTCGCCGAAATGGGCCTCGAGGGTGCGCTGGAAGCTCATGCCGCCCGTCTTGGGGACGTGGATCGAGACGAGGAGCGGCTTTCCGGCGGGCGGCACGGGTGGAGTCTACCGGCCGGTCCGGTGACGGCGCGCTCCGGGCCTGGCGCCACGGGGTCGGACGACTGGGACGGGCCGGGTGCCCAAGTTGGGCGGCGGCCGGTCCTGCCGGTCGGCGCCGGTGGCGAGAGGGCGACGAAAGAAGGGCGCCCGCCGTGGCGGGCGCCCTCGAGTGCTGGCGGCGGCGCGGGAGGCTAGAACCGCAAGCGGTAGGTCGTGATGAGGCGCCGGCCGGGCTGCGGGCGGAAGAAGCTGGCGTTCGAGAACTCGGCGTAGAGCTCGTCGCCGAGGTTGTTGACGACGAGGCCGAAGGAGTGCTCGGCGCGGCCGTTCGAGGGCACGCGGACGCCGGCCGCCAGGTCCTGGATGGTGAAGGCGGGCAGGGTCAGGCCGACGGGCGGGATGGGGGCCGCGGGGTCGATCTGCTGGTCCTCCTTGCCGTTGCGGCGCACGCGGTACTCCGCCCACCAGCGGCCGCTCGGCTCCTCGTAGCGCACGAAGGCGCCGGCCTTCTGCGAGAAGGTCTGGCCCGTGGGGTCGGCGGCCGGGCCGCCGACCTCGGCCTTGCCGTCGAGGCTCGTGAAGTTGCCGCCCAGGGTGAGGTTGTTGGCGAAGCGGTAGGCGCCCGTCACCTCGACGCCGTCGATCGTGAAGACCTCGGCGTTGCGCTGCTGGACGACCACTTCCACCCCGGCCTGGTCGACCTCGGCCTGGACGTCGGGCGGCAGGGCCGCGATGTCGGCGGCGGTGAGGGTGTACTGGATGATCGCGTCGTCGATCTCGGTCCGGAAGTAGTTGACCTCGAAGAAGGCGCCGCCGTTGTTGTACTTGATCCCCACGTCGACGTTCTTGCTCGTCTCGGAGGTGAGGTCCCGGTTGCGCACCTGGAAGCCGATGCCCTCGGGCGTGATGCCGTTGAAAAGGCGCTCGATCAGGTTGGGCGTGCGGAAGGCGGTGGCCAGCGAGCCGACGAGGTTCACGGACGGCGACAGGTTGTAGACGATGCCCAGCGAGCCGACGACGTCCTCGTCCTTGAAGTCGAGGCCGGAGACGTCCCACTGCGGAGTGGGGTTGGCCCGCATCTCGGAGCTGGCGAAGCGCACCCCCGCCGTGGCCGTGAAGTTGGCGCCGAAGTACTCGTTCTGCACGAAGACGCCCGTCGCCGTGTTGGTGGCGTTGGGGGCGCTCGGGCGGTCGGTGGCATCCACGAACAGGCACTCGAAGTAGAAGGTCGGCGGCACGGGGACGCCGCCGGCGGGGCCGCAGACGAAGTCGATCGGGAAGAACGCCCGCAGCGCCACCGAGGTCGAGGACTGGCGGGTGTTGAAGGAGTCGTCCTCGTACCACTCGCCGCCCCAGGTCAAGAGGTTCCTGGCGTTGAGCGAGCGGGTCGACGCGAGCCGCAGGCCCTGGGTCTCGACGTCCGAGAAGACGAGGCTGTCGATCACGACGCTGCCGTCCGGACCGCTCCCCGGGCCGAAGGCCGGCCCGGTGTTGATGTCGATGAAGAACCCGTTGTCGCGCTCGTTGTTCTGGCTGTAGAGCTTGACGCCGAGCGTGCTCTTCTCCCAGGCGCCGTCGTAGCCGAGCGTATAGCGCTGGAAGTCCTGGAAGGGGTAGGTGATGCGGTTCAGCACCGGATCGTCGAAGAGCTCCGGGTCGACGTAGCCGAAGCCGGCGTCGTCGGCCTGGTAGGTGTCGCCGCGCAGGTAGAGCGACTTGCGGTCGTCCAGGTGGTAGCCGAGGAAGAAGGTGTAGCTGTCGTCCTGGACCCCGGTGTCGTTGACGACGACGCTGTCGTCGAAGGTGATGTTGCCGAACGTGCCGGCCGGCGCCTCGTAGTCCTTGGCGTCGCGGGTCGAGGCGCCGAGGGCGTAGGAGAACCGCTCGTTGGTGCCGCGCAGCGAGGCGTCGAACTTGACCTGCTCGTCGCTGTCGCTCAAGCGCGCGCCGGCGGAGGCCGTGAGGCCCTGCCCGACGGGCGGCACCTTGGTGATCAGGTTGAGCACGCCGCCGATGGCGTCGGAGCCGTAGAGCACCGAGCTGGCGCCGCGCACCAGCTCCAGCCGCTCGACGTTCGAGACGTCGACGAGGCCGGTGATCTCGCCGAAATCCGTCTGGCGCCGGGTGTTGTTCATCCGCAGGCCGTCCTGGAGAAAGAGCACGCGATGGCCGCGCTGGCCGCGGATGACGGGCCGGGTCTGGTTGGGGCCCACGCCGTTGACGTCGACGCCCGGCTCGTCGCGCAAGAGGTCGGTGGCGCTGTCGGGCTGCAAGGCCTCGATGCGGGGCGCGTCGATCACGATGACCGGCGCCGGAACGTCGAACGTCGGCGATTCGCTCAGAGTCGCGGTGACGGTGGTCAGATCGAAGAACGCCATGCCGTCGCCGGTGTCATCCGTCGTGGCCGTCTCTTCCGTCGCGGCCGTCTCTTCGGTCGCGGCCGGTTCGTCGGGGCCGTCGACCGCGGTCTCGGCCTGCGCCGAGAGGGGGCCGCCGAGGAGCAGCCCGCCGGCGACGGCGAGCGCGAGAAGGGTGGTCGTGGGTCTCATGGTGATGCCTCCAACGGCAGTGGGAGCGGCGGTGGCCGCCACCGGTCTGCCGGCGATGTTGAGTCGGTAGCCGCGGTAGATGCACAGCAGCCCCGCGAGCTCGGTGACGTAGAGGGCCTCGACGTAGCCGGCCCGGGTAAGGGAGCCGCCGATGCCGGGCAGAAGCGCGCCCACCGCGATCCAGATGTTGCCGAGGTAGCGGTGGCGCAGCTCCGGGAAGCGCCGGAAGCGCAGCGCGGAGACCACGGCGCCGCCGACGAGGAAGACCAGGGAATAGACGTTGATGAACGGGCTGAAAGAGCGCACCCAGGACCACTCGATGACCCGGCCCGAAAGCCGGTGGGCCTCGGCGAGCGAGGCGTCGAGCGGGGTCGCGAAAACGAAGCACGAGGCGAGCGCGATGAGGCTCGTGACGATCCAGGCCGAGCGCCGCGCGAAGGTGCGGTTCATCAACAGGAAGATGCTCCCCTGGGCGAGGGGATAGCCGCCGAGGAACGCCCCGACGACGTACCAGAGCCGGAACACCAGCGGGTGCCAGCCGAAGATCGACGTGTAGGCCTCGGTCGCCGTGCCCAGCCCGTAGGTGACCATGCCGATGCCCCACCACAGCAGGTGCGCGCCGCCGCCCTTGGCGCGGTAGCGGGTGGCCAGCTCCCGGACGAAGAAGACGGCGCACACCGTCGTCACCACCGGCAGCAGGAGCACCCCTCGGTGCAGGCTGTCGAGAGAGATCATTTCGTTGCCCTCCTGGCGAACCCGCGGGTCCGCCCAGATCGCATGTCGTCAGCGGCGGGCGCGCGAGCGCTCCGCAGCGTGGGTGCCGCGGCCCCGGAGGGGGCGCGGCGGACGCGAATCGAGCCGGCGGCTCAGCAGGGCGGGGCGCGCGACCCCGGGGCCCCGAAGAGGAGGGCGGGCGCGGCGAGCCGCCGCGGGCGCGGGCGCCGCCGCCAAACGCCGGCCGGCCGGAGCGCGCCGCGCGGCACGAGGACCGCGGCCAGCGAACGCGCCGCCAGGATCACCAGCGGCACGACGAGCCAGGGCGCCGGCTCGGCGACCATGGCGCTGCCGGGCACGCCGGAGACGGCGTGCAGGAGGGCGACGAGGGTCCACAGCACCGCCGCCCGGCGGCCGCGGAAGACCCAGCCGTGGCGCCGGTAGCCGGCGACGAGGCCGCCGATCAAGAGCACCGAGGCGGCCCAGCGGGCGGCGACCCCGGCCTCGGTCAGCGAGCCGTCCGCCAGCCGGCGCCACAGCAGCTGGCCGTGCATCAGCGCCACGCCGGCGCCCAGCAGGCGCAGGGCGAGCGAGCGGACGGAGCGGCTGCCGAAGGTCAGCATCACGGGGCGGATGATAGCGGGCTCGCGCCTCCGGTTCCACCACCCTCGGGGGTGGCGGCCGCCCCGCCCCGCCCCGGGAGAGACCCTAGAGCGCCTCGAGCTCGTCGACGATGCCGCGCACGACGTCAAAGCCGCCGCGCCAGAAGGCCGGGTCCGTCGGGTCGACGCCGGCCGCCGCCAGCACCTCGACGGGCGGGGCGGAGCCGCCGGCGGCGAGCATCTCGAGGTAGCCCGGCACGAACGCGTCGCCCTCCTCCTGGTAGCGCCGGTAGAGCGCGAGGACGAGGAGCTGGCCGAAGCTGTACGCGTAGCAGTAGAACGGCGACTGGTAGATGTGGGGGATCGTCACCCACTCGCGCCGGAAGTCGTCGGAGAGCGCGACGGTGTCGCCGAACTGCTCGCGCAGGGTCGCGAAGTAGATCTCGTCCAGGGCCTCGACCGCGGCGTCCTCGGCGATCGCCCGGTGGGCCGCGATCTCGAAGCGGGTGAAGTACGCCTGCCGCATCACCGTGGCGTAGATGTCGTCCATCTGCGCCGCCAGGAGCTCGCGCCGCACGGCGGGGTCGCGCTCCTCGGCCAAGAGGCGGTCGGTCAAGAGCTGCTCGGCGAAGACCGAGGCGGTCTCGGCCAGGGGCAGGCAGGCGTGCTGGGTGAGGACCGAGTGGCCCGCCGCCAGCAGGCTGTGGACCGCGTGGCCGAGCTCGTGGGCCATCGTGGCGACGTCGCGCACCCTGGCCGTGTAGTTGAGCAGCACCCAGGGCGTGTGGCGCGGCAGGACGGTGGAGCAGAAGGCGCCACCTTTCTTGCCGCGCCGGATCTCGGCGTCGACGTGGTCGTCGGCGAAGACCCGCTCGGCGAGCTCGCCGAAGCGGCGATCGAAGCCGCGGAAGGTGGCGAGCACCATCTCCACGGCGCGGCCGTAGGGGATCTCCTTGACGCTGCCGGCCAGCGGCGCGTAGAGGTCGTAGCGGGAGAGCCTGTCCATGCCGAGCCATCGCGCCTTGAGCCGGAAGTAGCGCTGGAAGAGACCCACGTTCTCGGTCACCACTGCCAGCAGCGCGTCGACCGCCGCGCCCGGGATGTCGTTGGCTTCGTGGCGCACGGCGATCGGCGAAGCGTAGCCGCGCAGCTCCAGCCGCTCGCTCGCCCAGTCCCGCACCCGGTGGAGGTAGATCTGCGCGAGGAGCGTGGCGTCGTTGTCGTAGACCCGGTAGAGCTCGCGGTAGGCGGCCGCGCGCAGCTCGGGGTCGGCCGAGTAGACGTGGCTCATGAGCTCGCCGCGGGTGAGCGTCTTCACCTCGCCGTCGAGCTCCAGCGTGAACTCGAGCCGATTGGTCAGCAGCGAGTACATGGTGACGAGCGCGCCGATGCCGTCGGCGTCCTTCGAGTTGATGATCCGCTCGGACGTCTCGTCGAGGGTGAACGGCTTGAGCCGCCGCTCGTCGAGAAGGTAATGGCGGTAGTCGGGATGCTCGCCGGCCGCCGGCAGCAGGCGCGCCGCCGCGTCGTCGTCGAGGCCCCGCCACCACAGGCTGAAGAAGAGCAGGCGGTTGGCGAAGCCGGTCAGCGCGTGCTCGACGCGGCTCTTGAAGGCCAGGGCCTGCGGCGAGCGCGTGTCCTCGGCGAACCACAGCGCGCCGTAGGCGCCGAGCGTGACGAGGGTCTCGGTCAGCGCCTCGTAGCGGCGCAGGAGATCGAGCAGCGTGGCCGGCGCGACGTCGGCGGTCAGGAGCTCGCGGCGGCTCTCGAACGCCGCGACCTCGGCCTCGGCGGCGGCCAGCCGGGCGGCGACGGTCTCCTCGGCGGCGTCCGGCAGGAGCTCGGCGAGGCTCCAGCGCTGCTGGTGGTAGGCGGGGGTGCGGGCGATCGTCACGAGTCGGCCTCCGGGCCGCGCATCATATCGCCACCCGCGGCTCGTTCCAGCGGGGCGCGCGGCTACACTACGCCCCGATGCAGGCGATCGACTGGTGGCTCGTGGCCGCGTACCTCCTGTTCGCGCTGGCGGCGGGGGCGGTCCTGGCGCGCCGCGGCGGCGCCAGCGTCGACCAGTTCTTCCTCTCCGGGCGGCGGCTGCCCTGGTGGCTGGCGGGCACCTCGATCGTCGCCACGACGTTCGCGGTCGACACGCCGCTCGTCATCTCGGGCTGGGTGCGGGACTTCGGGATCTGGAAGAACTGGCTGTGGTGGTGCTACGCGCTCACCAGCCTCGTGACGGGGTTCGTGTTTGCCCGGCTCTGGCGCCGCGGCGCGGTGATGACCAAAGCGGAGTTCGCCGAGCTGCGCTACGGCGACGCCGGCGCCCGCTGGCTGCGCGGCTTCCTCGGGGTGCTGCACGCCGGCTTCGTCGACGTCATCCAGATGTGCTGGGTGCTGCTGGCCGCAGCCAAGATCGTCGACGTGCTCTTCGGGGTCGACAAGACGGTCGGCCTCGCGGTCGCCTGCGCCATCGCCCTCACCTACTCGCTCCTGGCCGGGCTGTGGGGGGTGGTCGTCACCGACCTCGTGCAGTTCGCCATCTCGATGACGGGCGCGATCGTCCTCGCCGTCATGGCCTGGCAGGCGGTGGGCGGCGCGGCGGCGGTCGCCGGCGCCGTCGCCGCCGGCACCCTGGCGGCCGAGCGGCTGGCCTTCCTCCCCGCGCCGGGCCCGGGCGGGCCGTTGGCGGCGAGCTTCTGGACGACCCCGGTGGCGCTCATGGCGGTCTACCTGGGCGTCAGCTGGTTCGCCGTCGAGAGCGCCGACGGCGCGCCGCTGACGGTGCAGCGGGTCTCCGCCACCCGCGACGAGCGCCACGGCACCCTGGCCGTCGTCTGGTTCGCGGTCGCCAACAACGCCCTGCGGCCCTGGCCGTGGATCCTCGTCGCGATCGCCTCGCTGCTCGTGCTGCCGCACCTCTCGGTGGAAGCTCCCGTCGCCGGCACCGTGACCGGAGTGAGTACTGCGAGCATCCTCCTCTCCCCGGCCGGCGAGGCCGAGGCGACGGTCGCGGTGCCTCTGGTTCGGGCGGGCGATGCCGCGGACTGGCGCCCGGTGCCGCGCGTGGGCGTCGGCGCCGAGGTGGCGGCCGGCGACGTGCTCGCCGCGAGCGACTCCGAGCGCGCCTACGTCGTGATGCTCAAGCGCTATCTGCCGGCCGGGCTTCTGGGGCTCGTGGCGGCGTCGCTCGTGGCCGCCTTCATGTCGACCATCGACACGCTGATCAACGTCGCCGCCTCGTTCTTCGTCAACGACGTCTACCGGCGGTTCCTGCACCGCGGCGCGAGCGACCGCCACTACGTCGTCGTGGCCCGGCTCGCCAGCGCCGGCGTGCTGGCCGCGGCGGCGCTGGCGGCTTCGGCGGCGCAGTCGATCAGCGCGCTCTTCACGCTCTTCATCTCGTTCTTGGCCGGCGTCGGGCCGGTCTACCTGCTGCGCTGGTTCTGGTGGCGGGTCACCGCCTGGACGGAGATCGCCGCCATGCTGACCTCGGCGGCCGCGACGCTGGCCCTGACCTGGCTGCCCGTCGACTGGCCGCGCGGGCCGCTCAGCCCCGACGGGGCGCTGCTCCACGAAGGGCGCCTGCTCCTCGTCGTCGCGGCCTCGCTCGCCGCGGCGCTCCTCACCCTGGCCCTGACGGCGACCCCCGACCCCGCCGCCCTGGTGGGCTTCTACGAGCGCCTACGCCCGCCCGGCGCCTGGGGGCCGGTGCGCGCCCTCGCGGCGCCGTCGAGCCGGCCGGGCTACGCGCTCGGGGCCTCGCTGTGCGGCGTCGCCAGCGCGCTGGCGCTCGTCCACGGCCTGCTCTTCGGCCTCGGGCACCTCCTGCTGGGGCGGCCCGGGAGGGCGGCGCTGCTGGGTGCGCTGGCGCTCGCCGGCCTCGCCGGGGTGCGCGGCAGCCTGCGCCGGCTCACCTGAGGCGCCGACCCTCGCCGGCGGCCCTCACGAGCGCGGCGGCGTCGTGACCGCTGCCGGCTAGCCGCCCGGCCCCGCGGCGGCCACGGCGGCCGAGACGCCGTCCGCGTACTGCGCGAAGTTGTCCCGGAACATCCCGGCGAGCTTGGCCGCGCGGGCGTCGTAGGCGGCGGGATCCGTCCAGGTGTCGCGCGGCGAGAGGACGTCCGCGGGCACCCCTTCGACGGCCGTGGGGACCGCCAGGCCGAAGGTCGGATCCGTCCGGGTGGCGACGTCTTCGAGCTCGCCCGCCAGCGCCGCCGCGACCATGCGGCGGGTCTGGGCGAGCGCCATGCGCCGCCCCGTGCCGTAGGGGCCGCCCGTCCAGCCGGTGTTGACGAGCCAGGCCTTCGCGCCGTGCTGGCGCATCTTGGCGCCCAGGAGCTCGGCGTAGCGCCCCGGGTGGAGGGGCATGAAGGGGGCGCCGAAGCAGGCGCTGAACGTGGCCTTGGGCTCGGTGACGCCCACCTCGGTGCCGGCCACCTTGGCCGTGTAGCCCGAGAGGAAGTGATAGAGCGCCTGCTCCTCGGTGAGGCGGCTCACCGGCGGCAAGATGCCGAACGCGTCGGCGGTCAAGAACACGATGTTGCGCGGGTGGCCGGCGCAGCCGCCCACGTCGGCGTCGGCCAGCTGGTCGATCGGGTAGCTGGCGCGGGTGTTCTCGGTGTAGCGGTCGTCGTCGAGGTCGAGCGCCCGCGTCCGCGGGTCGACGACGACGTTCTCGAGGATCGTGCCGAAGCGCCGGGTGGTGGCGAAGATCGCCGGCTCGCCCTCGGGCGAGAGGCGGATCACCTTGGCGTAGCAGCCGCCCTCGATGTTGAAGATGCCGCGGTCGCTCCAGCCGTGCTCGTCGTCGCCGATCAGCGTGCGCCCGCGGTCGGCCGACAGGGTCGTCTTGCCGGTGCCCGAGAGCCCGAAGAAAAGCGCCGTGTCGTCGCGGTCGGCGCCGTAGTTGGCGGAGCAGTGCATCGACAGGACGCCCTTGAGCGGCAGGTAGTAGTTCATCACCGAGAAGATGCTCTTCTTGATCTCGCCGGCGTAGTGGGTGCCGCCGATGAGCGCCAGGCTCTGCTCGAGGTCTACGAGGATGAAGGTGCCGGAGTTGGTGCCGTCCGTCGCCGGATCGGCCTGGAAGGTCGGCGCCGCCAGCACCGTGAACTCGGGCTCGTGGGCGGCCAGCCGCGCCGAGTCGCTCTCGCGCACGAACATGTTGCGGGCAAAAAGCGAGTGCCAGGCGAATTCGGTGAGGACGCGCACTGGCATCCGGTACTCCGGGTCGGCGCCCGCGTAGCCGTCGAAGACGTACGCGTCGCGGCCGACGAAGTGGGCTCGGATCCGCTCGGCGAGCGAGTCGAAGCGGCCCTGGTCGAAGGGTCGATTGACCTTCCCCCACCAGACGTTCTCGGCGCTTGCGCCGGCCTTGACGACGAACTTGTCGTTCGGCGCGCGGCCGGTGTGGTCGCCGGTGAGGGCGACCAGCGGGCCGTTGGCCGCCAGCGTCGCCTCGCCGTTGCGCAGCGCGTGCTCGTAGAGCTCGGGCGGCGAGAGGTTCTTGAACACCCGGCGGGCTCCAGCGGCCACTTGGTTGGCGATGTCGCGCGGGCTGACGAGCGGAGTCGTTTTCTCCATGGCGATCGAGCTCCCTTGGCAGGTCTCAGGGATTGGAGGCGGCGGGCTGGGGGCGGAAGCTGCGTCCGCGGCCGGCCCTCATGGGGAGACTACTACCAACCCTCGCGGTCGCGAAGCGACGTGATGTGCGCCACGTGATGCCGGGAGTGCCACTCGTAGAGCGCCAGCAGCTGATCGAGGCGCAGCACGCCCACTTCGGGATGGTCGATGCGGCGCTGCCAGGCCGCGTCGTCGAGCGTTGCGAGAAGCCCCACCCAGCGCTCGTGCAGCGCCTCGAGGAGGCGCAGCGACACCTCGATCGGGCCGCTCGCGTCCGGCAGCTCGGACCACGCCTTCTCGTTGTAGACGCCGACCGTCGGCAGCTCCTCGGTGAGCCCGAGCTTGAAGCGAATGAAGCTGTTCATGTGGCTGTCGGGCAGGTGGTGGACGACCTGGCGGACGGTCCAGCCGCCGGGCCGGTAGGGGGTGTCGAGCCGGGCGTCGTCGAGGCCGGCCACGGCGGCGCGCAGCTTGGCGGGCGTCTCCGCGAGCACGGCGAGGGCCGCGGTCCGCTCGCCGGGAGCGAGCGCCGGCGGCCAGTGCATCTCCCCGATGGGGTAACGAAGATCCATGGCATCCTCCGCAGGACGGTGCAGCGCGATCTTGCGCGCCCGCGGACCGCCGGTCAACCCCGGAGCGAGGCGCCGGCTCTGCTAAGCTGGCCTTTCGTCTCGGCCGCCGAGCGGACCGCGCGGCCCCCCGGACCGCGCCGCGGGCGGAGCGTCGAGACTCCCTTCCAGCATGAAACTCGAGGGCAGCAAGGTTCTGGTGCTCGGCGGCTATGGCCTCGTCGGCATGGCGGTGTGCCGGGAGCTGCTCGGCCACGGCGTGAGCGAGATTCGCATCCACTCGCTGCAAGATGAGGAGTCCGCGGCGGCGCGCGACGAGCTCGCCGCCGAGGCCGGGGCGACCCGCCTGTCGACCGCGGCCGGCAACATCTTCGGGCTGGCCCGCGACCCCGGCCGCCTCGGCCGCATCGGCGCGCAGCTCGAACAGCTCACGGACGAGAGCCTGCGGGAGTTCCTGCTCTACCGCCTGCTGGTGGAGTGCCAGCCGGACGTCGTCATCGACTGCGTCAACACGGCGACGGCCATCGCCTACCGGGACGTCTACAGCAGCGCCGAGGCGCTGTGGCGGGAGGTCGCCGGGGGCGACGTCGAGCGCGAGACCGCCGCCGCGCTGCTCGAAGCGCTCTACGTGCCGCGGCTGATCCGTCACATCCAGGTGCTCTACCGCGGCCTGCTCGACACCCCGGCCGCCGTCTACGCCAAGGTGGGGACGAGCGGCACCGGCGGCATGGGGCTCAACGTGCCCTACACCCATTCCGAGGAGCGGCCGAGCCGGGTGCTCTTGTCGAAGAGCGCCATGGCCGGCGCCCACTCGATGCTCCTGTTCCTCATGGCGCGGACGCCGGACGGGCCGATCATCAAGGAGATCAAGCCGGCCGCGGCCATCGCCTGGAAGCGCATCGAGCGCGGCCCGATCCTGCGCAAGGGGGCGCCCATCCGGCTCGTCGACGCGCGGCCGCAACCGCTGGGCAGGGCGTTCTCGACCCACGACGAGAGCTTCGGCCGCGAGACCGACGAGACGCTCGCCACCGCCTTCATCGACACCGGCGAGAACGGCCTCTTCAGCCTCGAGGAGTTCGCGATGCTGACCACGGCCGAGCAGATGGAGTTCGTGACGCCGGAGGAGATCGCCCGCTACCTCGTCTTCGAGATCGAGGGCGGCAACACCGGGCACGACATCATCAACGCGCTCGACAACGCCGTCATGGGCCCCACCTACCGCGCCGGGCTGATGCGCCACTTCGCGCTCGAGCGCATGGCCGAGCTCGAGGGCGAGGGCAAGACCCGCAGCGTCGCCTTCGAGATGCTGGGGCCGCCGCGCAACACCAAGCTGCTCTTCGAGGCCCACCTGCTGCGCGAGGAGTTCGGCGCCATGACCCCGGTGCGCGAGTCGACGGCGGAGGAGATCGAGCGGCGGCTCGACCGCCTCGTCCGCGAGCGGCCGCGGCTGGCCAACGAGATCGCGGCCGTCGGCATCCCGGTGCTCCTGGCCAGCGGCGAGATGATCCGCGGCCCGCGGGTGATCGTCCCCGGCGACAGCAGCGGCGAGGAGCTCACCCCGGAGCGGCTGGAGGCCTGGTGCGAGGCCGGCTGGGTGGACCTGCGGCGCGCCAACTGCGCCCGCTGGCAGGAGCGCTTCGAGCGCATCCACCGCGAGCTCTCCGGCATCCGCGCCGGCGACACCTCGAGCCGCCACCTGCGCAACGCCCGCTTCTGGAACGAGGAGAAATCGATCCGACCGGGTAAGATCGTCGGCTGGATCCTCTCCGTCGAAGAGCGCGGGGACCGTTTCAAGCGCTAGGCCGCGCGCCCGGCGCCTGGCGCCCCCGGCTCGGCGCCGAGAGGCTCGATTCCAGGAGCTCGATTCCCAGGCTCGATTCCCAGACTTGATTCCCAGACTTGATTCCCAGACTTGATTCCCAGACTCGATTCCCAAGAGGGCGACAGGCGATGAGTCAGAGGCGCACGTTCTTCGAGCAGGTCAACGCCGGTTTCGATCGCGCGGTGGCGATGACCGACCACGACCCGCGGCTGCTCACCCAGATCCGCGAGTGCAACAGCGTCTACCACGTCACGTTCCCCATCAAGCGCGACGACGGCTCGATCGAGGCGATCCACGCCTGGCGGGCCGAGCACAGCCACCACAAGCTGCCCACCAAGGGCGGCATCCGCTACAGCGAGCACGTCAACGAGGACGAGGTCAAGGCGCTGGCGGCGCTCATGACCTACAAGTGCGCCATCGTCGACGTGCCGTTCGGCGGCGCCAAGGGGGGCGTCAAGATCGACCCCCGCAAGTACTCGGTGCGGGAGCTCGAGCGCATCACCCGGCGCTTCACCTACGAGCTCAAGAACAAGCACTTCATCGGCCCCGGCGTCGACGTGCCGGCGCCCGATCTCGGCACCGGGCCGCGCGAGATGGCGTGGATCGTCGACACCTACAACTCGCTCTCGAGCGGCGAGCTCAACTCGCTCGCCTGCGTGACGGGCAAGCCGGTGGCCCTGGGCGGCATCCGCGGCCGCACGGAGGCGACGGGGCGCGGCGTCTTTTTCGGGATCCGCGAGGTGTGCTCGCTCGAGGAGGACATGAAGGCGCTGGGCCTTGCGACCGGGGTCGAGGGCAAGCGGGTCGTCGTCCAGGGGCTCGGCAACGTCGGCTACTACGCGGCCCGCTTCCTGCAGGAGAACGGAGCCGTGCTCGTCGGCATCCTCGAGTACGAGGGCGCCATCGCGAGCCCCAAGGGCCTCGACCTCGACGGCGTGGTCGCCCACCGCAAGGAGACGGGCTCGATCCTCGGCTTCCCCGGCGCGACCGACATTCCGACCTCGCGCGACGGGCTCGAGCTCGACTGCGACATCCTCGTCCCGGCGGCCATCGAGCAGCAGATCACCGACGAGAACGCGCCGCGGGTCCGCGCCAAGATCATCGCCGAAGCGGCCAACGGCCCGACCACCTTCAGCGCCGACAAGATCTTCCGCGAGCGCGGCGTCCTGGTGATTCCCGACGCCTACTTGAACGCCGGCGGCGTCACCGTCTCCTACTTCGAGTGGGTCAAGAACCTCTCCCACCTGCGCTTCGGCCGCATGCAGAAGCGCTACCAGGAGGCCTCGAACCTGCGCATCCTGAGCGCCATCGAGAACCAGACGGCGAAGAGCTTCACCGAGGACGAGATCGAGAAGTTCGGCCGCGGCGCCGGCGAAGAAGACCTCGTCAACTCCGGCCTCGAGGAGACGATGGCGCTCGCCTACCTCCAGATCCGCGAGATCAAGCTGCGCTACGGCAACCGCGCCGACCTGCGCACCGCGTCCTTCATCAACGCCATCGACAAGATCGCGTGGTGCTACAAGGACATGGGGATCTTCCCGTAGGGAGCACACCCCGCGCCGCGGACGAGGCAACGCAGCCCCCCCAATCACCGAGAGCCGTCCTCGAGCCGGGCTCTTGCTGCCACGCCCGGCGCCGCTACCCAGGCGCGAGCGGGGGTGAGCTAGAAGCGCACCGCGAGAGCCGTGCTGAAGGAGGTGTCTTCGAAGATCAGGCTGTCGCCGGTCAAGTTCCAGGGAACGTGCTTGACGGCGAGCCGGAGGGAGAATCGCCGCGAGACGTCGAGCTCGGCTCCGAGGCCGAGCAGCAGCCCGGCGCGATCGAAGGTGCCGGACTCTCGTAGGTAGCTTCCGTCGCTGCGGACCAGCCGGCGTGAGTCCCGTGTCTCGCTGTACCGCAAGCCCGAGAGGCCGTAGAGGGTGAGGCTCCCCTTGCGCATCATGTCGAAGCGGCCTGCGGCGTCGAGGTTCGAGGTCTCGACGGTGACGGCGGCGAGCCCGTTGTCGAAGGACTCTCTCTGGAAGGCGGCCGCGACCTCGAGGGCCCAGCGGGGAGCGAAGTAGGCGTCGAGCCCCAGAAGGTACGCCGCCTCGAAATCGAGGCCCGACGACTCGCTGTAGGAAGCTCCCGGCTCGACGCCGGCAAAGAGGCGGTAGCGCGACTCTTCCTGGGCGGCAAGGCCGCTGGCGACGAGCGACAAGGCGAGGACAAACGGCGGAGTGGATCGGCGCATGACACCTCCTGTCGTTGTGGCTCCACTTGCCGGCAACCCGCTCGCGGCGGCCTCGAATTCCCCGCCGGTGCCAGGCTCGCGGTGCCGGGCTGGCGTCTTCGGATCACCCGTTCGCGTGGTGCTACGATCTCGGGGATGGACCTCGTGGCTCTGGAGGATCGCCTGAGGGAGTTCGAGCCTGTGCTGTTCGCCCTCCTCTTTGGCTCGCGAGCGGCCGGCTCGGAGCGCGCCGATTCCGACTGGGACCTGGGCGTCT